>Ga0070698_100000465_pt1 | contig 42882 bp, 41 predicted proteins | sample KBSK1502metaG_FD_65477 | JGI IMG/M metagenome (GOLD analysis project Ga0070698, IMG submission 65477) | Corn, switchgrass and miscanthus rhizosphere microbial communities from Kellogg Biological Station, Michigan, USA - KBS K1-50-2 metaG | ecosystem: Host-associated > Plants > Roots >...
TTCTCGGCAAAACGAGAACCGAGAGATCTGCGGAAATATTGATATCTTTAACCGGCCCGCTGCCACCTGGCTGTCGAATAGCCGAGATCGTCGGCAGTGAGAGTTCACTCGCAGCGAAAGGGTCATCGGTCGATATCGTGGCAGGAAAAAAGCGATCGCCGGCAAATCCATGGGCATCCGCCCAATTCGGCATTGCGACAAGCGCACACATTCCGAGGGGGATGTAAAATGCAGTCGGAATAAGATTTTTAAAATTCATGTTTGAAAAATGGATGGTTGAGGCGGCTAATGGCCGCGTCATGGTTAAAGAGAGGGGTTGAAGCAGTAGTCCCGGAACGCGAGGTGCCCAGGCTTTCCGCGCAGAGGCGTGCCGGCGATGGTTCGCGCACAGGCCGACAAACGATCGCAAAGACTTCCTCGCGCTGTTCTTAGCTTACCCGATTCGCGGAGGTGGGATTAACGGCTCGAGCGTAATGCCCACAAGATCGCGATAATACTGCGCGTAGTCACGCCAGATAAAATCGCGCACCACTTCGAAGAGGAAACTTCGAATGATAAAGTCTTTTTTGAGTTCCAACTGCAAAGCCGGCGCTTTTTTCGCTTCTTGCTTACGGCCATCCTGCACCGCACAGCAGAGCGTACACGGATGCTTCCCATCAAAAGTCCTGGAGATCGCGGTAGAAACGTCTCCGTCCCTGGAGTAGGCAACAATCATCCCCATCCAGGCGCCGGTTTGGAGAATCGCCCAATGCCCGCCAGCGAGTAGGAAAAAAGCGAGAAAGGCGAGAGCAATGGCGAATCGACCGCGCACAACGGCAAATGATCCCGTCGACCGAGCAGTCGAGCAAGTGAAAAATGGAATCTTGAAAAATTCGGTCGAACGGGAGGTTTTGGTTGCGCGGCCAGCCATTGATTTCTCGAAACAATTTTGTGCCATCCATCTCAACGTTTATCGACGGGCTCATAGCCATCTCGCATGCGTTGCACGTCGGCCGGCTTACCCTTGCTCAAATACACGACGAATGAACCCGCGTAATCGGGACACTTATTGTTTCGCGCCTGACGGCTTGTAAGATTACGTTTCGCTGAAATGCCTAAGCACGCTTTACCTACAGCCGCCGAGTACCAAAACGAGCCGGTCCGATACCCTGCTCTCAGGCTAGTAGATCTTAACGCAGAAGCATCGGCTATCGAACGGCAATACAAGAATATCGTGCTTAACCAAATGAATAACAGCTGCCTTCGACTCGCCGTGATCCAAGGCGAATATCCTTGGCACTACCATCCAGGTTCAGACGAACTGTTTGTTGTACTGGAAGGATGTTTGTTTATTGATCTCGCCGATGGTCGCGAACTTCGTCTCGAGCCAAAGCAAAGCGTCACTATTCCAGCGAATATGGTTCATCGAACTCGCGCCGAGATTCGCACAGTCAACCTCTTGTTTGAGGAGTTGGCCGCCGAAACCATTTTTCTGGAGACGCCGCCGCGCTGACATTCTGGTTTCATGTCGAGATGGGGACGAAGCGTTTAGGAACCGTTTAGCTAGATTACTATGAATATTCCACTTTCGGCGTTGGATTTGTCTTCGATTTCGGCCGGACAAGGGGACGCACGAGCTGTTCGCGATACGGTCGAGCTTGCGCAGTTGGCCGAGCGCCTTGGTTATCACCGGTACTGGGTAGCCGAGCATCATAATATTCCGAGCGTCGCGAGTACCGCTCCGGAGATCATGATCGGGCAGATCGCTGCACGGACTTCGCGGATTCGGGTCGGTTCCGGCGGTATCATGCTTCCGAATCACGCTCCGCTTCGGGTGGCGGAGACGTTTCATGTTCTGGAAGCACTTTATCCAGGGCGCATCGATCTCGGGATCGGTCGCGCGCCGGGCACCGATCAACTAACCGCGCTGGCATTGCGCCGGAGCAAGGAGAGACTTGGAGCCGCGGATTTTCCGGCGCAGCTCTCTGAGCTCATTGGCCTCAGTAGCGGACAATTACCGGAGAGCCATCTCTTCGCCGGTATTAAAGTCATTCCGGCCGATGTCACGTTGCCACCGATTTGGGTGCTCGGCTCGACCGAGGACGGAGCGGCGATCGCCGCCGACTTCGGGCTCGGGTTTGCCTTCGCGCATCATATCAATCCCGGTGGAGCGCCGTTGGCGCTCGACGTCTATCGATCGAGCTTTCGAGCATCGCGGTGGCTTGATCGACCGCGCACGATTCTCACCGCCCAGGCCATCTGCGGTGAAACCGACGAAGAAGCAGAACACCTTGCGTCCACATTTGAATTGGCCTGGATCCGCTTGCGGAGCGGTCGACCGGCCCCATTATCGCCGCCGGACGAGGCATCCGCTTACCAATATTCGGCGGGCGAACAGGAAATGTTGAAATACGCACGTCTTCACTATTTTGCCGGCGGACCCGCGAGGCTCCGAGAAAACTTGTTGAAACATGTAAATCGGGCCGGAGCGGACGAACTCATGATCATTACAACCATTTATGGGCACGCCCAACGAATGCGCTCGTACGAATTGATTGCCAAGAGTTGGCCAATCGAAGGGAATGACAAATAGCAGATAGCAAATACCAGCAACTGACGATGAACGGTCAGGCGGGCTTGGGCTTTGTCGGAGCGTGAGAAACAGCTCGACCACCAAACGATGAGGTCGCGGAAAAGCAGGGCACACAGAGTAAACAAAGAAGACATTTTTAAACCGAAGGAAGCAAAGTTAGCAAAGGAGGGAACGAGAGATGCACGCCGGAGGGTGAAGCTTGGCCAGCTGGGCAAAAAAGAGGCGCCGCTCGCAGGACAACCAGCTGCAATCCCATGATCGTTGCCTTCGGATCAAGCACGCAACGGGCGTCTGAAATTTTGCTACCTTTGCTTACTTCTGTCTAAAATTCTTCAGTCCTTCTGTCGGTTTTCGTTACCGCCGCTTCCCGGCAGCATCAACCGGTGGATACCATCTTTTAAACTCAACTCATGAAAGTTAATCAGGAGGCCCAGAGGTGCATCGAGCAGCTTCATGTAACTCAAAAGTTGTGCCTTGTGAATCGGGAGCACCGTCTGAACCGCTTTTAATTCCACTAAAAGACAATCGTCGACATACAGGTCAAGCGTCAGCGGTTCGGAAAAGACCAGGCCTTTGTATTCGATTTCAACATCAAGCTGACTGAGAACGGGTACCTTACGTAGCTCGAATTCTCGGAGTATACATCGCTCATAGATGCTCTCGATCAGGCCTGCTCCCTTGAGCGTATGGACCTCGATCGCAGCACTAATTACGACTTTGGATCACGCATTTGCCCTCTGGAATTTTGGGTTCATACCTGTCTCTCCTTTGCTCACCTTATACCAATATTATATACAATAATCTTTTATGTTGTCTACAGTTCGATTGAGAGATTTGTGTCTCGTCTAGGGACTCGACAAGCGTATCAGGCAGAGATCTTTAAACAGAAGGAAGCAAAGCAAAGTTTACCATTTCTGCGTAAAACGGATGGCGAGGATCCGACCTCGCCAATATGCAAAGCCATCGATCACAACGGGCCAAAGTTGTGTCAGAAAAGCTGGCAATCCTTCCCGTGCTTTAGCCGGACCTTCCAAGCCAATCCTTTGTCTGTGCTAACAAAAGCAGGATAATCGTTTTAGCGTCCTGGATGCGGCCGTTATCAATCCAGTCAAGAGCTTCGTCCAATCCAAGCTCTACCACTTCAATATCCTCACCCTCCTCACTATTGCCGGCAACTTCACCGGCTGGCGAATCGTATTCCGCAACAAAAAAGAAGAGTTTTTCCGTTACTGATCCGGGGCTCATATAACTCTCGAGGACCTTGCGAACCTCTCCCACTTTGACGCCAAGCTCCTCTTCGGCTTCGCGCCGGATCGCTTCTTCGGGTGACTGATTGTCCAGCAATCCGGCGCAGGCCTCGATCAGCATTCCATCCTCCAAACCGTTGACGTAGGCCGGAAAGCGAAATTGACTGGTCAGCAACACCGTCCCGCGCTCGCGGTTAACCAGGAGAATCGTTGCTCCATTGCCGCGATCGTAGGTTTCTCGCGTTACGGTTTTCCACGATCCGTCTCTCATCAGATAATCGAACGTGGTCTTTCTGAGTAGATACCAATCGTCCGAAAGTGTGTTGACCTCTCGGATCCTAACTCGCTCGCTGTTTCTCATGGGATTGCCAGGTGGTTGCCAAACCTATTTCAGCAGTGGAGAGATAGACCGGCTTGCCGGTGGAACGCGCTAAGCTCACCATTTCGTCCGCCCCGATGGACGGACCGCCAATCCTCAGCACCGCATCAACCCGCGCCACCAGCCTTCGCCCAACCGGATGAAAGATCTCATTCCAGACCGCATCACCGAGTGTCTGAGAGCCGGCCACTTCGATCAGCGGCAGAGCCATAGCCTCGCCAGTAAGTGGCAGATGTCCCATTCGAAAGATCTCCAAGGCGACCTCGTTCATGCGCCGATAGTTCGCGTGAATGAGTAGAGGATCGTCGTTGGTATTGGAACGATAAGGCCCGGCTACCAGGATTAGTTTCGGTGGATTCGGTGAGTTAGACATACCTTGGGAAAGATGCTCACCATAGGACCGATTCCGATAAGATCGGTAACGATTTATTGTCAGGGGAGCCATCATTCGTAATGATGGCCAGATGAACCCGAGGCTCCTGCCCGATCTGCTCATGTTCCTGGAGGTTGCTCGATCGGGCAGCATCTCGAAGGCAGCGCGCCGACTGCATACAGTTCAAACCAATGTTTCGGCCCGCATGCAAAAACTCGAAGCAGCGCTGGGCAGAACACTATTGACACGAACAGCTCGCGGAATCGATCTGACCACGGCCGGTGAGGCGTTGCTGCCGGTCGCGCGGCGGCTCGATTCATTGCTTGGCGATCTCGGGCAAATCTTTCCAAAGTCTAGCGTCCACTCGCCTGTACTCATTCGCGTCGGAAGTTTGGAAACGTTCGCTGCGACTCATCTGGCCAGCCTGATGGCTAGTTACCGTAAAATTGATCCGCAACCGCCATTTGCGATCACTAGCCGAAGCTCCCATTCTCTCATCCAGATGTTGCAGGGGAACGAGTTAGATATTGCGTTTGTCTCCTACCCAGCTTCGGCAGAACCCCTGCGAACAGAACTAACATTCAAAGAGGAACTCGTTTTATTCGCTCCCCAAAACGGAGAGGATAAGTTTGATCCCAAGCGCTGGCGCGCAAACCCCGATTTGCCGTTGATCGTCCAACGCCAGGCATGCTCATATTCAGAACGATTTTTGTCGTATTTGACCGGCCACGATCTGCGAGTTCCACGTACGATCGAAGCTGGATCAATCGAAGCGCTTCTGGGCCTGGTCGAACAAGGCCTTGGGTTTGCGATTGCGCCACGTAGTCTGATCAGTGGCTCAGGCCGTCGAATCAGGATCGTACCGCTAACGGCTTTGGGACCCCAGCGCTGGATCCGAATCCATCTCCTCAGCAACCAAATGGGATGGAATCCGACTTTGCAACGTTTGGTCGAACATTGCCGGGATCGCTTCGAGGGAGGAATCGCGATGCAACGAGGCGTCACCCGCTGAAGACCAACAATCTGCCTAAAATTCTTGGTGGCTCGCTGTGCTGGTGATTACAGCGATTGCAGCAAAACCGCAAAGCTTGATTCCTTTGCCATTTTGCTCTAATTTAATCTTCGTCTGAAGATTATGAGCGATTACGGCACCGCGGTGATGGAAATCCAAAAGCTGATCGAGGAGAAGCGCAACGATGTTCCTTACCTCGACTTCTTGCGCGCACTCGTCAATTCAAAGCGCGAACAAGCAAATGGTAGGACCGGCCAGCAGGCCGAAAAAAGAGCGGTTACCCGAGGGTTGGTGGCGCGACGGAGGTTGGCCGAAGCCGAAGGTGGTTCCTATTCCTCGGAGGAAGTCGCCAGGGCACTAGGCTACAAGAACCGGCAATCTGTCGATTATCAGCGTGAGGCGGGAAATCTCGTCGCCTGGCGCTCCACCAACAAATGGCGTTACCCGGTTTGGCAATTCACGAAGAACGGGATTCTGCCCGGCATCAAGGAGTGCCTAGATGCCCTCAAAGCGGAAGAAAGTTGGGACGCTATGATCTTTTTTCTTTCCAAACGCCATTCGCTGGGTGGTGAAAGTCCGTTGGATCTACTTAGGCAGGGCAAAACGGAAGAAGCGATTGCCGCAGCGATAAGAGACCGAGGCCATGGCGCTCAGTAGGCCTCCCTCGGATTTCGCTCAGCGAAGATTGAGATTGGTGCAAGTGCCCCACACTCTGTTTCGGCTCTCGAAACGGAGGCACCCTTCGCCGCTATTTTGGGGAAAAGAGGGGCGCTATCGGTTCGACTCTCCCGGCGCCCCATTTGGCGTCTTATATGCAGCTTCCAGCTTAGAGGGCGCGATCCTGGAGACTTTTGGTGACCGCTGGTTTGATACCCGGTACCTCTCTCGCGTCGTGGCCCAATCCTATAACCTCCATCGATTAAGGGTCAGGTCGGCAGCCAAGGTTGCGGATTCCACCGGCGCCCAGCTTGTCCAATTGGGCACCGATTCAAACCTATTTGCAACTACCGATTACGCCGAAAGCCAAGCTTGGGGAATCGCTCTTATGCAACATTCAATGGCTCCGGAAGGCATTCTTTATCATTCTCGAAAGAATCCGGATCTGAAAAACTTTGCTCTCTTCGGCAGAAAAGAGACCAAGGCTAAGATCACCGCGGACAAAGGGGTCAACCTGGTACAGCATCCCGATTTTTTCCTCATCATAGATCAACTGGACGTAGACCTGGTGTGAGGGCTACAGGTTGCGGGTTGCGAGTTGCGGGTTGCGGGTTATTTCATTCGGCGCTAACTCGCAGCAACAACCGGGTTCGTCAGCGTGCCAATCTTCGCCACCGAGATCGAGACGGTATCTCCCGGCCGCAGATAACGCGGCGGCTTAGCCGCCATGCCAACTCCATGGGGTGTGCCGGTAAGAATTACTGTTCCTGGGATCAACGTGGTATCCTGGCTGAGAAACGAAATAAGGGTTGGAACATCAAAGATCATGTCGTTGGTGTTCCAATCCTGAACAATGTCGCTATTCAAAGTCGTCTGGATCTTCAAGTCATTCGGATTGGGAATATCGTCGGCAGTGACAAGTACCGGGCCAAGCGGACAAAAAGTATCGAAACTCTTGCCGCGGCACCATTGACCCCCGCCCCATTTCAATTGCCAGTCTCGTGCACTGACGTCGTTTGCGCAGGTGTAACCAAGTACATATTCCAGCGATTTTTCTGGCGAAACGTTCCGACAACTCTGGCCGATCACGACGCCCAATTCACATTCGTAATCGACTTCTTGACTGGACCCGGGAAGCTCGATCGGGTCTCCGGGATTCTGCAAACTGTTCAGTAATTTGATGAAAACAATTGGTCGTTCCGGAATTTTGGCACCGCTTTCTTCGGCGTGGCGCCGATAGTTAAGACCGATCCCAATCAAATTGGTCGGAGCTATGGGTGCGACTCTCCTCTTCACTTCGGCGGTCTTTCCGGTCGATCGCAAAGAACCAAAAAGGTCACCGCTGAGTTCAAGTACGTTCCCGTCTGATTGTTCGTTGCCATATCGGAGTGCGCCGGACGGATCCTCGTATCGAATGATTTTCATGTTTTCGTTGGCAGAAAGTATTCAACTCCGGTCCGTCGTCGACGCGATTAATTTTCTTTCGAGCACGGATTTTTCTTCCCGCCCAGGCTCCGAAATCTTAGTCCTCAGGGATAACATCTCTGCCAGGCAAAGCCCGGCTACAATCGAAGCTCGATCAAGTGCGTCGGTTGCCGCCGCCGGCTGGCCGCTCTGTAATCGCGAGATTCCTAGATTGAGATGGCGGATAACTGAGTGGAACCATTGCAGCGCTAGATTGAATTGCTCAGCCGGCGGCAAATTGTCCGCTTTCTCCAATCGCTCGACCTTCGCGACGAAAGCACCGTGGAGAGAAACCATGCAGCACCGGCAAAAGAGTAAAAGAAATTCCTGAGTTTCCGCGTTGGTCAGCGCTCGGGCATTGGCCAGACCCACAACGAACCAGAGAATCGGTTTGCCGTAATAAGCGAAATAGATCTCGATCGCGCCACGACAATCTGCCCCCTTCAACTCGCCCCGCGCCGCCGCGTCGGAGTTAAATGATCGGAGCGACCGGTGCAGCGTAAGGCGGAGGTTATCGGTAGACGCGGCCAAGATGTCGTCGAGTTCAGATTTACCTTCGGGGATCATCGCTCCTCGGGTAATGACACCATCTACGAATAAGATCGGACTTCTTTCGTGGAGCTGCCGATCCGGTTGCCAGCAGTAGCCGAAAAAAACGCGACCCTCAATAAAATTGGCCAGCGTTTTGATGAAGGCATCGCAGCAGGTATCAACTGTAAACTCTGGAGTCGAATGTTTTAAAAATAGATTAACCGCTGCGGCCAGTTGCCGGACGTCTCGCGCTTGCTCTTTTGAGGAACTACCACTCATATCAATCCACCGCCTGTCGGATGTTTGTTCCATTCTTCCGGCCTTTTGACAACATTGAACCATCATCCACCTGCGCCTACTCGGGTTAAAGTCATCAGGGGCGATGCGACTCCAGACGAAGAACGCACTGGCCAATAACGCGGTTGAAGCCTATCAAAACGGATGTCGAGGAACGCTGCAAAATATTGGCCGGCTGGACGACCTGCTCGAATGCCTGCTCGCCATCGTGCGCCTGGACAGATCGACGCTTAAGTCGACAAGATCCAGCCTCGCGCTTTGATCTGTCGTTAAACCCGCCCTCTACCAACCTATTCAACTAGAACCAACCGGTCCGTGTTCCAATACTTTCCGATACCAGAACCAACCAGGACCGTACTCACGTCGCTGGTTGGAGTCCTGACGCTTATCGGCATCATGACGCGCCCTTTTCGGTGGAATGAAGCAATGATCGCCATCGGCGGCGCCGCCGTCCTGCTTCTCCTCGGTCTTATCAGCCCCGCTGATGCCTTTTTAACCTTAGTTCGGGATTGGAATACCTTTCTGTTCTTTTTAGGCATGATGGCGCTTTCGGCCCTGGCAGAGGCGGCCGGCTTGTTTGATTGGTTGGCAGTCCAGGCTGCTCGGCTAGCGGGAAGAAGCGCGGCCCGGCTTTTTCTCAATGTGTTTCTACTGGGGAGTCTTATCTCGATGATACTCTCCAACGACGCGACCGCTCTGATTTTAACGCCAATTGTTTATGTTCTTGTTACCAAGCTTCGATTACCTGTTCTTCCTTATCTGTTCGCTTGCACCTTTATTGCCGACACTGCCTCTTTCCTGCTGCCCGTCAGCAATCCGATCAATGTGATCATTATTTCGCGGTTCCCACTCGACCTATGGACCTTTGTGCGTCTCCTGTTTCTTCCAAGCCTGGTGGTCATTAGTATTAATATCGGCCTATTTTTCCTGCTCTATCGTAACCAGATCAAAGGAGGCTTTGATATCGAGCGATTGCCCTCGGCCGAGCAGGCAATAAAACACCAGGCGTATTTTCGGTACACTTGTTGCGTGCTTGCCGTGGTCGCCTTTGCCTATGTGATGGCGTCCGCCGTCCAATTGCCACTTTCGCTGGTCGCGTTGAGCGGAGCGGTACTGCTGCTCATCGGCGCCATTTGCTGGAAGCAAATCTCTCTGCGTCAGACCGCAAAACGCATCTCCTGGTCGATCTTCGGTTTTATCGCAGGCATGTTTATTGTGGTCCGAGCGATCGAGGATACGGGACTCACTACCAGGTTCGGAAACTGGCTCATCCACCTCTCCGGAGGCACAAACTTTGGTGCTGTCATGGTAGGGACAGTAGGGGCCGCCTTGGGAACAAACCTGATTAATAACGTGCCGATGGCAGTCGTGATGATCTCTGCATTGGGCGGTATCCAACACGCAGCGCCATCCCTCCAGCACGCTTTCGTGGCGGCCACTATCTTTGGCTGCGATCTCGGGCCGAATCTGACGACCGTTGGTTCGCTAGCAACGGTGCTATGGCTACTGATCCTGCGTCAGCGGGACGTTGATGTGTCAGGCCTCGACTACTTTAAGGTTGGTGTGGTAGTAACACCGCTGATGTTACTGGCCGGAGCTTTGACTATATGGTTACTTCTTTAAAATGAGCTAGTGAAGGAGCAGATCTATGCGGGCCCTATGTTGTCTTGACGGTACGAACGTTGAGCAAGTCAGTAAGGCAACAGAAATGCTCTCGACATCGCAGCCGCTCACCGTGGCTATACTCTATGTCACCGATACCGGCCCGCGACACGATATCGAGCACCTGCGCGAGCGTTTCTTGCGACCACCAGGCCACCCGCCACCGCGAGAGGAAGAGATACGGCAGGCCGAGAAAGCGTCTGCCCAAGATATCCTGAATGAAGGGCTCCGCTACTTCCCGGCTGCGGAAGCGTTACAACGGCAGGGACGACCAGAGCGTGAAATCGTTAACACTGCCGCCGAATGGCAAGCAGACCTGGTGATTATTTGCCCTCGCGCCGAATACGGTGGTAGACACGCAATTGGGCCCAAATCGGTCGGACATGTCGCGCGATTCGTAGCCGATCATGCTCCTTGTCCCGTACTTCTGGTTCGGCCGCTCGCCCGAGAGCGATTTCCTATTCCGAGGTGACAGCATATATTCAACGGTCAGCGTGAGCTTTACCTCGCGCAGAAAATCGATTCCTAACCTCCCAGACATTTTCAGGTCAAGAAAAGCAACGGACAGGGTGGCCGACGGGGCTCGAACCCGCAACAGCCGGAACCACAATCCGGGGCTCTACCATTGAGCTACGGCCACCGCAATTAAGCGAGCCACTATCCTAGCCCATCTTCTCGGTTCGCCAAGCCGATTTTCGCCAAGTCCCAGACCGAGGAAACAGTGGTCGAGTCAAGCGGATCCGACTTGCAACCTGCAATTTGGTTCGATTTTCTGCGACCGTGTGGTAAGAAACGGTTTTGCGATCCCCGAAAGCTTTACCACCGGGGCGCCACATCATTTCAGTGAATTGTCCAAGAAACATCAGCTGTTCCGGCTTTCGCCGCGCCCTAATCGCAGCCTTGGCTCTCAGCCTCCCCTCTTTTTCGGCCAAAGGTCAATTTCTAATCCAGGACCATCCGGTTGATCAGAATGAAATCCGGATCGGGATGGTTAATGCGCAGACTGGCATTTCGAACCACATCGGTTTGGAGATTAAGGAAGGATATCTCGCCTATTTTCTTCGAGTGAATCGAGAGGGAGGAATCTTTGGACGGCAGATTCGGTCCGTTGACTTCGATGATCACTTTGAGCCGTTAGAAACCATCTTTTATACGGAAAGGCTTATAAATACAAACCGGGTATTTGCTCTGGTTGGTTATGTCGGAACCGCCAACTCGATAACCGCCCTGTCCATGATCAATGAGGCGCGCCTGATTTTCCTTGGGCCGATGACCGGAGCGGAAAGTCTAAGACATCCCGTTTTACCTCTCGTATTCAACGTACGCGCCAGCTATGCAGAAGAGATAGAATCGCTCCTAGGCTACCTGGTAAATGACTTAGGGATCAAAAAGATTGCCGTCGTCCGCCAGAATGACAGCTTTGGCGACGATGGCTTCAAGAGCTTGACTCGTTCGCTGCAGAGTCGTCACCTTGAGCCGGTCACAGACTGTAAGTTCGTCCGCAATTCGGTGGATATGCAACCAGCGCTCGACCAGATCGTGTCTACTCGTCCTGATGCGGTCATAATTTTGGGAACTCTCCGCCCGATCGTCTCGCTCCTCGAGCGCGCCAAATCGACCGACCTGCGCCACACCAGATTCTGCACTCTGTCCACGATTTCGGCTCATATGCTCATCAAGGCGGCCGGACCAACGTGTGAAGGGATGATTCTCTCCCAAATAGTTCCCTCGCCCGAAGACACATCCATACCGCTAGTCAGAAGCTTTCAGGCCGACATGCGAGCAAGCGGAACAAACAACTTCTCCCGCGTCAGCCTCGAAGGATACGTGGGAGCGGTGCTACTCGTGGATGGAATTCGTCGGGCCGGCCCCGATTTGACCGAGCAACGCTGCATCGATTCCTTGAACCACACCGATCTCGACCTGCAACCGCTACGGATCGTCTGGAACAATAGTGACCACTCGGGTGACCACGCCGTTTTTCTCACTCAGATAAAGAACGGGAAATTGGAATCGCTCCAGAGCCCTCGGCACACAACCGACCATTACTAATCAGGTCAATGACCAATGATCGGAGCACATGGGAATAGTAAGTCAGGGACGTTAGGCACCCTTCCGCGTGGGCTGGGAATTCGGGACAAGCTGCTCGTTTTCACCCTGACGATTGCGTTCGCAATCATATTTGGTCTTGTTTCGACCGCGTTTTTCCTGACCGCGGAAGCGTTGCGCAAGGTGCGCTTGGATGGATTTCGTTCTCTCAGACAATCACTGTCGGAAGTAATCACGCGCTTCCTGGCTGACCACCGACGAGATATCGCCACTCAAGCGGAAAGTCAGACCTTTCGTTATGCTGCCGCCGAGTTGTCGGCCGGCTACAAGAACCTGGTTAGCGATCTTCAAGATGCCGGACTGGAGATAAATGCTCAGTATATTGAAAATCTTCGTGAACAACTTCGAGACGGCTACCGGCGATCTTTCCGACCCGACTCGGGGACCGGTCCCGCCACGCCGGTTCCGGGAATTGAAGCCATCGATCAGCTAAGCTGGGAGGGTGTTCTGGTTCAGTATATTTATCTTTTGCAGAATCCGTCTCCGATCTTAGCCAAAGAGGAGAACAACCTCTCGACCGAAATCGCGATCAATCCCAATCTCGAACCGAGCATTCGGGCGGCTTTTGCAAAGACCATGTTTGCCGAAGTCATGGATCGGTACCATCCGGCAATCCAGGCGGTAGTGCGACGGAACGAGTACAGTGATCTTCTGTTGATCGATAACGCTGGCAATGTCATCTACACCTACCACAAGCGCTGGGATTTGGGGACGAACGTGTTCCGTGGTTGGCAGGCTACCGGAGCCCTCAAAAAGGCTTATCTCGGGGCATGGTATTCTCCCACCCCGGACGACCGGCCGGATGGAGTGGACCGAGTGATGATTACGGATCTGGAGCGGTATACGGGTGCCTACAATCTTCCGGTTCTGTTCATGAGTTGTGCGATCGCCGACCGTCTTGGTAGCCGCCAAGCGGTTTTAGTCCACGAGATAGCTAATCAAGAGCTGACCGATATCGTCACCTTCGAGAAGCACTGGCCGGAGGTCGGATTGGGCAATACCGGTCAAGCCTACATCATCGGACCAGACCACCTGCTTAGGACGGAGTCTCGATTCCTCGACCAACTACCGGACACGGCTACCGTACCGACTAGCAATCTGGATGGAACACCCGGACCCCGGAGCTCGGTCCTGGCAGCGCCATTACACAATTTGGCAACGGATCGATTGTTCTCGGATGATGCCAACGTGAATTCCGGAGAGGTCACTTTCCTCGATGAACGGCGACACGAAGCGCTCGGCTTATTTGCTCCAATCGCCATCCCGGAATTGGACTGGGGTCTAGTGATTCGGATCGATACGAGCGAGGCATTCCAACCCGCTTCCGATCTCGCGCGATCGGTAGCCACAGTCGGGTTGGTTATTTTAGTGGTCGGAGTCTGCGGTACTCTGTTTTTTGCTCACTTTCTGCTAAAGCCAATCGGAAAACTGGTAACAACGGCCGAACAGATCGGCTCCGGGAATATTAGCGCTCGAGCTCCAGTCATTACCACCGACGAAGTTGGCTTCCTCGCAACCCGGTTTAATTACATGATCGACCAGGTCGAGGAGCGAAATCAGCAGGTAAGAAAGATCCTCGAAACCGTCAACGAAGGCTTACTGTTAATCGGGCCTGACCTCATTATTCAGCCTAGCTATTCTCGGGCGACTACTACCATTTTTCGACGAGAGCTCGCCGGGCTCCACTTTCTTGAACTGCTCAATCCTTCTGCGAACTGGCAACTGGAGCCAGTGGTAACTCCTGATATCCTCTCGGCCACGGCTGGTTATCTCGACCTGCTCTTTAGTCCTAAGATCAAAGACAAACTGATCCAGCAAACCAATCCACTGACCGAAGTCGAGTATAATGTACACGACGAAAACTCACGAACACCGGTTAAAATTGTCGAGTTTCAATTTAACCGTGTTTTTGATCAGGGAAAGATCACGCAGATAATGGTGACGGTCCTGGATTCAACGACCGAGATACTCCTCAGCCGCCAGATTCGGGAGAACGAAGCCAAAGCGAGATCGCTAATCGAGATGCTTTTTGGCATCATTCACATCGATGCGACGATTTTGGCCGAGTTCCTCGACCATACTGAGGAGCAAATCGGCGAACTACTGCGGGCTTTGGAGTCGGAACAGTATGGGAGCAGGACGGAGGAGTCGAGCGTTGATCGTTCCTCCCGGTACAAGCGCCTATTGGAAAAACTGTCCAGGTCAATTCATCTCCTCAAAGGCAATGCCTCGATGATTCATCTCAGCTACTTTGAAAAGCTCGCCAGCGACCTTGAAGACAAGATTGCGGTGGTCCGTACCGGGAAAACGATTTCGGGTGAAGAATTTCTACCCATTACCTCCGGTCTGGCCTCGATTGTTGATCAGGTCAACATGACCCGTGACTTGGTTCAGCGGCTGATCGCCATGCAAACCACTTTTGGCAAAAGAGAAACTGCCGAGAAAAAGGAACAGCCACACGAGTTTTCCCAAACGGTATCCTCGCTCGTCGATCAAGTCGCCATGAACCGCGACCTGATCCAAAGGTTAGTCGCCATGCAGACCACCTTTGGCCGAAAGCAGAAAGTTGCGAACCGGTTCGACCAATTAGCGGAATTCGCCCGGACGATCGCTGAACGAAACGATAAGCAAATCGACGTTGTTCTCGAAATATCCTTGAACGGTGAAGATATTCCGCACGGTCTAATTGATCCGGTACAAAATATTCTTACCCAATTTGTGCGAAACGCGGTAACCCATGGCATTGAACCGCCTAAGGAACGGTTGGCCAAAATGAAGCCGCCAGCAGGAAAGTTACGGATTTCGGCCAGCCGCAGCAATGACGGGTCTCTCTCCTTCAGTGTATGGGACGATGGAAAGGGCCTAAATTCCCAGGAGATTAAGGAGCGGGCGGTAAAGTTGGCGTACGCCTCCACCGACACAATTCAAGATTGGACCAGCGAAGAGCTAAAGGAATTGCTATTCCGGTCCGGCTTTACTACGCTTGATTACCCTACTCGCGACGGAGGTCGGGGCGTCGGTCTGGATGCGGTTCGCGATCTTGCGACTCAGATCGGCGGTTCAGTCACCGTGAATACGCAACAGGATGTTTACTGTGAGTTTCGGCTGAGGATTCCTGGGAAATGAAATTGCTGATCGTTGATGACTCAAGCGTGATACGGCGAGCAATCGAACGCGGGATCGAATCAGGGGAAATCACCGAGGTCGATCAAGCGGAAGATGGAGAGCAGGCCATTCAGTTGTACGCCGAAAAGCAACACGACATCATTACGTTAGACATAACAATGCCGAAGATGGACGGCTTGACTTGCCTGGACCAATTGATGCAGATCAATCCCGAGGCAAAGGTCCTTATAATTTCCGCATTGCGCGATCGAACGACCGCGATTCGCGCCATCAAACAGGGCGCGAGCGGCTTTCTTTGTAAACCGATCAATCCGGATGAACTCCGCGAGGCATTTCAACTTTTGCTCAGCGACTAGACGAAAATGAACGATCAAGATATTAACGTCTTCATTTCTACTGCTAGACGCTACTTCGCTTCGTTGGAGGAACGACCCTCCCTGGTCATTGAGCCGCCATTCGTGCGGGAAAAACTGGGGCCATTTCTGGAATATACCGGAATAATCGGTGTTTCGGGTAGGTCTCGAGGGGTAATCTGTTTTACCGCCACGGGCAAAATGCTCGGTGAAATCCTCGGTTTACTCAAGGAATCACGGGTCGATGAGGAAGCGAAGAGGGATTTGGTGGGTGAAATCGCAAACACGTTGAGCGGCAATGCCCGAGAAGAGTTCGGGAGCGAGTTCCAGATTTCCGTGCCGACCGTCGTGGTCGGAGCGGGACCCCAACTCAGCCAGCGAAATGGCTCAAGGAATTATGCTATTCCGCTCAATTGGCACTCGGAGACCGCCTACCTTCTAGTTGCATTGGAGTAGCAGCAGACAGAGCCGACAGGAGACGCGAAGAAAGATTCCTGAACAAAGAGGTCGCAAAGATCTCAGAGCGGGTTCGGTTCTTTGCAAAGGCCTCTTATTCTTCAAAAGTTACGGCCTCCCGATCGTATTCTCGATAGTCTACTCCTCTTTGAGGCATGTGTGAGCTCCTGTTCAAAAACCTGTCTTGGCGCCTCAAGTATGGCCTAAAAAAAGGAGAAATAGTGCCCGCAACCGCAAAACTCTTCAAGAAAAAGCACAAAATTTGAACGACTCGCTTCTCCTGCCTGTCTATGTCTCTGGTTAAGGCGATTCGGGTTTGCGCACGATTTCTCTCGACTTCTACTCCTTGGCGTGCGCAACCCGGATCATTTTTTTGCCGTCACTTGATCGAACGAACGCTATTCGATAGGCTCGCGCTCCAATGCGGGAGACTATTCTCGTCGTCGATGATGAAGCAGATGTCGTTGATTTAGTCCGATACCACCTTAATCGGGCCGGATTTGATGTCGACGTCGCTTCCAGTGGAACGGCCGCCTTACACACGGCTCGGCAACGCCGCCCAGACGCTATCGTTTTGGACATCATGTTGCCCCAAATGAGCGGCACTGAGGTGTTGCAAAAACTAAAACTGGAAATCGACACCGCTACGATCCCGGTGTTGATGCTAACGGCAAAGGGTCTGCTCTCGGAGCGTATCGCGGGCTTGGAACTCGGCGTTGACGATTATATCACCAAGCCTTTCAGCCCCAGGGAATTGGTCCTTCGCGTCCAAAACCTTCTTCGTCGAATTCGCGAAACACGGACCTCAACCACCGTCGAGGTAGATGGATTCTGTCTCAACAAAAGTAACTTCGAAATTACCGTCCAGGGCAAGCGCCTGGACCTTACTACCACCGAATTCAAGCTTCTTGCTACACTGGTGGAGAGGCGGGGTCGAATACTAAGCCGGGAAACATTGTTGCAGGACGTTTGGGGTTACGAAAATGCGATCGATACTCGGACGGTCGATACCCACGTTCGCAGGCTTCGGGAAAAGCTGGGCGGAGCGGCCGGGCGAATTGTAACGGTGCGAGGAGAAGGGTACCGTTTTTTACCCCAACAATCGCCGTGACAACCATTTGGCTTATTCTATGGCCGGTGCTTTTTGTCATTTCTGCCGGCACAGCGCTAGTCTTGCGTCATCATCTGGCGCAGATCCGCCGAGCGATTCGACATCTGGCGCTTGAGCAAGAGATTACCTCGACCAGTTCCCGGCCTGCCATTGTTCGGGAGATTTACGACGATCTACATCAGATCGCTCATCGTCAGCAGAAGTTTACCCAATTAATTGCCGACGAAGACTTCAGCCTGCGCGCCATCCTGGGAAGCATGGTCGAAGGTGTACTCGTAGCCAACCGAGATCTGACGATCAGGCTGGCCAACGATCGTCTGACGACGATGTTTTCACTTTCGCGGAACCCGGTAGGACGAACACTCATGGAGGCGTTTCGCAACCATGTTCTGCATCAAATGGCCAAGCGAACCGTGGAAACCGAGGCTCCACAGTATGCCGAGCTTCCGGTGGATATCCGGGAAAAGGATGGATTTGTCGCGAAACAGTTCCAAGTGACTTCCGTCGCCCTACGCCCTCCCACCCGAGAGGGGATCGCCGGTATCTTGTTGGTTTTCCATGACGTAACCCAGGTCCGATCCCTGGAAGGTGTCCGCAAAGATTTTGTTGCAAATGTATCGCACGAGCTGCGCACGCCACTTTCAATTATCACCGGCTACCTGGAAACTTTGCTGGAGGCGCCCCCCGACCGTGCTACGACCAGGAAGTTTCTGGCGACGATGCATAAGCATGCAGAACGCCTCAATCTTCTGGTCGACGATCTTCTCGAGTTATCGCGCCTGGAATCGCGCCGGCTGCCTCTTAAGTTCCAACTGGTCCAGCTTCGAACCTGTGTTGCTAGAGCATTGGAGCGATCCGATAGCCTGATCAATACCGTCGGCGCTACGGTTCATGTCGATATTCCCAACGAAGTGCCAGTTGTTGAGGCTGACCCGTTGAAAATCGAGCAAGCTATTTTTAACCTGTTGGATAACGCTCTGAAGTATGGCGGAAAACCCGGCCTCAAGGTCTGGGTATCGGTTAAACGCTACGGCTCCGATCTCATTCTCGAGGTCAAAGACAACGGACCTGGAATTCCGCTCACGGATCAGCCGCACATTTTCGAGCGATTCTATCGCGTTCACAAAGATCGCTCCAGAGACGCAGGAGGGACCGGTCTCGGATTATCGATCGTCAAACATACGATCCAAGCCCACGGAGGGACAGTATCTTTGGAGAGCGCCCCTGGTTCCGGCGCAACTTTCACGATCCGCTTGCCGTACATCGCGAGTTAATCGCCGACAACGCCGGGACTCGTGGGACTCATGGAAATGCTGCCGACGCTCCGCCCTCAGGTCTTCCGCTTGGCCGCTTCCGCCATCGCTCGATCAATCAAAAAAGTCGCCAGATGTTGGGTCCCCTCGTCTAGAGCACTGTTTGCCTGTTTCAGGCGTTGATGGTCATGGCTCTCCAGTGCCGCTTCGACCTCGCCGACCAACGCTTCAATATCCAATCGTTCGGCAGCGGAAAGTTTGTCCCCAACCAAGGTGAGAGCGCTACGGACGGCCGGAAGCAATTCATTGCTTTTCAGCGCCGCCTCAGTCCAGATTCGTTCCGCCATATCTTCAAAGGCATGGTCCAGTGATTCCGCGATCATCTTTTCAACCGCTTCATCCGAGACATCAACCGCACTCGAAAGGTCGAGCAATTTTTCGCCCCCGCTCTGGGTGTCTCGAGCCAAAACGTGAAGAATACCGTCCGCATCGATCTCAAACTGGACGCCGACCCGCGCAACTCCTTTCGGTACAGGAGCAAACTCAAGCTCAAAGTTGCCTAACTCCCAATTGTCCTTCGCCAGTTCTCGTTCGCCTTGGAGGACTTTGATTCGCATCGAGCGTTGGTTCGCCACCGCATTGGTGAACATTTCGCCGGCCTTGCATGGGATCGTCGAATTCCGGGGAATGATCACGTTCATTAAGCCGCCAAATGTTTCCACCCCAAGTGAGAGCGGCGTTACATCCAACAACACTACGTTTTGCACCTGACCCGAGAGAATACCGGCTTGTATAGTGGCACCCGCGGCAACCGCTTCGTCCGGGTTCTGGGTCAGGTTTGGCAAACGCTGGAAAACTTCAGCAGCAAACTGACGGACAACCGGCATCCGGGTGACTCCGCCGACTAAGATAACCTCGTCCAACTGGCGCGGAGCAACTTTCGCGTCATCCAGGGAACGCAAGCAATGTCCTCGGGTACGGCGAAGGAGCGGACGGACGATCGCATCAAGTTCAGGACGGGTAAGCAGGTAGCTAAACCGTCGATTCCCTGGCAAAAAAGGAATATCGACCTGCACTGCTTCTTCATCGGAAAGGCGAATCTTAGCATCATGACTGAGATCGCGTAATCTCGCTACGAAAAGAGGGTCATCGAGATCGGTCCGAATCTCCGGATGGCGTGCAGTAATTCGGTCCTTCAACAAACGGATCAACTCACGATCGATATCGTCGCCGCCTAATCGGGTATTGCCGTTGGTGGAAAGAACGCGAAATACGCCTTCATTCAGCTCCAAAATCGAAATGTCGAATGTCCCTCCACCGAGGTCATACACCGCAATCTTTGAACGGTCCTTTAACCGATCCAGACCGTAGGCGAGGGCTGCGGCGGTCGGTTCGTTGATGATTCGTTCCACCGTAAATCCGGCCAGCTCGCCTGCCTTTTTGGTCGACTGGCGTTGGAGGTCATTAAAATAGGCCGGTACGGTAATGACTGCTCGATCAACTGGGCCGTCGAGCGCTAGCTCCGCATCGCGTTTCAACTTCTGGAGAATAATACTGGAGATCTCTTCCGGCCGATAAAGTGTGCCTTCTACGTCGATAACCGTCTGGCCGTCTCGCGAAATAACCGGATAGGTGAAAGTCTCCTTCTCCGTTTCTCCGGTCCTTCGACCGATCAGTCGCTTGACCGAGTAAATAGTGCGCAAGGGCTCTAGGACGCGCATCCGGTTCGCCGCGATGCCCACGATCGGTTCGCCGGATTCCGGAAAATAGACGACTGAAGGAGTCAACCGTGATCCTTTGTCGTCAGCCAGCAAGATCGGAAAACCCGCATCCATGATCCCGATCAACGAGTTCGTAGTCCCTAGATCGATACCGACGATATCACTCATAAAAATTGGCTGGGATAGACATAGCTGCAGCGAAGCCCCCGGCAAGCACCCTGCCGCGGATTGTGTTCACGCTGAAGAATAGTCTGTGGTTCGACGCGTAAAGCACTGTCCGCGCGGACTGACTCAAACTCCGTTTCGCGCAGCCTGTTCCAAATAAATGATTCGAACCAAATTGTTTCAAACTCTTCTCTCCGTAGAAGCAGCGGAATTTTCGGCGTAAGCCGCAGAATTCCGCTGCCTGCGCCTGTATCGCTCAAAAATCTTCCACCGCGGCGGATGAGCGAAGCAGGCTAGTGCAATTCGTCGAATCGAAGCCTTCGCTCCTTCAACTCGGTAATCCATTTCTGCACAAACCTGAGATCAAGAGCGAGCTGAGCCAAACGAGGCAGCGCCTCTGCCCGATTGTTCATCCAATCGCCGTCTATTTCCCGGAGCTGTCGCTCAAGCGATTCGCGCAACCCACCCAATTCGGCTGAGAGCTCTTCGATCGCCACCAGGTTTTCCTGCAGCAATTGAAGTTTTGCGGCCCGCAGGAGGTGGAGCGACTCCTGGGTGAATTGATAATAGACCGCATCAAATCGATGAAGAATTTCGGCAACTTTTCCAAACCATTGCTCTACTTCAGCGCTAATCACTCGATCACGCAAATTCACCGATTCGAGTGCCAATAAATGGTCGAGCCTGCTCACCGGATCAGATAAAACCCGGAACGCCTCGTTGAGCACGACCGCTTCCCCTAGCTTTGCTGCTTGGTTCCCGGCATTCCTCCGGGCAAACGCTTCGTTCAGTTTGCCCAAATCAATCTGCGGACGCCGAGGAAGATCGAATAACAAAAAATAGTCGGTCATGCGGAGAAGCTTTCGCCGCACGAACAATGAGCCACCGCATTCGGATTGGTAACCTTGAACCCGCCTTTCTGCAGGTCTTCACTGAAGTCGACCGAAGAACCACTGACAAACAAGGCAGTTTTGGGATCCACTACAACTCGCACGCGGTTGGATTCGACCACAATATCTCGGTTCGCCGGTCCATCGACCAAATCCATCTTGTATTGCAGCCCAGAACAACCCCCACCAATCACCGCCACGCGGAGGGCACCCTGGGGCCGGCCTTGACGAGTCAAGAGCTGAGAAAGCTTAGCGGCCGCGCGCTCCGTCACTTTGACCAAACGCTCGTTCCCAATTTTGTAGCGGATTTCAATGCCAGCACTCACGGCGAGAATATGAGGTTCAGGCCATAAAAAGCAACTTTTGGGCCGAGTGGAATACGGATTTCGGAGTGCGGAGTGCGGAATCCTACGGAGGACGAGGAAAACGCCGCTAGGCGGACCGCGAACTGGGAGTACGCCGAGGGCACTAGAGGACTTCGCCCAAGAGGAGCAACGTAGCGTTCCGAATTCCGCAATCCGAAATTCGCATTCCATTTGCTTTGGCTCGCTATCTCGGTTTGCTGGTGGTCCCATGGCCAGCCAACAAAAGCTCTTTCTGGCGGAGCTGCGGGCTACGCTTGCCCTCGCGGTCCCAATGATGATCGGGCAGTTTGGCCAAATGCTCATGGGTATCACCGATACTCTGGTGCTCGGCCGAGTCGGTGTCGTTCCCCTTGCGGCCGTAGGGTTTTCTAACACGCTCTTAGGAACTTTGTATGTTGGCGGTATTGGGCTGTTGACGTCCATCGGTATTTTCGCGGCACAAGCTCACGGGGCCAATCTGGAGAAGGAGAAGATCGAGGTCATGGGATCGGCTCTTTGGTTATCCATGTTAGCCGGAGCTGCGGCCGCGGCGTTGATTGGGCTCCTTCTACCGATCCTTCGCATTTTTGGCCAACCGATTCCGATCGAAACGGCTGCTCGGCCCTATCTCGCGATCGTCGGGCTCTCGTTGGTCCCCGCACTCGGGTCGATGGCGGCCAAGACTTTTTGTGAAGCCCTTGGAAAACCGGTGATGCCGACGGTAATCCTCTACATCGGAGTCACATTGAACCTCCTGTTGAACTTGCCGCTGGTTTTCGGTTGGATGGGGATTCCTGCGCTCGGTCTCCTTGGCTCTGCCATCGCCACATTCATCTCGCGGTTCTTCGTGTTGGCAGGCACTCTCGCCTATGCGTTATCCCTGAGTCGATTGAAATGGTCAAGCCTGGCGCTTTCTCGGGCAGATTGGCGCAAGGTTCGAGCCCTTTTTCGGGTTGGATTGCCAGTCTGCTGCCAATATCTTGCGGAAGTCGGAGCGTTCAGCTTTGGCGCTGTCATGATGGGATGGATCGGAACCGTAGCGTTAGCGAGCCACCAAGTAGTGCTGACCTGCGCCGCAACCACCTTTATGTTTCCACTTGGGATCTCCATTGCAGCAGGTGTACGGATCGGTCATGCGGTTGGATCCCAAGCATACTCGGCGTTGCGACGAATTGCCTTCGGAGCCATTGGAATTTCGGCCGCTGTCTCCGCCTGCTTTGCGGCCATCTATTTTGCCGCCGGTCGCGACATCGCCGGCTTGTTCTCCAATGAAAGCGCGGTTCTCGATTTGGCAGCTCTCCTCATGATTGTTGCTGGGATCTTCCAGATCGCCGACGGAATACAGGTGACCGCTGCCGGCTGTTTGCGCGGTTTAGCCGATGTCCGGCTCCCGATGTTGATTGGCTTTTTCTGTTATTGGGCCGTCGCCATGCCAACCGCATTTGTGACCGCGTTCGTCGTTCCGCTGGGAGCCACCGGTATTTGGATCGGACTCGCTGCCGGCTTGTTCGTAGCGGCGACGTTGCTCACCTGGCGTCTGCTCGGTATGACCCGCCCAGGTATTCGCGATCGGTTTGTCTTTTCTGCAACCGAAACCGCTGAACCATCCCGGTAGGGACGCGCTCCCTCCCCATGTCGGGTGTCGCGCGATCCTGCCGGTTCAGGACTTAGAGCGAATCACAATCTCGACCCGTCTATTCAATTGCTGTTCTTCGACCGTTCGATCGCCCGGCACAATCAATCGCGATTTGCCAAAGCCCCGCGTCTGAATGCGGCCTGGATCGATCCCCATGTTTTGAACCAGCCATGCTTTCACCGTCTCGGCCCGTCGTTGGCTCAGATCGAGATTGTATTGATCGCTTCCAAACGAGTCGGTGTGACCTTCGACCCGGAAAACCGCTTGCGGATTCCGTTGAATGAGTCGGCCTAACTTCTGCAAGCTCGCAGTCGCACCCGCACGCAGGTTGGCCGAATCATAGTCAAACAGAAGATCGGTCGGCATTAATATCGGAGCCGTTCCATTGCCGACTCTGCCCGACCCGGAAAGAATCTCATCCAAGTTGCTAAAACCCGAGGGAATTCCCGAATTTCCTGCGATCGCGCCGTCTCCAGCGTCTTGATTCTCCGTCTTACCTGGATTGTTCTTGTTGCCGCTGGCAAGTTTCGGCCGGGTAGCGACCGTCGGCTTATCGTTCATTAACTGCTGCCGCACGTCCGATAATTCCTTGTCCAAAACCAACGCACTCTCGGCTTTCGCCTTGGCCGCCGCGGTGCGCGACGCTTGAGTGTCCACGCTTGGCTTCTCTTTGATATCTGGCACTTCCGGAGAGCTCACTTCGGGGGTAGCTCGAAATTCCTTCATATCGTCCTCGAAGGTGCCATCGAACTGGCTGAGGTTCTTGACGCTCCCCGGATCTGCCGTTTTGGAACCCGGTGTTCCCGTCGGCTGGACATCAGGTTCGAGCAGTTTTTGGTCGACCTGAAGCCGATTCACGCTAAACACACGCGGCACGAGTCGGGGCCTGTCCGAAGCCGCAAAATTCTCCAACGTCTTTTTGCTTAATCCGTAAAACAGCCCTCCGTGAATCAACAATGAAACCAGGACTGCCGGGATCAGAAAACGACGAAGCGATACGGAACTGTCCGAAAAGACATCGTCGGAGTAATGGGCCATAACGTTCGGGAATCATACCATGGGATCGTTGCGTGCCAAGTGAGCGCCGGTAGCGCCGACAGCGCGGCCCGAAGGGCCAAGAAAACCTGGCCCAGGCTTTGGCCTGGGTGACTCCCCCAACAGCAGGCGCCCTGTAAGGGCGTTAGAGATGGGTTCTACAAAGCGACGAAATGATTAAAGGTGGTTTTTGTGGATAAACGCCCATCGTCGTCTTTCTGGTTTCCTCGCCCTTACAGGGCTGAACGCGTTTATTTTGGTCCACCCAGGCTAAAGGCTGGGCTAAGTTTTCTTGGCCCTTCGGGCCGCGTTGTCGACGCTCCCGGCGTCCCCGGCGCTATCGGCGTTCCCGGCGCTACCGGCGTTGTCGGCGCTACCGGCGTTGTCGGCGTTACCGGCGTTGACGGAACGCTACCCCATGCCATTGTTGCGGTTCCGCTATATGGCTCACGCAAAGTCAGGCTCGGATCGCATGGAAAAGATTGTTAGCCTCTGCAAGCGCAGGGGTTTTATCTTCCAGTCGAGCGAAATCTACGGTGGTCTAAACGGCTGTTGGGATTATGGGCCACTCGGAACTGAGTTGAAAAGGAACCTGAAGGACTTCTGGTGGCGCCGCATGGTGAGGGAACGGGACGATGTCGTCGGCATGGACGGTTCGATCCTGATGAACCGCCAGGTCTGGATTGCGAGCGGACACGAAAATACGTTTACCGATCCGATGGTTGACTGCCGGAACTGTAAGTCCCGCCTCCGCGCCGATCAACTACCGGAGAAAAATGGCCGAAAACAGTGTCCGGTTTGCGGCAGCTTCGAATTAACCGAACCTCGCGCCTTCAATCTGATGTTTAAAACCTATGTCGGCGCGACAGAAGACGAGTCGGCAGTGACTTATCTCCGCCCGGAGACGGCTCAGGCTATCTTTGTTCAATTCAGAAATATCTTGGAGGTCTCCCGGAAAAAACTTCCCTTCGGAATCGCCCAAATCGGCAAAGCATTCCGCAACGAAATCAATCCACGCAATTTCACCTTTCGGTCCCGCGAGTTCGAGCAGATGGAACTCGAATATTTTTGCCGGCCCGAAAACGGCCTAGAGCTGCTCGAGTATTGGCTCCAGGAACGGCTCCGTTTTTATCGAGACATTGGGCTCCCCTCGGAGTCTCTTCATGTCCATAAAATTCCGCCCGAGGAATGCGCACATTACTCCAAAGGAACGTACGATATCGAATTTGGGTTCCCGTTCGGTATCCAGGAGTTGGAAGGGGTTGCCTATCGAACCGATTACGATCTCACTCAACACCAGCAGGCCAGCGGAAAACCGCTGGATTATTTCGACGAAGAATCGAAGCAGCATTTTATACCGCATGTGGTAGAGCCAAGTGCCGGAGTTGACCGAACGACGTTGGCATTGATCTCCGCCGGCTATGACGAGGAAGTGGTCACGGATGAGAACGGTAAGTCAGAGACCCGCACAGTCCTCCGCTTCCATCCACGGATGGCTCCGATCAAATGCGGCGTGTTCCCTTTGCTTAAAAATAATGAGTCGTTGGTAAAGCAAGCGCGTGAGATCGTAGATCAATTGAGAGGTGAGATGATGGTATTTTACGACGAAACTGGCGCAATCGGCCGCCGATATCGTCGCCAGGATGAAGCCGGAACGCCCTTTGGGGTGACTGTAGACTTCGACACCATCGGAGAAAACGGGCCGGCGCTACGTGATACCGTTACGGTGCGCCACCGCGACTCGATGGAACAAGAGCGAATTGCCATCAGAGAACTGCCCACGTTTTTGAGCGAACGAATTCGTTAATCCCGAGCATTGCAAATAGCTGGCAAATCGGCTGTTATAACTTGAATCATGTCCAGTGATCGTAGGCCGTCCGGAAAGCGGATCCTGAGTACCGGATTGCAGAATCAACCGGCACCGAGAAAAACACCGGCTGGGGTCTGGGTCATCGTCGGATTGGGCATACTCTTTGCCCTGGGCGCGCTGGGTATTGGCGCTTTTATCGCGATCAAGAGCTTAAAGGAAAAAGGCGAAAACTCGCAGGCTTCGAGCCCTACGGCATCGGTCACAGGTTCGTCCAATGCAGACACCTCCCAGGGAGCGGCCCAGCCTAGTCCGTCCGCATCGGCTGAAGTAGTCACATCAGACGCGAAGGAACAGGATCAGACACGCAAGGAGGTATTGACTCGAATTGACGTGATGAAGAATCTTTCGCAGAAAGAGAAAGATGAGCTTTATGCGCAGGTCGAGCGAGCTCGTAGCTTTTCCAAAATCGCGGTGATTCCATTTGATACCGCCAAAGTTACCCCGACCAACTCGCAGATTGGTGATCTCGTGAAGCGTTTGCAAGAGACTGAAAACAAGAAGCTTTTGGATGACCCAACGGTGGTGCTTTTCTTTGTTGGATACGCTGACAAACAAGGTGACGAATCGAAGAACCAGGAGATTTCCAGAAGTCGGGCCGAGGCCGTAGAAAAAGCGCTGGGCAAAGGCGCCAAAATTAATAATATCACCCACTCCGTCGGAATGGGGGGCCAAGACTTATTTGATAAGGCAAACCTGGTAAAGAACCGCCTAGTAGAAGTTTGGGCAGTTCAACCCTGAGCGGTTCGCCTCGAGATCCAAAATCCAAACAATCGGGCGGAGATCTCAAAATCTCTGTGACGCCGAAAAGAATCGGATTGCCGAGATTTGACTGGTAGCGCCGTGAGATCAGCCCAGATTAGCACCCCGGGAAGAGATCGGTGCCACTCCCCGGAGCGCTCTGCCCATCGCCATGGCGCGACCGACGTTTCGCTGAATCCGCGCTAGATACGGATTGGAGCCATCTTCGGCCTCCAGCCATCGGTGCATGCCACCCCATTCCTCGTTGAGCGTCTTAACGACATATTCCGAGAAGAATTTTTCTGTTCCAGACATCAACTCCAATAAGCTTTGACCGGCGGTGTTCTTTTCTAGGCGCGAGAAAAGGGCGGCTTCACGTAACTCCAGGTAAAGCGCGGGAAGCCGCTCCGGATAATCTTCGGCTGCCATTTGTCCGAGCAAATCGCCGGCCGCGACGAGCGCTCCAATCAACCATTCCGCGTGCGACCGAAATCCGATCTGTTTCATCGTCGCGCCAACTGCCGTTGCGCAAATGGCTTGCTGAACAACGCGAATTTCGTCCCGCTCGAAACCGAACTCTGGCAACAGGTCCCAAACAAGAAAGCAACTACGCCCCACATGGATACTGGTATGCTTGGCGCCCGAACCTTCATGGTCATCCCGACACTTCAAGTACCCGGCATCGTGCAGCAAAATGGATACGAGAGCGATCTCCCATTGCCGATCGCTGAATTTGCTCTCCGGAAACAGCCGATCGTGCGCCGCCAAAAGCCGAAGCACCGCTTCGGTCCCCTCCATCGTATGATCAAAATCATGGAACGCGGTGTCGCACGGTTCAAATTCCGGGCTATTCCCGTGAAATAGCCCAAAAGTGAAATCAATCAGCCGGTATGCGACCCCGGCCAATTTCGCCCTTTCCCCGACGCAAATGCTGCGCACCGTCTCGATCGTCAGATAATAGCTCCGGGGATAAAACATCGGATATTTGGCACGTTCAAGCCGAGGGAAGCCTCAAGCAACCAAAAAGGCGGTCTCAAAAAAGCGCAGTTCCGTTGATCTTTTTTCTGCAAAATTGCGAAAAAAGATATTGCCATTCGTCCGGTGGCGTTTACTGTGCCTTCTGCCAGCTCGATTGGCCCCCAGAATCGTGTTCCCCCTCTGATCGAGCTGGTTTTCTCTTTCTGTAGGGCGGTCCGCTCCAAGCCTTCTTCTCATGGGACCAAACGTCTCTTGTTTTCGATGAACAGCGCGTGAAGGAGACGGACCGATTCACTCACCTGATTCCGGCGAACCATCCAGGTTGTGCGAAAGGAGGATGTCGCCAATCCAAAACATGGGATTTGCGCTCTACGAAGTGCTTCAGAGCCCTGCCGCACCTTCTCATGGGAGGCGTTGATGCCCGCGCCGACCACGCTGACTGCACCTAGTTCGTCGTTCCAGATCAAGTCAGATCCTAAAGTCCCGAGCTTCGCCTGCAGATTCGAGATCTGGTGCAGGTTCTCTTTCGAGATTACCGAAGTGAGTCCATCTTGCGGACCACCGATCGACGTGACGTGGAGCTGTTTACCCGGACATCCGAACTCGTCCATAATCGCCAGCAATTCATCTACCTTTCGGCTCTGGATCATGACCACCTGTTCTTCACTGGCCACGCCAACCACCGAACCCGGCAGCCGCGGCGGCGATTTACGCACAACGGTCCCATCTTGCGAGGGGTCCGGCCCGGGCAGAGGGCCCGTAGTTGCGCGCGCGTAGATTGCGATTCCTTTCTCTTTGGCAAATTCGACCGCTTGCGCATTCAACACTCTGGCTCCCGATTCTGCTAACTCCTGCGTCTCTTCGTATGAGAGGACGCCGATCCGCTTTGCCGAAGGCACGATCCGCGGGTCCCCCGTATAGACACCATCCACATCCGAGCAAATCTCACACCATTCCGCCTCCAGAGCCGCTGCCATCGCAACCGCGGTGGTGTCGCTTCCTCCTCTGCCCAATGTCGTGACCTCGCGCCGGTAAGACACTCCTTGATACCCGGCGACGACCACAATCTTTTTGCGTGCGAGTTCGTCCTGCACACGAAACGGTCTTACTTCGATGATCCGGGCATCCACATGCCGATCGTTAGTGATGATCCCTGACTGGCTTCCAGTAAAGCTGATCGCATCTCCTCCCAGCTCTCGAATCGCCATGGAAAGAAGCGCCATGGAAATACGTTCTCCAGCCGATAGTAACATATCGAGTTCTCGCCGGTCCGGATTTGCGGAGATCTGCTTGGCCAACCCCAAGAGATCGTCGGTCGCATCCCCCATGGCCGAAACCACCACCACCAGATCGTGGCCTTGCCGTTTCGTCCGCATGATTCGTTCGGCAACCAAACGCAAACGATTGACATCAGCGACACTGCTGCCGCCATACTTTTGGACTACGATCGACATAAAAAAGTGACTGTTTCAGAGCCGGCTCGGCAATAGCAAGCCCCGAATAATAGCCGATAGCCGATAGCCAAGATTTGGCGTTCGCCGTTCCCAGGCGGAAGCGTTGCGGGCGGGACGAGTAGCAAATCGCAGAATAGCAAATGACAACCACATCGGCTATCGGCTATCGGCTATCTTCTCAGCAGCTTGCCATTCGGCGTTCGCGGCAAACTGGTGACTCGTTTGAAGGTGAGCGGAATCTTTCGCCGATCGAGTCGATCGGTCAATCGCTCCGCTAGGCCCGGAATCACAAATTCATCTGCCACCAGCTCGGCCGCGAGTGATCGCGTCTTGTTATCCAAAAAGACTCGACTCTCCTTTACGCCCGGTATCGCGTCGATCACCGATTCGACCTCTTCACAGAAGAAACTGAGGCCATCGACTTCCAACCGATTCTTGTTCCGACCTGCCAAGATCAGGAACTGCTCCCCGTCCAGGTAAGCCATATCGCCAGTTGGATAACCGTAGTTTGACAAAATCTCCGAACGTGACCTCCAGGGATTGAGGTAAGCGTCTAACAGTCCTGGACCTTTCACATGCAGTTCGCCCACTTCGCCCGGGCTTACCGGCGATCCATCCGTCCCAACCAAAGTCAACTCATAGGACGGCATCGCCGGTCCCACCGAATTCGCCTTATCCGGACGCCGGTTCAAAGTCAGTAGGCCGACTTCGATAATTCCCAAAGCCGGATTCAGCGGTCGGTCGAAGCGCGCACTGAAGAGGTTTTGCAGCTTCCCGGAAAGAGAGGCTGTGGTTGAAATCGCTAAGCGCACGGAATTCAACTCTCCCACTTCCGTGGCAATGAGAGCACGATACGATTCCGGAGACCCGTAAATAATGGTCGGATTGAACTTGGCCATTACGTCGACGATCGCCAAGTCCTCTTGGCCCAGAATCAATGTGGCTCCCCTCGATAAATAAAGGAGTACAGAAACCACGAAATGATCGGCCATCGGCAACCGGAACCAGATGCGATCGGAGGGTGTAACCTTGAGCACCTCATCCGCTGCCGTTAACCTCTCAACAATGGTCGTATGACCAAGAAGCACTCCTTTGCGAGTGCCGGTCGTGCCCGAAGTAAAGCGGATGTAGGCTGGCTTCGTTGCGCGAAATAACTCGTCATTGGCCGGGTCGACCGATCCGGCAAAGGGAAATCGGACCAATTGCCTTTCGGCACCTAGCAACCAGTGTAACTGTGCGCCATTAACAAGAAAATCGAGCTCAGACGGCGGCACAAACAATCCAATAGGCGCAACACACAACCCAGCTGACAAGATAGCGAGGGCATAAACCGGGAATTCGATCCCCTCTGGGACGAGTAACCCGCAGCGTTCATGTGTCCCGCAACCACGTTCCTTCAACCAGCGTGCCACGACATCGACGCGCTCGCATAATTCTGCATAGGTCAGTCTCTCGTTTGTGTCGGCAGCAATAAACGCCAGACTATCGGGCCGCTGTTCGGCTTGCCGCCGAATAAGGTGCAAGATACTCACTGCTATTGATCTATCAGCCAGAGCTAGCATTCTGGTCAACTAGGAGGCTGTTGAAAAGGATTGGCCTTTCGAGCTCGGACAACGCCCGACTTTCGCAGCCTCCGTCGCGGCCCGCCAGCTTTAGCGACGGCGGCCCCCTGAAGTTTTGGATTTTGAGTGTCAAGATGTAATATTCCGCTTCCGCTATGGCAGATAAACGCAAAAGGGTGGTGGTCAAACTTGGTACTGGCATTCTGACCAAGGCGAGCCGCGACGGCCTCGATACCGGCCAGTTTCGGCGCTTGAGTGCGGAGATCGCCGAGCTAATCCACGCTGGCACCGAGACGGTAATAGTAACCAGTGGAGCAGTAGGCGCCGGTCTCATGCAGTTGAAAATGACGGAGCGCCCATCTGATTTGCCATCGGTGCAAGCTGCCGCTGCAATTGGTCAATCGCGTTTGATGCGGTTGTATGCCACCCTGTTCGCTCGCCATGGATTACACGTTGCTCAATTATTACTCACCCACCAGGATCTAGACAGCCGCACAAGGTGCCGAAACGCACGGAATACACTGGAACGGCTGATGCGCTTCGGGAACATCGTTCCGATTGTCAATGAAAACGATTCGGTGGTGGTCGAGGAATTGAAATTCGGCGACAATGACTTTTTGTCCGCAGAAGTGGCGATACTCAGCCAAGCCGACCTTCTGGTGATCTTGACCAGTGTGGAAGGTCTGCTCGGAGAAGATGACCAGCTCATCCCGGAGGTGACCAATATCCAGGCGGTAACGGGATTGGCTAAACGAGAGACCGGCGTGTATTCGCGCGGGGGTATGGTAAGTAAGCTGCAAGCAGCAAGACTTGCTATCCAGGCCGGAATACCAGTGGTTATTGGAAGCGGTCTTCGGCCGAATGTGTTAAGAACTGCCGTAGATGGAGGCGCCGTCGGAACGCGGTTTGTGCCCTAATGCCATGACTACCAAATACGAAGAGCGCATACTCGAAATTGGCGCGCAGGCGCGAAACGCCGCGCGTGCGCTTGCTCGGGCTACTACTGCTGAAAAGAACACCGCATTGTTAGCGGCGGCTGATCGAATCGAGCGTTCCTCCGGGCGCATCCTCGCCGCTAACGAAGCCGACATGAAATCAGCTACCGCTTCCGGCCTCGCCTCAGCCATGCTCGATCGATTGCGACTCGATTTCGGACGAATAAACGCAATAGCGAAAAGTGTTCGCCAAGTCGCGGCTCTACCCGATCCAGTCGGATCGGTGATTCGCGAGTGGGATCGCGGAGACGGTTTGAAATTTGCCAAAGTGCGGGTACCGATCGGGGTCATCGGCATCATCTACGAATCGCGTCCAAACGTGACGAGCGACGCGGCTTCCCTTTGCCTCAAAACTGGAAATGCCGTGGTCTTACGGGGCGGCAGCGAATCGCTAGGTTCAAATCTGGTGATCGCCGAAGCGCTGCGTGAAGGCTGCAGAGAAGCCGGCATCATTCCCGATGCAATCCAGATCATTGACTTGACTGACCGAGGCGCCGTTCGCGCCATGGCCGAAATGGATCAATACATTGACCTGATTATCCCACGTGGGGGCAAAGAACTTATTGAGACCGTTGCGAAGCTCGCCCGCATGCCCGTGATAAAACATTACGATGGAATCTGCCATATTTACGTCGATCGAGCCGCCGATCTTGCGATGGCGGAAAGCATCGTGATCAACGCGAAATGTCAACGCCCCAGCGTTTGTAATGCGGTGGAAACCCTCCTGGTTCATCGCGATATCGCCGACGCTTTTCTTCGCAGTTGCGGACTCGCGCTCCAAGAGCGTCGGGTCGAGCTACGCGGCGATGAAAGAACTCGTGCTATTCTGGGACCTGGCGTCGCTTTGGCGACCGAACAAGATTGGCGCACCGAGTATCTGGACCTGATCTTGTCGATTCGGATAGTCGATTCGCCAGAAGAGGCAGTAGAACACATCGAGACCTACGGATCCCACCACACCGATGCGATTGTTACCGAGGATGAGCCGATAGCTCAGGCCTTTCTTCGTGATGTTGATTCGGCCGCCGTATTTTGGAATGCCTCTACCCGCCTTAATGACGGCGGCGAATTTGGATTCGGCGCCGAGATTGGCATCAGCACCAATCGTCTGCACGCTCGTGGTCCGATGGCATTGGAAGAGCTCACCACTTACAAGTATGTCGTGCGAGGCCAGGGCCACGTGAGAGGCTAACGCCGGAAACGCCGGCTTGTCCGACGACGTGTCCTCCGAAGCTATAGCGAAGGAGGAAGCTTTAGCGAAGGAGGAAGCCTGCTTCGATAATCGGACGATAGCTAACGGGTGGCGAAGTCGGACAGTGCTCTCATGAGTCCTATGGGTCTCATGGGACCTTTACGTCCCTATAGGTGTCATCGCCAAACGCCCCACCACCCTTTTCTAGAAATTATAAATCTTCGTTGATTCCGGGCGCCGGCGGCCCCATAGATAAGACAATCGTCGTGGACCTTCGCGGCGTTAATGGATTTCCCCCTGGCAATAATACCAGCAGGGTTTGCTGCTTTGGGCGGCCGACAAGGATGTCTTGGCCCGTTCTGCTCGGGCATCTCTCCGGCTGTTCGCTGCCGGCAAGTCTGGTGTCACCCCCCAAACACAATGTCTCTCAGATATTTGTTTTCTTCCGCCGCAATCGCGGTCTGCGCGCTCTCTGGCGCGTTCGGCTGGGCGCCGGTACCCGGTCATATCATGACGAAATATGCTGCGGCTGTTGACCCAAATTCCGTTTGGGCCGAATACCCTCGACCGCAGTTGGTGAGGTCGCAGTGGACGAACCTGAACGGACTGTGGAACTACGCAATAGCGAACGACCAAACGACTGAGCCTACCCAGTGGAGCGGCCAAATTCTGGTGCCGTTCCCGCTGGAATCTTCTTTGAGTGGCGTTGCCCAAGCACTTCAACCAACACAGGCATTGTGGTATGAACGCCAGTTCACACTTTCGCCGCCAAGCAACGGAGCGCACGTCCTGTTGCACTTCGAAGCGGTAGATTACATCACCGTTGACGAGTTACTTCGGGATGCGCAAGGTGGAAATCCGAGAAGATACGGATGGATATCAAAGAATCTTCCTGAACAATAAGCCTCTTTTCCTGTTTGGTCCGCTGGATCAAGGCTTTTGGCCCGATGGCATCTATCTCGCTCCCACCGATACCGCTCTCCGTTCCGATCTCGATTACGAGAAGATGATCGGCTGCAACATGGTCAGGAAGCACGTGAAGGTCGAACCCGAGCGATGGTACTATTGGGCGGACACGCTCGGTCTCCTGGTCTGGCAGGATTTTCCTTCGCCTCAGGATATCTTCGAAAGTCCAGGACCTGCCGACAACACGCGACCATCCGATCAAGCAGCCCAAATCGAAACGGAAATGAAAGCGATGGTCGACACCCATCGTAATCATCCTTGCATCATGATGTGGGTCGCTTTCAATGAGGGCTGGGGCCAATATGATACGGTTCGAATAGCCAATCTGTTTAAGTCCTGGGATCCCACTCGTCTGGTCGACGACGCGAGTGGATGGAACGATTTCGGCGCGGGAAACGTCCTTGATTCTCATATCTATCCCGGACCAGGTCCGGTTCCGGTGCAGGTAGACCGGGCGAGTGTGATCGGAGAATTTGGCGGCGTCGGGTTCCCCATCCCGGGCCATTTGTGGAATCCGAATGGTCCGTTCTCCGATGAGCAAGATCTTCCGAATGCGGCTACTCAACAGCCCTGGATTGTCGATCGACTCGGCGCAGTGAGAAAATTAGCCGCGGATGGCATCTCGGCGGCTGTCTATACTCAGTTGAGCGACGTAGAAAATGAGGTGAACGGATTTTTGACCTATGACCGAACGACTGATCAAAAAGCCGACCCGGCGGCAATCAAGCAAGCCGCCAACAGATTATACCCGCTGCCGGATTACGCCGTCGTAGTTCCAGACGCCCAGGATCAAGCAGAGCAATGGCGATATACATTGCAGCAACCGCCCCCCGAGTGGATTTCACCAGCCTACAATGACTCTGGTTGGCTGCTCGGCAATGCCGCGTTCGGAACCCCGGGCACACCCAATTTGCCGGTTAGTACTCTGTGGAATACGTCCGACATCTGGATTCGCCGCACTTTTAATTACAGCGGCGGGGCTCTGAACGCTCCGGCTCTAAGCGTCTATCACGATGAAGATGCCGAGATTTATCTCGATGGGAATTTAGTGGCGCAATTGCCGTTATACTTAGGTGTCTATGGTTCGACTCCGATCCCTTCGTTCACCGCCGGAATTCACACCCTTGCTCTCCATTGCCACCAGACAGTCGGCGGCCAGGGTATCGATTGTGGCGTGTTGAATTTCTCGCAGTAGAACGGTAGTGCGAGGCTCCCGGCGAGCCGCAAACGGCGGGGGCCCCTCATAGGCCATACGTCCCATAGGTCCCATAGGTCTCATGGGTCCCATGCACCGTAACGCAGTCTATGCACTCTGCGCGAGAATCCTTTCAATTCCTTCTCGAAAACTCGGCATCGCGGGCTCCCAACCAAGTCCGCGCAGCTTCGCGTTCGACACCCTTTTATTTGTCCAAGCGCGCTTCCGCGTGAAATCACGCGGGCCGAACGGCGGCATTGGTTTGCCGGCACGCTGAGCAACCCAGCGAAACCATTCGAGCTGAGAGACAGGACAATTATCGACAACGTTAAAGATGCCGTGCGGTTTTAACCTCGCGAGCAACAAAAGCGCGCTCACCGCGTCGTCCCGGTAAATCGAATTCATTGTCCGCTCGCCCTCTCCCTCAATGATCGCATCCCCGGCGAGCAATCGATCGAGTGGCACGCAGCGCCCCGGTCCATAAAGTCCGGCCAACCGCGCCACCGTGCCACCCCTCCCCAAAACAAGATCCTCGGTTGTTCGCAGGATCTTTCCGGTCGCGCGTTCCGGTTCCGCCGTCGAGAACTCGGCGACCGCAGAACCGTCAGTTTGCGCGTAAACCGAAGTGGAACTGACAAAAAGAAAATGTCCTATCTCCAGAGCAGCCAACAGATTTCTGGTGCCGCCCGAAAACAACGCTTCGTAAGATTCGCTTCCTCCGCCTCCGGAGCTGGCGCAATGGACGACCAACGAAAACGACTTGGCTTTCAGGTTTTTCGCAAAATCGTGTTCACGGATATCAGCAGCCACTACGTTCAGCCCGGCCGCACGGAGCTGAGCAGCAGAATCTTCGGACAATGTGACACCGGTTGTTGGCCAACCGTCGTCCGAGAAGGCCTTCAATAATGGCCTGCCCACAAAGCCGCAGCCTATGACTAATGCGCTAGACAAGATCAATCGATTCTCTAAGTATCACGCATTATGAGTCTCCGAAAGACGGTGCTATTCGTGACGGTCAGCGCTCTGGTCGTAATCACTGCGCTCCACCTCACTTTTAACCTGCACGTATTTTCGGGACGCACTGGCAACGAATCTTTTCGAGTAGGGTTTTTGCCGGTCACTTGTCATCTCACCTGTCCAGTTACTGATTTCATTAACAAGCAAGTATCCGGTCGATCCGAATTCCAACCGTTGCGATTTCAAGGCTGGCCGGAGCTGAAAGAAGCTTTTCTTTCCGGAGAGACACCGGCCACTTTCATCCTCGCCCCACTTGCCATGAAGCTTCGCGAAGATGGTGTACCGCTGAAAATCGTTTATCTGGGCCATCGAGACGGAAGTGCGATGATGGTAAACAAAGACTCGGCCATCAATTCGATCGACGATCTAAAAGGGAAAACCGTCGCGGTACCCAATCGATTCTCCAATCAATGGTTGCTCGTGATCAGAGCGCTCAAAGAGCACAACCTGACTCCGAACGATATTCACATGGTCGAGATGCCGCCACCTGACATGCCGGCGGCCTTATTTAGTCATGCAGTTGATGCGATTACTTCCGGTGAACCATTCATGGGCCAGACCGAGCTAGATGGTTATGGCCGGATTCTTTATCTCACCAAGGACGTTTGGCCGAACTTCATTTCCTGCGTGCTCGCGGTGAATGAAAGAGCGATCAAGGACAACCGGGAGACCGTACAACGATTGGTCGACGGAATCGCCAAGAGCGGACAGTGGCTGGATAAGACGATGGATCACCGGATGGAAGCCGCTGAGTTTGTCTCGCAATATTACTACAATCAAAATCCTCGTTTGCTTCGATTCGTCCTTAGCAAGCCTCCCGATCGAGTGAAGTATACGAACTTAGCCGTACGCAAACCCGACTTCCAAGAAATCGAAGCTCTTGGAAAAGAAGCCGGCATCCTGAAGGGCACGGCTCACTTTGAGGATTATACGGACACCAGCTTTGTTCCGCCCGACAAAAAAGTCGATGCCTACGACTGGGAGTACAAACCATGAAACGCTGGTTGCCGGTACTGCTCCCGATCGTCTCCATCACTGCAGCCGTGTCCCTGTGGGATCTGGTGGTTGTTCTCTCTCGCACCGACATCTTCCCACGTCCTCATGAAGTGATTTTGGCGATCGGCGAGTTAATCAGCCGCGGCGTACTTTTCAATTACATCATCGCTTCTTTGTTTCGGGTCGGTGTCGGGTTCACTCTGGCTACTCTCGTCGGCGTGCCGCTCGGCCTGACCCTGGGGTGGTTCCGCCCCGCCCTCTGGGCGATAAATCCCATTATTCAAATATTGCGGCCGATTTCGCCGATTGCTTGGATCCCGGTCGCAATATTATGGTTTCGGGTAGATGATCGGGCGCCAATCTTCCTTATTTTTCTGGCCAGCGTCTTTCCCATCACCGTTTCGTCTTTGGCCGCCGTTCAAAATATTCAACCGGTCTACGTGCGCGCGGCCGAGAACTTTGGCCTACGCGGGTTTGCGCTTTTTCGGAGAGTCATTTTTCCCGCCTGCCTTCCGCAAATTCTCACCGGTCTTCGCATCGCGATGGGTATCGCCTGGCTTGTTGTCGTTGCCGCTGAAATGATCGCGGTAAACTCCGGGCTCGGTTACCTGATCATCGATGCCAGAAACGCCGGAAAAAGGTACGACTTGGTCGTGGCCGGCATGCTCATGATTGGACTCATCGGTTTGTTCCTGGACTTCCTGATTCGACAACTGGAACTCTTCGACGAAGTGAAGTGGGGTTATTCGCAGAGGAATTAAGATTTTGGATAAACCACGACCGATCATCCAAGTGCGTGGCTTACGCATGCAGTTTGCCGGTAAAACCGCCCCCATCGTCGTTCTGGAGAGTATTGATTTGGAGGTGGTTCGCGGAGAATTCGTTTGCATTGTTGGCCCCTCCGGCTGCGGCAAATCGACTCTGCTGAACATCATCGCAGGTTTTCTCAAACCGACGGTTGGAGAGGTGTTGGTCAATGGAACCCAAGTGTCCGGCCCTGATCCCCAACGCATTTTCGTGTTCCAAGACAACGGCGTGTTCCCCTGGTTAACCGTCGAACAAAATATCGGCTTCGGACTGGATCGGCTCTCACCCGATGAGAAAGCGCCAATCATCCAACGTTATATCGACATGGTTGGATTAACCAAGTTCGAGAAATTGTATCCGCGTGAACTTTCCGGCGGGATGCGTCAGCGGGTGGAAATTGCCCGCGCACTCGCTGCCAATCCCGACATCATTTACATGGACGAGCCATTCGGTGCGCTCGATTTTCTTACTCGACTGAAGATGCGTGCGGATTTGACCCGCATCTGGCAAGAAGAACGGAAAACGATTCTGTTCGTGACCCACGACATTGAAGAATCAGTACAGCTCGCCGACCGCGTGATCGTGTTGAGTCCGCGCCCGGGAAAAATTCAGAAAGATTTAGCAATCGATTTGCCACGGCCGCGGGATTTAGATTCTTCCGCTTATCTGGAAACCCGAGACGAAATCTTCCATACGATGGGAATGAGCCTGCGGGTCGGTTCGGACCAAGACTCGCCCCGTGAGTCAACCACGACTAGACTCTAGCCGGCATCGCTCATCCGCCGCGACGGAAAATTTGTGAACTCAAATAAGCGGAATTGAGTTTTTCCATCGAGACGCTGAGTATTGCTCGCTTGAAAGAACTAACTGATCAGCTTCACGCCAAGGTTAATCTCTCCCGCTCGCAGGTGCTACATGCTTGCGAGCAGCTGACCAGCCAGGACATCAATGACACCGAAAAAGCCTCTTTCCTCGCCGCCTTGCGTGATAAAGGCGAGACCGGCGAAGAAGTTGGTTATTTCGCGGAAGCGTTTCTAGCGATGGCGCTCGCACCTACCATCCAGGTCGGAGAAAAACCTACCATCGATCTTTGCGGCACTGGCGGTGATCGCCTTGAACTCATCAACGTTTCTACTACTGCAATGTTTGTGGTGGCAGCTGCCGATGTTGTCGTGTTGAAACATGGCAATCGCGCAATCACTTCACGATCAGGAGGCGCTGATTGTCTCGAAAAATTAGGAATCCCAGTGACTTGTGCCGCTGACCAGATGATCGCATCCATCGAAGAAACGGGCGTCGGGTTTCTCTTTGCTCCTCTTTACCACCCTGCATTTCAGCGGATCGCACCGGTTCGAAAACAGCTCGCGGAACAGGGTATTGCAACCATTTTCAATCTGCTCGGTCCGCTACTGAATCCGCTGCGCCCGGAATTCCAACTCGTGGGCGTATTTTCGCACGCCATCCTGGAAAAATACGCGATCGCGCTCAGTCAACTCGGCCGCCGTCGAGCTTGGGTGATTCATGGTTCATTGCCAGGCGGCTCCGGTATGGACGAAATCTCTCCCCTGGGAGAGACCCAAGTACACGAGGTAAAGGAAAAGTCGTTTAATTATTTTCATCTCTTCCCCGAGCAGCTCGGTATCCATCCCACCAACTTGCACGATCTGCGGGGTGGAGACCCTGAAACCAACGCGAAGATATTGGAAGCAATCATTTCTGGAATTGAACGCGGACCACGACGTGAATTTGTGCTCCTCAACGCCGCTGCCGGGCTCGTCATCACCGGTCTGGCGCCAAAGATGGAGAGCGGATTGCGACTAGCCGCCGATCTGATCGATTCAGGGAAGGCCGCCGCCAAACTGGAACAATTTCGCCGCTTCTTTAAACGGTAGGGCCGGCTCCCGCCGGGCCGTTCCGCGCCCTAGCCGTTAGCGGCGCATATCCCGCATTCCCTCTCACAAATCACCATTCACGAATCACCTCCCGGCGCTCCCCGACTTCGCCCGTCGTTCGAAACTCCGGAAGCTTCGTCGGGCAAGCCGGCGCTACCGGCGTTATCGGCGCTACCGGCGCTACCGGCGCTCTCAGCTATTCGTCTGCTCCACCGGCTTCGGCAGATGCTCCAGGCAGTACTCTTCGCCATTTGCCGCCACACGAAATTCCAGGTCAGCATCGTCCCGTTCAGTCCGCTTACAGACTACACACTGGTGCAACGGTTCATCCGTCCGAACCGAATCCGAGGTAAACTTCATACGCCGGCCCTGGACTTGACGCCGGTGCCTCGCTCCAGAAATCGCGGATGGCAGGAAGAACGCAACGTAATTCAGGAACGAAAAAATGATTGCGAGCTTGTCCAGCCAATCACCAATGAAAAATACAAACAAGAGTGGAAGTAGACTGATCAATGCCAGCCATTTCACGCGGACCGGAAGGATCAAGAGGACATAGACCTGGACGTTTGGGTAGACGGACGCGAAAGCGAAAAAGAGCGACGTATTAATGTAGAATGGCGCGACGTTTCCCTCGCTCTGTCCCCAATTGAGCAGAAACGTCACGATCGTCACACCTAACATCCCCAGCAAATAGTAGATGGTCAGCCGAAAAGCTCCCCAGGCTTGTTCGAGTGAATTACCGATCCAAATCATCATCCAAATATACAGAAGGAAGAGAAGGGGTTGCATTCCCACCGCACCATGGCTCAGAAAAACTTGCGGAATAAAGATGTAAGAAAATATCCGCCAAATTTCTCCATGCAGAATGCGGGACGGCTCGAGCGTAAGATAGTAAACGTACTCGGGCTGAAAGAGATTCAGCAAAAAGACAAAAGCGTTCAGCAGAGCAATTGTCGGTATCAGCCGTGGGATCGCGAGGAATCCTACACGATGTTCCAACCAGTTCAGCCAGGACATAAATAATCTTTCTTAGTGACCACTCGAAAAGCCTTGGCCGCAACCATGGTTGTGGGCTGCACCGCGGAAAAAATAATCCCGCCGCTCGTTGGCCGCTTCGAACCGCGCTCTGCCCGCCGGCAGCGGGCAAATCAGCCCTTGTTGGTACGATTTATTCCCCGATTTGCGCGCGATAGGCGTTCGGATCTTTTAACCCTGTAAGTTCCTCTTGGTTGCTCAGTTTCAACTTAAATAGCCAGCCAGCACCGTAGGGATCCGTGTTGACCAATGCCGGGTTCGCTTCAAGCTCTTTGTTGACCTCGACCACTTCACCTCCCATCGGCGCATAAATGTCGCTTGCTGCCTTTACCGATTCGACCACCGCCGCCGTCTGTTTTTGCTCCAATTTTGCGCCGATCGCGGGCACCTCCACGTAGACAATGTCAGTGAGCTCAGCCTGAGCGTGGTCAGTAATTCCGACCGTTCCCACACCTCCATCCAAGCGAATCCATTCGTGGGTATCCGCATATTTTAGATCGTCCGGGATTAACATGGTCTTTTGTATAACGGTTTTTTTTCAACAGTCGCGGGAAATCTTCGCCCCCTCACTTCAATCTCCAGTTGTTGACCCGGCTTTGCGTACTTGCTGCCCAAGTAGGCAAGCCCAATGCCAGTACCTAGCGTCGGCGATTGACTCCCGCTCGTCAGCTCTGCAATCTGCTGGTTTTCTGCGTACACTGGATAGTGAGCTCGCGGAGGCGCCGATTTTGGAGCCAACCGAATCGCGCATAGTCGCTCCTCCACGCCATTTGTTTTCTGTTTCAGCAGCGGTTCGCGACCCATAAAATCGTTTTTGGCCAGATCAACAAAAAAACCTAAGCCTGCTTCCATCGGCGTTCTCTCCGGAGAAAGATCAGCCCCGTTGAGTGGATAACAGGCTTCCAGCCTCAGCGTATCTCGCGCACCCAATCCACAAGGCAAAATTTGCCACGGCTGGCCTAGCTCCAGAAACTGATTCCAAACTGCACTCGCAGAATCTGCTGGAAAGAAAGCCTCAAACCCGTCTTCTCCGGTGTATCCGGTTCGAGCAATCAGGACTTGAGTCGCTCCCAATCGATAGGCTCGGATTCGGTTGCGCTCCGGCAGTTCACCGATTGGACGGAAAAGCTCGGATGATTTTGGCCCTTGCACCGCGACAGCGGCAAAATGATCGCTGCGGTTCAATAGAGTCACCTCCCCCGCGCGGTGCCCACTCAACCAGAGAAAATCTTCTTCGATTTTGGCCGCATTTACGACCAGGAAATAATGATTATGTTCCAATCGATAGACTATCAGGTCATCGATCACCCCACCCTCATTATTCAGCATGAGGGTATACTGGCCTTCCCCCACCGCTAGTTTGGAGAGATTGTTCGTTAACAAACCGTTGAGCCACCGTTCGGCCTCGGGACCGAAGACCTCAATTTCGCCCATGTGAGAAATGTCGAATATGCCAACCGCGTTCCGCACTGCCTGATGCTCGTTGACGATGCCGCTGTAGTAGACCGGCATTTCCCACCCACCAAAGGGAACCATCTTCGCGTTGAGCTTAACATGCTCGGGATATAGCGCTGTCCGGTGCAAACCACTTGAAGCCATGGCAGCAACATAGAGAGGTTTGTGAAACGTCAAAGCAACGAAACAACGCCGGTAGCGCCGGTAGCGCCGGTAGCGACGATAGCGCCGACTTGTCCGACGACGTGTCCTCCGAAGCTTTAGCGAAGGAGGAAGCCTGCTTCCATGATCTGATGACGGTTAACGGGTGGCGAAGTCGGACAACGCCGACAACGGC
>Ga0070698_100000466_pt1 | contig 42882 bp, 42 predicted proteins | sample KBSK1502metaG_FD_65477 | JGI IMG/M metagenome (GOLD analysis project Ga0070698, IMG submission 65477) | Corn, switchgrass and miscanthus rhizosphere microbial communities from Kellogg Biological Station, Michigan, USA - KBS K1-50-2 metaG | ecosystem: Host-associated > Plants > Roots >...
CGGTTTCGTTTACACGCTGCCAAAAAAAATTGAGGAAATCCTGAACAATAAACCGAACGATCTCCGTGACCCCCATCTTATCCGGATCGATACAAAAATTCTCGACCGCCTGACCATCGACGTTCCGGGAAAAGGCAAAACGGTTTTGGCGCGCAAAGACGAGAACTGGACGATCGCCAGCCGTAATAACGCGCCCGCGAATTCGAGCGAGGTCCGCCGGCTAATCGACACTTTGCAAAACGAGCAGGTGACAAAATTTGTGGAAGATGTCGCTTCAAACTTGCCGAAGTATGGCCTCGATAAGCCACCGCTGATTATCACCTTCAGTTCCTTCGCTTCGGAAAACACCGCCGAAACCAAAGCAGGGGAGCAGGCATTTTCTTCGGTCGCGTTTGGAAAAATTGAAGGCGATAATGTTTTCGCGCGAGTCGGAGATGAGCCGTTTGTCGTCGCGGTGCGTCGTGCCGTGCCCGATCAGATCTTCACCGACCCGTTGCAGTGGCAGGAACTGTCAATCTTCAACTTTAAGCCGGAACAGATCCATCGCGTCACGGTGACGTCGGGCAAGGAATTGTCGTTTGTGCGCGGCGCGAACAATCAATGGAGTTGGGCCAAAGGAAACGGATCGATCAACCAAACGAACGTGCAATCGCTCCTCAATACGTTGGGGACGTTGCATGCCGTGCGCTGGGTGGGATCGACAACTCCAGTTCATGGTTTCGACAAACCACAACTTGTTGTCTCGTTCACGACTTCGCCGGATGACAAGACGACGCACAAACTGAGTATTGGCGCTACCGCGCCCAATGGAATGTGGTTTGCAAAAGTGGACGAGCGCGAAGGAACGTTTGTGATCAGCGCCCCGGATCTGAACGCGCTCAAATTGCCGCTGGCTGCCGCGGAACTACCGTCGCCTTCGCCATCCGCAACGGTAACGGCGACGCCTTAATCATTTTTCCTCGCGGTGTAAATCGTAACGATCCCGCCCGTGAGCGGTGCAGCCGCGGCATCTTGAAATCCGTTTGCCTCAATCAAACGCAATAATTCGTCGCCGCCCGGAAATTGCTCAATCGAATCTCCCAAATAATCGTAAGCGTTTTTCTTTTGGGTAAGTAAAGAGCCAAAAATCGGGAGGAGCCGATGAAGGTAAAAGCGGTAAAGCGATCGCAAGATCGACATCGATGGGAGCGAGAACTCCATGACCAGCAAATTGCCGTTTGCCGCCAGTACACGCGCCATTTCGCGCAGCGCGGCGCTCCAATCTTTGATGTTCCGCAAACCGAAAGCGATGGTCAGGCAATCGAATGATTGGTCGGCAAACGGAAGGGCGAGTGCGTCTGCGACGATAACTCGACGAACTCCTTTCGCTCGCGCTACGGCCAACATTTCCTCGGAAAAGTCCGCGGCAACGATTTCCGAATCTGGCAATTTCTTTTCCAACGCGAGCGTCAGGTCCCCCGTTCCGGCTGCAAGATCGACAACCGTGTTCGGATTCCAATCGCCGACGATCTGAGCTGCGCGTTTGCGCCAAATCAAATCGCAACCACAACTCAAAAGGTGATTGGCGAGATCATAGCGCCGCGCAATGCTGCCAAACATCGCACGAACCGTTTCCGGATCGCGCGGTTGCGAGAACTGATTCGGCTTAGCCAAGCTTGGATTCGACCTTTTCAGTTTGCGTTCCTGGCGACGATAACGCCAGACCAATCGCCACCCATCCTGCAGGCATGACGTGCAAGAGAAGACGCGGAACTGAGGATGTCATATGCGCGGTATAGCTTGGCCACGTGCTAAAAAGATAAGTTAGTGAGTAAAGGACAATCGGAAGAAGTACTGCCGTCGCCAGGAAAACCTTCTCCAGATTGCGCGAGGCAAATAGATAAATCAAAGCTACGGCAGCAAGTAACCAAAAAAAACTCCAGTGAACAGGCTCAATTAACTCCGTGAACAGAATGCTTACTATGTCGGGAACTCTGCTGAGATTATGCCGCAATAAGCTTAAGCTAGGATGAGAAAAGTCTGAATGCGGCCAGATATGAAGGAACCGAAGGTATAAGCGCCAACCAAGAATGATGACCAATCCAGGTACGCTCGATATTAACAACTGTAGCGTTCGGTGCTTGAACAAACTGAAGACCAGGCCGAGCAAGACTAGAACGAGCCATAAGATTACACCTTCAGACTTGATCCAGGGTAGTAACGCGGCACACGCCGCAAAGGGAACGATGGAACGAAGGTCACTGTCCCGAAACCAACAAAAAAGATATCCCAGCGCTGCTAAATAAAAAACGCTGAGTGGAACATCGACATACCCGACAACGATTCCCCCGGGGCTGGCGCTGACGGAAGGAACAAGCGGAAGAAACGATGCAACGAGTAAGCCGGCCCAGGGTTGACCGGACAACCGCGCCGTGAGTAATGCGAGAAGAGCCGCGCCTACGGCATAGAATAAAGGAAAAATCACTTTTACCCAAAACTGGTGCGGTTCGCCCATCCACAAATACAACCAAAGTTCTGTGAAAGGTATTCCGAGAGGATATTCCGGATGAGTGAACGCTCGCCCGGAGCTTGAATAATAGGACGCTGGAATTACTCCATTATTAACAAAGGCGTAACGTGCTTTGATCTCCCAATTGAGCAGACCGTCCCAGCCGAGGGTATGTTTGAATGAAACAAAGAGGAGTATCGCGGCTTCGGCTACGACAATGCTGGAAAGCAACCATTCAATTGAGCTTGCCGGTACCGGAACAATGAATCTGGCACGGGAGAGTAGCTTTACTCGCCAACCTAGAATTGCCAAGGCTAGACACGCCATCGTAACAACTGCCTGCAGAGTCAGTCCCGAACAAAATGTGCCACAAAGCCATAATAGTAGAGAAACAATCCCGCTCCCAAACAGCCATGCCAGACAGGTGCACTCTACCAGATTGACACGACCTCTCTGCGCGAAGATCGACAATGCAACACCGAAGCCAGCGGCAAAGATGGTGAAAATCCCCCCGAATAATCCAAGTAAGATCATGGCGCGGGTTCCACTATCGGGACGAGGACAATGCTAGAACCTAACTGGACGCGTTTTCCCAACCAGGACGGTGGATTCACTGAACAAAACACCAGCCCGGCAACGGAATTCGGATTGATGTCCACTAGCTCTTTTTCCACCGTCGGCGTCGCTACTTTGATCAACTGAACTTCGCGCGGCCAAGAAACATAGCCGACCATCATCCCCAGAAATTCGCTTTGCGCATTCTCGTTGCGCACAAAAATTATGAGCGGGCCTGTTTTGCTTAAATGTCGAAAGGTATCGGGAAGTTTTTCCGAGCCGTGTTCGATCCCAGTCAGAGCTCGAACGTAAGCGTCAATCGATCGATTTACTTCAACCGGGCCGAACCGATTTTCCATCACGGCCCGGCCGACGATTGGTGCACTGGCCCAGGCAAACGCAACGAACAGCGCGCACCAAAGTCCGACGTGGAGATAAAAGCGGATGCGCATCTAATTAGATTGCCGCTGACGCTTACAACGCAAGCGGACACAGTCGTCGAGAAAATTGCTCACGAGAGGACTCGAACCTCCACGTCCTTCCCGGTCACCTTTCTGGCTGATCATACTAGTCAAAATGAACACGAGCAAACATGATTGACGTCGATGAATGTTATGCCATTGTGTATGCCACTATGTCGTCTATTCACAAGCAGCCTGGCAAACCTTCTTACTTTTGCGCATTCTCGACCTGGGACGCGGAGCGCGAACAGTGGCGGCGCCATTTCAAATCCACTCGTACCGCGAACCGAAAAGAAGCGCAAGAAATCTGTCGCGTATGGACGAAGGCGGCGAAAGTCGGACGCGCCGGCAAGCTGACGCCGGACACTGCGCGGGATATCATTGCTCGCGGTGTGGCGGACGTTTTCTCGGCTGCCAACCGCGAACACCTTCCAAGCCGCTCGGTGCGCGACTGGTGCGCGGCATGGCTTCAAGCAAAGCGGCTGGAAAGCGCGCCGACTACCGCCTCCCGTTACGAGGGAATTATTCACCGATTCACGGACTACCTCGGAAAGAAGGCGGAGCGCGACATTGCGAACATCACGGTAACAGATGTTGGCGGCTTTCGGGACGCCCTAGCGCGCGACCTCTCGCGCAACTCCGCGAACCTCGCCGTCAAAACGCTCCGCGTGTGCCTCGGCTCCGCATTCAAGCAAGGACTCGTGACGAGCAACCCCGCCAGCAAGGTGGACAAGCTCAAGGCTCGCGGGGAAAGCCAGCGCCGGCCTTTCACGCTCGCCGAGATTGTGCGGGTGCTAAAGGCGGCTGACGGCTCCGAGTGGCGTGGAATGACGATCCTCGGAATTTATCTCGGCGCGCGGCTCACAGATTGCGCGCGGCTGACGTGGCGCTCCGTGAACATGGAAGCGGGAACGATTTCCTTCGTTGCGAAAAAGACCGGGAGCCGGCTCACCATTCCGATGGCAAAGCCGCTCGTGGAGTTTCTCGCGGAACTGCCCGCACATGACTCACCGGACGCTCCGATTTTCCCGAAACTCTCGACCAAAAGCGCCAGCAAGTTATCGGAAGGCTTTCGCTCGGTACTCGCTGACGCCGGCCTTGCTGAGCCTCCAAACAAACGGAGCACGGGCAAGGGACGCCACGCCGCGCGTGAAGTCTCGGAATTGTCGTTCCACTGTTTGCGCCACGCGTTCGTGAGCATCCTCAAGGCGACGGGTGCAAGCCAAGCCGTGGCAATGGCGCTCGCGGGACACGAGACGAAAGCAATCTCGCAGCATTACACGACGCTCGACGATGCGACGTTGCGCGCGGCGGTGAATAAGCTACCGGACGTGACGGCATGAGCGCGAAAAACAAAGGCTACACTCATCACGAGCTGGAGCCTTTGCGGGCGGCGATAGCAGCCATTCCGAGCATCTACGGCGAGCAGTAGAAATGAAGAAACCGCCGAGCAACCGTGAACCAGCGGCGAAAGTCAAAAAGGCAAAGGCTAGTGGAACGCACAAAGGAAGTGTTCCGAAACTGTTTCCGGCAGTCCCATTTCACCTTCCCGGCCATTCTTGGATTCCCATGAACTGGCTTGGTAACTTCCCGCCCGAGAACGTCATTCGGACTTTCGGTGATTTGGCTCTAGTTCGCCGACGTGGAAAGCGACAGCGAATGTTCACCAAGTCGAAGCAAGGCGAAGAGGCGGCTTGTGCCTGGTCAGAAGAACGGTATCAACAAGAAATTCAGAAATTTCTTACTATTGACCAAGACATTGAGGCATCTCTTTTCGCCCGGGCGAAGCGAAAAAAATCCGGTGCACGGCCGATGGCCCTCAAGGCGCAGGATTTAATCGCAAAACTGTTCGTAGCAGCTAGAGAAGGCAATGAAGAGGCGGCTTCGTCCGTTGCGAGAGTCTTGCAAGAGGGAGTGATTCAGCTAACGGATCTCGCGAAAGCCAATCCGAAGGTGCTTCAGCCGGCAGCTCGGCTGAGCTGGAGATGGCCGGTCATGAAATCGCGCCATCCGCTGATCTCGGATGAGCACGAGACAATGTTTGGGGCGCTGAATCTCGGCTACGATTTGCCATTCTACTTTGATCGTTGGAGCAAGTGGAGGGCTGATGAGTTCACGGAGATTGCACTGGGCCTGCTGAACTATGTATGGCACACCCGAAAGGAAAACTGCGGCCTTTTCGATTATCACCGGATTGGGGAACTCGCCGATGGTCTGCCGGAATTTCGGAGGGGACCAGATGCGAACAAATGGTGGGAGCTTGCTGAGGCCCACCTCCTCTTCACATATCCCAAACCTGAGACGATCCCAGAATTTGCCGGCCTGGTGAGATTGAAGCGGCGGACCCCCAGCGTGGTGCGGGACAAAATTCTCGAGCGCATAAAACAGCGCTTCATGAATTTCGCGCGACCCTAAATATCCAAGTTGAAGCCTTTGCTCGGGTAAGACAGCGCGTTTGAAACTGTGCGCGTGTTCAAGACGAACATTTTTGAAGACGCGGAAGTTAGCCGAACAACTGCCCGGGTCGAGGCCGCACCAGCTCATGATGCCGAATTCTGTGATTGCCAAGGTGCTTTCCTTCGATTCGGACTGAAGCGGTCACTCCTTTACGATCTCTTCGGACAAGGGCTCATCAAAGGTGTTTCGTTGCGGAGGCGCGGTGCGATCAGAGGTAAGCGGCTTTGGAGCGTGGATTCCATAAGAGCTTACCTCAACTCGCAAATGAAAATGGAGACGTAGCGACCAGTGAATTATTTGGAAAGAAGTGCATGAGGATTTCTGATTGCCCCATCACCCTATGGGTTGAATTCGCAGACGCGCCAGACTTAGGATTCCAGATTGGTTGATTTCAAGGCATCGCTTTCCATTTCAAGAAAGTGCGATTTTACGAGGGAAAAACGGACATTTTCGACGAAATCATACAATTCGTGAATGGCGAGCAGAAACGAGCTCGTTCTAGCACAAATTCTAGTACAAATTTGTGCGCCGCGGTTTGGATTCTTACGCACGATAGGAAATGCTTGGCGGAGGTTCGAAATTTTGATTGGGTTCGAGCCTCCGTAGGCTTCGTGGGAAAATTTCACGAATCCGGAGTTTTCATGACGGATTCATGACAAAACCGCGTCCAGAGAGCACCGTAGACACCTTTACGGCTGAGCAAGTGCGAGAGCCCTTCGAACTATTGCGCAGTAGCAATCCAAAAACCAAAGCAAGCATGACGGCTATTGAAAACAAGTATCCCAATCCAGAATGTTTACTCAGTCGCTCAAGTTCGAGATGTGGAAAAAATGGAGAAGAAATTAGCAGCTTTACGCTCTTTCCCAATAGCGCGCGCCACGCGCTTGCGATTTATAATTAACCGCTTCACAAGTCGCAGTTTCCTCTCCTCGCGCGTTCGTTGATCTGTTTTGGCGACTCTGCTTCAACATCCTTATTGCGTCTCTTTTGCCGACTGCGAATGTATGCAAGTCTGACAAGGACTCCTATCAAAACGAACGTGACGACAGGAAGCCAACCGGGGCGGAATGGGGTGGATACCGAGAAATCGGTTACTTCGGGCCGTTTGTATGAGACGAAAGCAGCAATGAAGAGCGCGACTGCGATGACAATCAATATCAGTGGTTCAATTCGATCGCGGTGAGTGCGTGGCATAGATGGAACTAGAGAGAGACAATAGGGCACAAGTTCTTGCGAGACGCCCCAAAGTTATCCCACAACAGGGTCGTTGCGTTCATTGGCTGGCACGATGCGTTCTTGTAATCCATGCAACTAAAATTGTCAGTGCAACTGCGCTGAGCAACGACTCGATCGGCTGTATGCAAACGAACGTGTAGTAGAAAATCCTCCAACCGGTTCGCCCTAATAACCTGATGCCGATATATGGATCAAAGACCAGGGCGACGTTGGAAAAGGCTACTGCGATTTGAATGACCGCGGCAATGATGAGAATGGAAAACGCAATCAATCCCGTGCGGACGTAACCGTATGCCCAAAGCGCCAGCAAATAGACTCCGAAAAGGATAAATGACAAGGCGCAAAGTACGGTCACCGGCTCTCTCATCGCGAGCATAGGTCTAGCGAGAAAAAGAAGAGCCACGGGCGGGCTCGATAGCAAACACGCTGAAGTCATTTGCAAAATGGGCTCTGCATTTTGTTGTTTGCTCGGGTCCTGTCCGTTGCAACGTTTGCGGGAGAATTTCGATAGCGTAATTTCGGCTTTCTCGACTAAGGTCTGACAGCAGTTCTTGTGCTCTGTAACCTCGAAGACCGTCAAGAAGTGGCTTCCTTACGTGAAGCTCCGAGGCGCGCCGACGAAGGACGCTGAGCCAAAAGTAAAACCAACTATACATAAGCACACTACGCCAAGCCGTTACCATACTCAGAATCTTAGTGTCTTTCGCTCATTGCGGCTTCACCGAGTTTTCAACCGTGACTCAGGCGCTGCTGGCTCATCCTGGCCCCATTCCCTTTCTATGTCCAGAGCGCCGATGACTTGTTGGCATTGGAACGGCCAGTGCAGGATCGGTGGTCCTGAATCCTCTTGGAAAATTTGAATTTGTCATCAATGCGGCCATAAATGCAGCCTTATAGGTTTGTCGCAAGGCGCAAGTGTTACCTGAGGGACTGCAAGTGCCGGATCGGTTGACCATCCTGTAGCTACCCACCACCCACGCTGAAGACCGTACGGGTAGTTTTTCCACGGGTCCCGGACCCACGTCCAACTAGTTGCATAAAGCGTCGTCGCCATTGACCTCCGTACGCACTTATCCTTTGGAGGACATCGGCGGGTACAGTCCTAAAACGTTTCTATTGTACCACGCATTGGTTCTTGGCACCGGAACTGCCAGGGCTGGATCGGTTGTCCAGCCTGTCGCCTTCCACCAGCCTTGATGTGCACCATAGGGAAAACTACTCCACGGATCTTTGACCCACTTCCAGCCGGTTGCATAAAGCGACGGCCCCGATACCCCCGCAACTGTCGGACCGCTAAAGGGGTCACGGGCACTCGCGCTTTCAGCAACGGCGATTCTTATTGCGCCCGATCCAAGAACGTTGTCCTGGCCGGTCGGATCCATCGACTGGCCGACCGCCGTCGAGTAAGTTTCGCCCGAATCCGTCGTGACGAACGTGCCAGGTATCCCTACCATGCTAAAGCCCATCGCGCCATAGCCGTATGCGACGGGCGACCCAGACGCTACCCACGTACCGGACGAGAAGAAGCCGCCGATCGGCGTACCGCTAGCATCAACCGCGTAAATTGGAATGCCACCACCGCTATCGCCATCGCTGCCAGGGCTGAGCCAAGCCATGTTACGTGCGGAGTTTTGGTCGACATCGCCGACAAAGGGCTGGGGAACTTTGGGATAGCATTCCGGGCATAATATGTGCAGTATGATCTCGTGTAGTATCCATTCGAAGGCTGGGTACGCCCAGCTCGGTGGAGGATCGGCAGGTACGGCGTATATTGGATTTCCATTTGAATCCACCCCAATGGGTGGACCAGCGGCCTGTTCGGGCGTTGGCATCACAAACTGGCCTCGAGGATCGACGTCGGGTAGCAGTTGTCCTGGCGCATACTTACCATCGGGATCCTTGCGATTGGTGGGACTGTTTCCACAATAGCGATAAAGGTTTGTTAGGTCGCCACTGAAGCCGATAGGATCGGGTTGCAAGAATCGGCCGATGTCTGGTGAATAAAACCTGTTCCTTAAATCATACAGTCCTAGCTCGCTGTACCACTGCTGGCCGGTAAAGAGATGGCGGACGCTGGGCGGATTGGATGATAGCTGGTTACTAGAGTTGTAAACGACCGGCGTGCCTTGAAGGTCGTACCGGTACCATTCGAGCAAATGCCCCGTGTTATCAGCCAAGTGCGAGGTCGATCCGCTCGCATCCTGGTAATAATAGCGGTTGGTTATCAAGTTTTTGATCAACCCGCCGGCACCAGCCAAATAGGCATTTGTCGGGGAGGTTGCCCCTGACACGTATTCGGCTATCAAATTCCAGCCGTCGTAAACATTGTAGATCGCGGATCCTGAGCCGATTGTCCGGCTCACTTGCCGGTTTAGACCGTCACATGTGAATGTCTCGGCTGTGCCCCCATTGGTCGCGCTGAGGATACGATCTTGCGCGTCGTACGTATACGTCGAGCCGTTGAATCCCAACTTCATATTGCCCTTTGTATCGTAGCCAGCCGTCGACGAGTTCCGCTGGGTGTACTGGTTTAGATTGTTCGTGGCGTAATTGTCGGTCTGGCCATAAGCCGAAAACGCGAATCGATTGCCATTAGGGTCATAAGTAATGGTCTGATTTCCAGGCGATATCGTGTCAGGATTTGCGACGTTCAAAAGAATGGAAATCGACTGGTCGGCAAGGTCGTAGCCGAACACATCGCCTGTTCCGTTGTCACGCTTTGTCCATTTACGGTTTCCAACTGAATCATACGCATAATCAAACGTGCGCGTGGTTCCGTTGAGCACGTGATTGATGTGCGTCACGCGATCCAGAGAGTCGTACGTATAACCTGTGCCGGTGGCGTTATTCGGTGTCCGATTGATGAGGTTGCCGTCGCCGTCGTAGTTGTAACTTGCAAGGAAGGTGTTGTCAGCGCTATTGGCCAGTCTTTGAAGTTGGTTTCGGCCGGTGTAATTATATGTAAACGAGTAAGCATTATTCGGATACTGGATGGTGGCGCGGTTTGCGTCGGCATCGTATGTGTAGCTGACCATTCGTGCGGTATTGTCAGCATACGTGGCCGTCTCGCTGCTAAGCAAACTATCGTCGAAAAAGGCATGCGAAATCTTAGCATTCGCATTGTTGATTGCCGTCACTCGAGATGCAACATCGTAGCCGAAAGTGACGGTCGGCGTTAGGCCGCTATCATCCCAAGCGATATTCGTGGCTCGATTCAGATTGTCGTAGGTCGTTCGTTGCGTGTTCCCGTTGCGATTTGTAAATGTATCAAGGCGACTGCCATTGTCATAGTGCCACAATTCGGTGCCGCCACCCGATGGATAGGTGAGCGTCGTTTTCCGGCCCATCAGATCGTACTGATAAGTGTAATTGTTTTGGCGTGGGTCCTGCATCGTTTGAAGCAGACCTGAATTGTAATACGTGTATTTGGTCACCGCGTCTGGATCAGGCGTTTGCTTGATCGTGGACTGAAGCAAACGATTCATCGCATCGAAATTGTCGAAACTTGTGACCTGCCCGTTCGCGCGAGTGACTGTCTTCTTGCGACCACCGGCATCGTATGTGCATGAGGTCACATTGCCGAGAGGGTCTCGGACTGAATAAGGCGTGTTCCGTTCATCGTACGTTGTGGTCGTCCTTTGACCAGCGAATTGTTGACCAGGCTGCTCGTTTGGTGCGGCGACAGACGTCAGGTTGCCATTCAAATCGTAGGCAAACGTAGTGGTCGCAGCGTCGCTGGTACCCACGGCGACCGTGACCGAGGTTTTGCGCTTATTTTGATCGTAAACAGTAGCGGTCTTTTTGCCCGCGGGCGAGGTTGCATGGGTCACGTCAGCGTCGGTGTGAGTGTAATCATTCCCAGTTCCGTTGGCGTCATAATAGACGGAACTTGTGTGATTGATCGTGTCGCCACTGAATCGCGGTGGCGTTGTCGTGGTTAGCAGCCGCCTGTAGTCGTCGTAGGTGAACCTAGTCGCATGGCCGAGCTGATCCGTGGTGCTTGTTACCGTTCCGCTCGGCGGATCAATTACTTTCATGACTGTATGGCGTTGTCCATCGACGGGATCGACCGGAAGCGTGGTCGTCGTGATATCACCGCGTGAGTTGTATGCATAACTCGTCGTGTGGTTGACGTCGCCCGCGGCTGATCCTAGCGCGTCAGTGACGGCGGACACGCGATCTATGCCATCATAAGTGTACCACAGGCTGGGGGTCGTACTTGCAGGTACGGAGGGATTCTGTGGATCAGCAGCGGCAAGGTGGTAAGGGTCGCGGAATTGCGTCAGCAAGCCGCGGCCGTCATATGTGTAGGTCTCGAGTCCGCCAGTTAGAAGACGATGCGTTAGAACTTCACCGAATGAGTTGTAGGTAAAACTCTCGCTTCCGCCGTCGGCATAATTCTTTTGCGTCACGCGCTTATTCGAATCACGAAGCACATAGCTTGTATTTCCGGCTTCGTCGGTCGCACTGAACAGGTAGTACTGGTTGTTCGTGTCCTGATTGTTCGGGTCACAGGTATTGCTGCCACTGCACGCGGGAGAGACGTAAGCGTATTTTATCGTGCCGCCAGTTGTACAGGAGGGACAGTCAGATGATGATGTCGACGGGTACGTAATCTGCGTTACAACGCCTGTGAACGCGTCATTCGTGAAGCTAGTCGTATGACTGTTAAAATCAGTCACGGATTTCACATAGCCATTTGAGTCATAGAGTCGCGATGCGCTCACCCCTTTAAAATCGGTCCAATTGTTTAAAAGAGCATTGCTATACGTAAACGTGCGAGAAGGGCCGTCGCCCCGTAATTCTGTCCGCTTTTTGTAGGTTGTGTTCGAATTGTCCATCGTTAGCGTCGACACCGCGGCGCCGACAGTGGTTCCATCGAAATAATTCTCGCTCTGAATTTGCCCGGGCACTGCCATCGTTGTGTTGTCAATGTTGAATCCGCTCGCGAACTTGTACGCAATTTTCCACATTGGTCCGCCGTACATCGGGTCGATACAGGTAGAGAGAAGCGGGTTGCCACCGCTACCTTGATAAGTGTAGCTGGCTTTTAGATTTGAATCACCATAGTAAGTGACGTTTGCTAATGTCGTATATGTTGTACCATTGGCAGCGTAGGCCTTGTAACTATACTGAACAGCGCGTCCGTCGCTGGCGATAACCTGATCGATCACAAGATCGCCGCCTGCACCTTGGGCCGCGTTGTTGATCGTGGTGTAATGCAGTTTTAGCCATCGGCCAGCTGGTTCTGTAATCGTTACGGAGCCGCCGCTAACAGGCGACCCGCTGATGGTCATTGTTTGGCCGTAGGGATCGGTAATGCTCTGGACTTGATAGGTGTAGTAATTCCAGCCCTTGCCGGGGCTACCGCCAGGCGTGACTGTGAAGGTGAAATAGACTTTGCCTCCATCAGATAGGTGCAGATATACGCGCCCGGCGCTGGAGCTATCATAAATGACTTGCAAACGATCACGAATTCCTGTCCCACCGCGCAGATACGGGTCGCAACTCGAGCCACCTCCGCCACCTCCGCCACCTCCGCAGGAAGTGGCAGCACTGAACGGAATGACGCGGCCATCTGGGTAGCGGACGAAAAAGGTTACAGGAGTGGCGTTCGCGGTCGTACCCTTGCTATCAATTACCCACTGGTAAGAATGCGTCCAACTGGCTCCTTCTCCGAAATCGGGATTGACCCCGTTGCCAAAGTCATCGATTCCAGCGGCGTACCGACTATTAGCATACCGTGTGAAGGCAAGTGGATAAGCGCCGACACTTCCGGAGACGACGATATCGGTAATCGCCCGCGTGGCGTTGCCGGTATAGGGGTCATACGAGCAACCAGTTGTAACCTGCCCATTAAAGCCACCACTGACTCCGCCAGGGCTGTCATTGCCCGTTTGCGCGAACGAAGAGACGCCGACCAAAGTGCTGAGTAAGACAACTACAGCTACGAATTTGTTTGTCGCTTTCATGACTTAGTAATTATTCGGTGTGGCCGGTGTGATCGCCGGTGGATCATTTTGCGGATTCTGCGGATCCGGCACCCAAAACTGGAGCACTGTTGCGCGGGCGCCTTGCTGTAAAACGACTCGGTAGGCGCCGGGCTCGCTTCCTGGCACAAACGTGAAGCTCAATGTGGCGGTGTCGCTGGTGATCTGCGGCAGCGTGAATCCGAAGCAAACACTGCATAGCGCCTGTTGGCCTGTCGGAGGTGCGGCTGAACTTTCTGGCGGAAGGACAGCTCCTCCATCTAGAGCTTCAATGGTGTACAGCTGAAGAGCGTGACTAGGGGCCAACTGCACAACGACCTGGATGAGCTGACCAGCTTGTAAACCGACTAAACCGTACGATCCCCCGGCACCAGGCGAGACAACGGATGAACCGTCGCTGTATGTTACTGTTGCGTATGGAGGGTCAGGCGAATCTGCTGGCGTAGGGCTTGGTAGCTGGGCCACGACGGTGCCCAGCGAAAGAATGACAAGAAAAATGAAGACAACTGAAAGACTGCGTTGTAGGCGCATTGAATCTCCTTTTCATCCGTGTCGCAGAAGCTTCCTATCGATCGCACTCGCTTTCGGTCGGATCCTAGGCGGCAAAGATTTTTTAATCAGTTAAATCGAGTGATGCGATTCAGCCGGATGTATGGCTCGCCTTGAAACAGTTGCGAAACAGTTATCGTAGGATACAGCCTCACATTATGGAGTTCTATTCCCGTGTGTGAAATGTGTGTGAGATTTTTTTATCGGGCGACGCGCGCGCAAACGCTAACAGTTGGTTCAACCGCGGCTAGAGGTCGCAGCGGTAAAAGTTATCTACCAGGGGAGGCGTAATTAGCGGCAGGTGCAGGTTCGATTCCCGTTGCTCGCTCCCTCTAGGTTCGCGGCAAAAAAACAATTTCTAGACAAATCGGGACAACTTTTTCACCAATGAACTCACAATATTGGGCGCAGCCTGTCGTCGATGTTTGGAACCGCTCACGCGATGATCATAGGAACCAACTAAAAAACGCTTAAAATGATTTTGGAGATTCTCGACGCGATCACGCGTCACGCGAAGCGACGACGAAGGTTGCATCGCAGTCAATAGGAGGGATCTAGCGACCGCGTTTTCTGCTTTTCGTAGCGCGTTTCTTCTTGTCGTGCGCGGTTGAAGGCGGGGGGACCTCAACCAATGTGTTTGGAAATCACGCGAAGCTAATGCGTACTCCGCGCGGTTAGCCTTCGCGAATTCCTGTTATCACCAAATTTAAATAAGCCTGCTCACCCCTCTGGCCCCTCTGGTTTCAACGCGATGTTGGCTTCAACAGCCCGACGCGTCGCGGCATCCTGATTTTCAGGAGGCAACACCTTCAACCTGGATTTGAGGTCCCTTGCTATGTCCAGTTCAGGGTTGCGATTCAGGGCTTGGTTCAATGTGTTCAGCGCTTTATTCGAATCGCCAAGCACAGCTTCGGCGCGGGCGATCTTCACCAGTCCTTCCGAGCTTTTGATGGCACGCGGCTTTGTCTCTTTCATCAACGTTTCTACTCTGCCTTTGGCTGCTTCATCTGATGGGTTTCGTGCCAGAGCCAGGGTCGCCTTGTCGAGCTCAATACCATCTTTATTGGACTTCACTTTGCTGATTGCTGGAAAGCCGATCATCAACACGGGTGCGATGAAAAACAACAGCAATGGCGCGATGCTTCGACCCCGTTTTACAAGCGCGATAAGGATAACGACGAGGACGAAAAACAGAATGACGCCAAGCAGGAGTAAGATAATTTCGTAGAGATAAAGTCCGTTGAATAGGTTCATCACAAAGTTAGGTTATACTGTCGCTCTCAGTCTTATTGGTTTGCACCGCTAGACCCATCGCCAGCGATTCTTGGCGTGCACGCCTTGAATTGAACTGCGAGATGGATTGTGATGCAATTGAAACAGGTGCGAAACAGTTGTCTCTCCGCGGTGATGTCTGGGAATCCAGCGATCGCGGTGATTAACGGGAAAGATTATGAAGTGGGGCAAGAAGTGATCATTCCCAGCGGCGCTCGGTTGCGAGTTACCGAGATCGCTCAAAATTCCGTATATCTGCGCTGGCAGAACCGGGATTTCAGTATTGCAATTCGATAGCGGCAGGCAACGGCCTTCGTGGTCAATCATTAGTCCGAGCCGTGAGCACGGCTCAACGAACTATCGATTGCGTGGCCAGGCACCGTCGTTGATTTTGTGTTCATTACGCCCTGACAGCTATGTCTATCGAAAACAAGTTGAAAAATGCTTTGAGCGCCGTTGGCGATGCGAAACGTGCTTTGAGACGAGCGAGACTCAACACCCCGGACGATAGCGACATCAAACGAGCGATTCGCGAGCTTGAGAGCGCTGAGAACGAAATTGACCTCGCGATTACAGAAATCCGGGATCGGTAATTGTTACACGCCTCGGTCTAACGAGGTTTTTTCGACGCTCTTCTCCTTGCCGCCCACCGCGCTTTCATTAACTGAGAAAGCCTTCGTCGGCCCGCTGCGGTGATTCCGCCTTTGCGTTTCTTTCCTGCCTTTGCGCCGGCGCGCCCTTTTATTCGTGCCCAGCGAGCTCTCGCTGCTGCCGCGATCTTCGCCCGCGCTGCGGCCGACATTCGCCGTCTGCCTCCGCGTCGGGGCGCAGTCGTCGCAGCGCCTCCTCCTACTAAACCTCTCAGTCGTCTTTGCAACGCATCAATCTGGCGACGAATCGATAAAGCCTGTTCCAAATTTCGAGTTGATAAATCCATAAGCGATTCCGATAGAGTAAAGTTATCTCTAATGCAAGAGTTAGCTAACAGATAATTATGCAAACACTGCCTCTAGCCCGCGTAATCGAGTGGCCCAACAACGGGCTTCGGCATTTTTTCGGCAGTCTATCACGTTGCGCATTTTCAGAATCCGAATATGACGGGGCTAGAAATGGGCCACGCCACGACTGGTACATTGTTCATGCGCGCAACGTTTTCAGGCCACATGTGCAAACACGACGATAGCCGGGCCGAGGCTAAAAGTTATCTACCCAGGGGTCGTGAGGTCCCGATCGGTTCCGGCCTTGGAGCTTTGGAATTACAAAACTGGGACAGGCATTGGACATAGGGGTCGCGATTATTTCGGCGCAAGCGAGGCAAGAATGTTCTCAAACCTCGGATCACCGCGGAGCGGGTCCCAGTAAGGGTGCAGGCGCAAGTAGCCATAGTTTGAATCGCCGGGAATCCGAACCACGATAGCTAGCTGCCCAAGCGCGAGGTCCTTCTCATCCGTCCAGGCGTAGATGACGGCCAAGTGTTCGGCCAACAGCGCGCCGGTAAGGGAATCCTGGGCGACAGGAAGCAACTCCACAGCGCGTCGACCCTCGCGGATGGCGTCTTCCTTTTTGCCGAGCGCTGCGTCAATCATCCCGAGGACAGACAACTCCTCTGCATAATCCGGTTGCTCACGCACGATCGGCGCGACTTCGGAACGCGCGCGTGTAAATGCAGCCCGTGCCGCGACGTTGTCGCCAAGGGCACGGCAGATCACGCCTTCGCACCAAGCAGGAGGAAAAGCGACGCTCGCAGTGCGGAATCCGTCCGCTGGCAGCATGGTTATGGCGCGTTCGGTCGCGGCTTTGTCGCGCTCACAGAAGGCAAGCAAAATCAATCGATCGGAAACTGTCGCTGCTGCCTTCGGATCTTCCGCGATAATAGCTTGAGTAACCGAATGCAATGGTCGGGTGTCCGCGCGCCATTTGAGATCGACCAAGGCTCGTTGAGCACGAGTGTTAACGTCTTTCGGCGCGATGGTAAGGACGCGATCCAGAACAGCGGCCATGTCCGCGAAACGGCGCAAATACTCATAGTTAAAAGAGAGTTGCTGAAGAATGAAAAAATTTCGCGGGTCCAACTGCAGGGCGCTCTCCAGTTCCTGTATGGATTGTTCCCAGCGGCCCTGCCGTCGATCAATGAAGCCGGCCAGAACAAGGGCGAGAGGTTCGTTGGGTAGGGCGCGACGGGCGAGGGCGAGTTCCTGGAGGGCGCGATCATATTGGCGATATCCCCAGTAAAGATGTTGCGCAAGCGCGAGGTGGGTCTCCCCGGAGTCGGGCCGAAGATTGAGCGTATCTTGTACCGCCGCCTCGGCTAACGCCAGGCGCTTCGGAGTGTGATCGATTCCAATGAAGTAGATCAGGTCATGCGCGCGGGCGAGCTGGTAATACGCCCGGAGGAACGTATGGTCGCGCGCAACAGCATTTTCGAGCAGGCGCGTGGCCTCAAGCAAATCTTCTTTTCCCTGTGCAGTGAAAGCAATCCTGTCAACGAGACTTTTAGCGCGTGCGTAAAGATCATAGGCGGTGAGGTCAGCTGTCGGTCGCTCCTCAATCGCGGTTTTCTCTTGCGGCGAGAGCTTAGCCTTCAATTGCGCCACCACCTTTTCTGCTATCTCGCTTTGGATACGGAAGACGTCGGCCAATTCGCGGTCGTAGTGTTCCGCCCATAGGTGTGTGTCCGTTCTGGCATCGATCAGCTGGGCACTCACCCGTACCCGGTCGCCAACGCGCTGGACGCTACCCTCCACCACGTGGGCCACACCGAGCGCTTTGGCGATGTCGCGCAAGTTCCGCTCTGCGCCACTTTTGTACTGCATTACGGACGTCCGGCTAATTACTTTGAGGTCGGCGACTTTGGCCAGATCGGTGAGAATTTCGTCCTGAACGCCATCTGTGAAATAGGCGTTTTCCTTTTCCTCACTCAAATTCTCGAACGGGAGAACGGCGATGCTCTTCTCGGAAACAACAGTGGCCGTTGCAGTGAAAGAGCCAGGTGTGATCGTCGGCGATACGCGACGAAAGAAGATCAAAAAAATGACGACTAGAGCGACCGCGGACAAAAGCAAAGCAGCCATGAGCGCAGACTTTGGCCAACGCGGCGCGCTAATCGGCCGGATCGATCCGCTTGCCTTATTCCACCTTCTTCTTCGCTTAAGTTTCTCCGGGACATCCGGATTACCAAGACCCTCTTTGTAGAGATTAACAACGTGAAGCCTGAGCCCATGTTTCACTTCGCACTCGCCGAGATCATGCAAATAAGGCTGCCAGTGGCGATAATGGGTTAAGTCATCTGCAACACGCTTGGACAAAAGAATGTGCCCTGCCTCGCCGCAATCCATAACACGCTGCGCCACGTCGATTCCTGCTCCAGCGACATTCGACCTGTCGTTGACGTCGGTGGTTTGATGGACCGGGCCGCTGTGAACTCCCATGCGCAACCGGATATGCGGGTGACCTTGCAAAGAACGGCTGATTTCCAGCGCGCATTGCGCCGGCTCTTCCGGGCTGCGGAAGAAAACCAACGCCATACCATCTCCGGTCGGCAGCCGGACAAGTCGCCCGCTTGTTTCCGCCGTTCGAAAACATTCCGTGCTGCGCACGATTTGGTTGAGTTGTTGCAAAAATTCGATCTGCTCGTTGACCAGCAGTTTCGAATAACCCACCACGTCGATCAGCAAAAGATGGGCGATCTCAAGTTGGAGATCTGGCCCAGTCCCAACGGACGTCTCTTGCGTGCTCAAGCACCTCCTTGCAAACGCCGGATCATTCCAATTCCCTTGGTTTTGGTCGAGTAAATAACTTACAGTACCTTACAACACCCGGTTAAAGGTGTTCTCTGGCAGCGACGGTTGCGATTTCCGACGCGAACTCCGACGCCGGAATCTGGGCTCAGATCCGGCAGCAAAGAGAATTGGACACCGTATCGGGTCGAGATTTTATGCATCGGCTTCTTGCCGCCGAAGCCTGAATCTCTCGCTCTGTCCGGCAAAAGTGCCTGGACCAAACGCCGCTAGATTCAGAACGATCATTATCACAGAAAAAAGATAAAGCCCCATTGTTAGTCCAATTGCCACATGCATTCCCAAAACGCATACCAGCCAGATAAAGCGCGTTCTTTTCCACCAAATGAAAAATAGATAGCCCGTTTCTATCAGACAGACGGCAATTCCGAGAAAGGGCAAAACGGCTTTCCAGGAAATAAGCAGTGGAAGGGGGATAATATTGAATGGCGGCCGTGTCAGCGCGCGCCACATACTCTCACCGGTCCACCATCCCGTTCCAAGACACTTCGTTATTCCTCCGAAAAAGTAGATGAGACACATATGAAGTTGCAAGACACGCCGTTGAAAACCGAGGCGGCGAAGATCCTGCCTTCGTGGTTTCCAAAGTTTCCAGTCCAAAGCGTAGTGATCGGGAAGAGGAGCGACTATTAGATAGAAAAGTCCAATGGTGGTGAAGTTGTCCATGCCATATGCGACGAAATCTCCGCTCTTCACTGCACAAAGATGAAGCAACCACGCGATTATTGCGGAGGTGCGGCAGCAAAAACCCAAGAGGAGACAACAGGCAGCGCCCAATAAACAGATCCAGGTTACAAACAGGATCGTTTCTTCGGTTAAACCGAGATAGCTTCCCCACGCTACGAACCATCCGAGTCTGGGAACCAGAGGGTTTTGGAGAGTGAGAATAGCCTCCGTCAACTCACGGCTTATGAATCCGTTACTGTCTCTCGCGAACAGGTCATTCCAATCGTTCCGTAGGGAGAGACAGTATAGAGCGACTTGCAATCCCAAGCCGAGCCGCAACAGCGCAACCCACCGGTCGGAGTCAGGTGAGAATAAGAATGCAATGAGCCATTCCCGGACTGTGGCAACGCGATTAGCGCGTTTGGGAATTGCCCGATTGCGATGGAAAGCTAAAGTCGTACGCATATAAGAAATTGTAAGACTCCTTCTTGCCCTGCTTTACGTCGATGGCGCTTGGCACGTCTACATACCCAAAAACAGCGCGAATTGTGATTGCGTCGGGATGCTCTTGCCAGGTGGAATAGGCGAGCATCTTTAACATTACTTCTCGCAGCGGATCGTAGTGAGTGCGTCCGATCTGGTCGAGCAAACTGGTGAAGCGCAGGCCGGCAGCCACCCCATTGACGCGCGGAAGTTCGTATTCGACTCGACCATCATCATAGTGTAATTCGAAGACTAGCTTGTAGCTGCTCGGGACGCCTGGGGCAAAAAAGCCATAGCCTCCTTCAATGCCGGTACTATGGATATAAGCGGTTATCCCTTCCCGAACTGGATTGGATAGAGCCAATGTCTGACCCAACAGCGCGGTGATTAATCGGTGAGCCTTATACCAATACTTATCGAGTGAATAGGGAAGAGAGGTATAGCCACCCGCCAGAATCCAAAGCGTTTGCTGGCAGGAAACAGCGAGGACAAGGAAAAGATGCAGTAGTAGAACGCAGGCTGCTGTATACAAACGCCTCAAAGTGCCTATCCGCTCACGAGACGCCCCAGCTACTTCTTACTGTACTTCTCTAGGATTGGCTTGAGACGTTCGATCAATTCCTTGGCCGCCTTTTCGTCAGGGGCACAGGGGGTCTGCTGCTGAGGGTTGGTGGTGGCACTGGAGGTCTGCTGAGGGTTAGTGGTGGAGCCAGGCGTCCGTACAGGATTAACGGTTGAACCAGGGCTCTGTATGGGATTAACGGTTGAACCAGGGCTCTGTATGGGATTAACGGTTGAACCAGGGCTCTGTATGGGATTAACGGTTGAACCAGGGCTCTGTATAGGATTAACGGTTGAACCAGGGCTCTGTATAGGATTAACAGTGGAGCCAGGGGCTCGCTGCGGGTTCGTAGCGGCAATAACCTGAAGCGTCCGATTGGAGTTGCCTTCCGCGAGGGCCACTTCCGAAACTACGGTCCGATCAAGACAAGCGTCGCTCAGCTGGCCCTGACTCTTTTTCTTTTGATCTTTCCTATAAGTCTCGATCCTGTAGAGCGATTTATCGTATTTTTTTAGCACCTCGTTAAGCGCCTTTGCGTCGGTTTGGGAGATTCTCGTTCCCGGGTGAAGGATAATACCCTTCTCTTCGATCGTTACCGTGGCACTTTTCTCCTCCGCAAATGCAGGAAATGCCAAGGCGAGTGCGGTACTGCTCACGAGCACAAAGAACCGAACTGTTCCAGATGGGCTTCTCATAATGACCGTCCTTTTGATCTCAATGTGCTTCAATGTTCAAGCATAAAATTTCGGTGATATATAGCCTCGCGATGAGTTGTTGGTAGATGGAATCTGAAGGACCCCCCACTAAGGAATCTCTTTGATGCCGCCCCTCCGGCGCGGTTGAGCCCACTTTCGGTGTTTGCGCGCGCTCGGTGCGAAAAGCGTGTTCCCTGGATTTTTCATTTCTGCCGGGGCGAACCTCTAACGAATGGGAACGAGGCAAATGGTTCCCATGAAATATCGAAGCTTCAACACCGCTGGCAGGGAACGCATTTTTCACTAATGCGCGCGCAAACGACGCCAGTTGGAACAACCGCGCAGCGTGACGGTTCGCGTAAAAGTTATCTACTAGGGGGCTAATTCAGAAGTAGGTGCGGGTTCGAATCCTACCTCTTGAGCGTTAAGTCGCTTATTGCGTGGCACTTACGTTGATCGAGCCGAACGGCGCGCGGATATTTTGATGGGATGCAAAAATTGCGTTCGGCGAAGCAATACCGCGGAAAATCACCCGCGAACGCGCGCAATTGCTCGACGGAAAAACGGGCTGCTAGCCTGTTTCATTCTTTTTGCCCAGACAGCGTCGCAACTTTTTCACTTACGACACTGAGCTGATTGGCGGCTTTTCTTGCATCGTTTAAAACGTGTTGTTTCGTCGACCCGGCTTGCCGACCGGGCTTCTCGCGATTGAGATTAGAGTACGAAACATAATGGTTGGTCCAGCTGGCTTTTACCGTCTCTGCTGTTTCGATCTTCTGTTCTATCTTTTGTTTCGTGTTCTCGTCGACCTTCCCTGCTGCGATCGCGTCCTTCGCCTTCTCCAACTTTACCTCCGCTTCGGCTACTTTTTCTCCAGTATCTTGTAATGCTTGATTTCTGAGGTTTAAGACCGGCGACGCGTATACTTGCAATAGTTGAGTGGCAAAGCGTATCGGGATGAGTTCATCGAATCCCGCCTGGAACTGGTGCCCGCCTCCAACCACAGCTACCACGGCTCTTGTTTGATTGAATACAGGGCCTCCGCTCATGCCGTGAGCCAAGGGAGTGTTTGTCGTGAAGCGACCGTGAGGAGCCTGGTTGGTCGTAATCATCCCGGGCTGAGGCGTCAGGTCGTTATTCGGAGGAAATCCAAGCGAAAGGATGTTCTCGAGCGGCGTCGCGTCGCCGATTGTCTGAATGCTCGGCCAATGGTTTGGATTGTACGGGAGGCGCAGTATGCACAAATCACGCGATGGACTCCGTTCGATCAACTCCAAGTCGTAAGCTTGAAGATAACGCCCTCCAACCGCCCCTTTGATTGCCACCTTGTCGTCCTCTTGGACAACGTGATTGCATGTCAACACGTAGCCATCGGAAGACACGATAAATCCGGTCCCTTCACTAATATTAGGCAGAGCCGTCGGATCCGTTGGAACTGTCGCGTGAAGGAACACGACGCATTTTGCGTTGTCTGAAACAACCAGCTGCTCCCATGACAGAGGCTGAGCCGGTGAACTCGAATTTGGCGGTGCTTGGCCAAACGACGGCGACAGACTCGCAATCGCCACAGTCGCGATTGAAAGGAAGCGTATGGGGCACATACACCCTTATTTCGTGCCGTAATTTCCAGGATTAACGAGCAACTCGAGCCGGATGGAATGGAGTAATTGTTTGGGCGAATACCAGAGCAATCTCTTTGGATTATCGTTTCCATCTGGCGCGAATCCGGCACTGTTAACGATCGATAACCACGCCAATTTCGAACAATAAAAGCCGCTGTCGTCCTTAAGATCGAAATTAAAAAAGCGATAAGGCTTGCCGATCATGGTCGCTGCGAATTTTGCGACAGCCGTTCGTCTGTCAGCTGGTATTCCCTTCAATCGGCCAAGCCAAACCAGTTCATCCGGCCGATCTTTGATCCAGTCTGCGTAGCTAATCCTTCGTACGCCAGTGCCCATTATAGCTTCTACAACGGTAGGCCCACCCTCCGTGATCTCCACAATTCCTACATGACCAGTTGACGCGGGTCCGTTGCCGAAGCTTGCTGTCCCTTTTAGGGGTTCGTCGTCAAGATAAAGTCCAAGAAATTCCGGATACGACATGTTCTCGAGCACGAGAAAACGCTCTTTCTCTTGCTCATCCACCTCCGGCTTTGATTTCAACGAAGCAAGGTATTCATCTCGTTCTTTTTGCCACTCTTCTGCTTCCTGGTCGCCCGCCTGTCCCGGCTTGGAATTATAAGGTACAACCGCTCCTTTCTTCTTCGGAAACAGAAGGTCGCCAGACTGCAGCATGGCGGCGGGCGGCGGAGTACTCGTTTGGCCGTTTAACACGACGGGCAGGAAGGAGAAGGCTATCGAGAAGACGCTAGTAAACGCGAATATCTTTCTCATTGAGGTATGGGGGCTGCGTGGCACCTCCACGGAGTATTATCAGGCCAAAAAACGCAAGGGAAGGTTTTTTTTTTGCCTAGGCGCCTGGGCTAGAACCCTTCTCCGCCAAGGTCGTCTTCCGACCTTTTGCTGTCAGCGAAATTGCCAGCAGAAAGCAGTAAAAGAGTTCGTGAAAATAGTCGCGGAGTTGGCTTGATTACGCAGGTGTAACCTGTTTTAGTGCAGCAGAATACAGGGGAAGACAGCGCCGAATCCTACCTCTGGAGCGGAAGGTCTAGCACAAATCCTAGTACAGCTCCCCCGGTTAGCCCTTGGCCTCGCAGCAAATGGCGATCAGACGCGCCAGACTTACACGTTAGCACGATTTTAACGAGACCAAGATGAGCCGCCGCGAGCGAGGGCGCGCGTCGCTGCGGATTGACGGGTTGAACTCATGAAAAGCGGGATAGCACGGCGGCTCGCGGTCGGCTCCATCGCGTGGTTAGGTCTCATTGGTAAACTCCCGCTTGACTGCTCCATCCGTCGGCGATTAGTCCGGCGATCTTGTTGGCTGGAATTCGCTCGCAAAGCATGATGTGAATATCATGAACACAAGCAAAAGCTTTCTCTGCGTTTTCAAGCGAAACCTGCTTTTCCAGCTTCGATGCAGGATACTCCATGCGGAGGGCGTCATATTCTGCACGAGTCAGGACTCTCTCTTCCTTGATAAATTCCGGCTTCGCGTGAGCGACCTTGTTGCGAAACTTCACAAGCCAGAGAGCCGTGCTCCAAGGCTTTCTCTCAAAGTTAGGCGTGATTTCGAATCGCTGACAGACTAGGCGCAGCTTCGCTATCGGGCTGGCACTTTCAAAGTCTCCCCAGCGATCGATAAACTTATTTCCGAACGCGTTCCCTAGCGCTTCTAAAGCGAGGGCAGAGAACGTAATACAAGCGAGCTCGTAGTTGAAATAGCCGGGACGCTTCTCCTTAGAGTCTTCGAGCGCAGTATAGGCCGCTCCGAGAAGTATGTGATGTGGCGAGAAATCGCGCTCTCGCTGGACACGTAACTGATCCATAGAGGGGTTCATTGACCTAACATGTGATTATGCCGACAATTCTGTCGGCATATCCAGCGTATTAGGCCACAAAAGCCGCAACTGTTCAAAATAAATACATTCCGTTTGACCGACACCGGAACCCGTCGTAGACGCGCCAGACTTACACTCGCGAGTCGAAAAAATCCCGAGAACGGACCCGCCCATTTAAGGAATCTCTTTGATGCCGCCCTTCCAGCGTGGTCTCAGTGCTCCAAAACACAACTTTATCTTCGTGCTCACTTCTTTTCCTTGGGTTGCCGGGACGTCCCAGCGGGATCGGGGATGCCAACGCAGGGGCAGAGACGACTACCCATCGAATGAAGGAACGTCACATAAGGTTCATTCTTAAAAACGCTGTAGAAACATCGCCTTTCCGTCAATCCGAGGGTCGGTGCGAAATAGAATCGCGCCCGCTACGAGCCTCTTTACTTTTCCGAGATAAAACGTTCCTCCGGGAGCCATTCTTATTCGGTTTACGCCGCGTGACAGACTGAGGGATTTCCTCGTAGTCATAAAAGAATCTATCCGAGTCTTCGGTGACCCATTTAGGCTGCGTTTCGCACTTCCAGACATGTGTGTTTACCTTGTAATCCGGCCTTTCCTTGCTCACAACGGTACACGGATCGAACCAAAGGACTCGATTATTCGGTTGCGCCGCGAAATTGCCATTATCTAGCTTGATGATATGCGCTGACTTTGCCATGGAAGGTTCGTCAGAGTAGGAATTCCTGCACCAATCTACCGTGAACATGTAACTACCTTCGATCCATGTCTTGTCCTTCAAAATGATTCTACACCGTGAGGCGGCATGGGAAAGGAAGTCGAATTTGTGAACACCAATGTCCTCTCCGAAGCATTCCCACAGCTCTAGAAAATCCAACGGCATACGAGGAGCGCGTTTCTTCCAACACAACGAATGAATTGGCAAACCGGCAATCTGAGCACCGTTGCTAGTTAAAGCGTGAAATCCCAGAGCCCTTCCCCCAACAGACCGAATGCCGAACAGAGACACTGGTTCAAATTCTCCTTTGTGGGCCGTAAGGTCATATAAGAATTCCTTTCGGACGAAGCAGTAAAAAATCGGAATATCGACATTGATGTAGTTCATGCGAACATTTAAAGCGTCAGTCACGCACCTGGTTGAGTTGTAGGTAATAACGGAAAAAATCCTCATCCCTGCGCCATCCCAATTGTTCGTACAACCGTTGGGCCGCCGTATTGCTTACAGCGGTTTCAAGTGTCAAACCTTCGGCATGTGTTTCGAGAGCCAGTTCCTGTGCTCGCCGTATTAGCGCTTTCGCGATCCCGCAACGGCGCGCCGATTCAGCGACGTACAAATCGCTAAGGATCCACAGTCGTCGCAAGCTTAGCGATGAGAACGTGGGATAGAGCTGTACGAAACCAACCGCTTCGGCTCCAGCCATCGCTAAAAAGACGACGGACTCGTCCGCCTCAAACCGGCCGCGGAGGAACGCCTCTGCTTCCGCGGTCCCTGCTGGCCGCTTGTAGAAATCCAGATAGCTAAGAAATAAAGCTAGGAGGGCTTCCATGTTGGACATCGTAGCTTTAATGATTTGCAAATCACTGATTTGCATCACAGGGATTCACAGCGTTGGCTTTTGTTTTACATTCATGCCAGAGCGGGGAGAGAGCAGTGATGAGCGTCTTGGCGATTATGTTAAACGAAGAAACGAAGCCTTTTTCCCCACGCAAATGAAACAGTTGTGCAACAGTCGGGATCCAAAACCTGTTTTAATTCTTTGGGTTCGACTCCCGGACGCGCTGCCATATCAAATGCTGATTCTGCTTCAGAGATTTTCGTGTTTTGAAACGTTCGATAATAAAAAACAGATGAATAGTGGGAACGCATTTTTCACTAATGCGCGCGCAAACGACGCCAGTTGGTTCAACCCCGATCAGTGCCCATCCCTCAAATAGATTCCTTTGGGGGCGGGCTCAACTTGGTGACCCGAGTGCTCAGCATCTAACGAGATAAGAGCCAAGTGTGCCGGATCTATTTCTTCTTTCCTCTGCGAGCCGGCGCCGGTTTTCTTTTACCACCGCCTCCGCCGGGTGTCGGCTTGGGTTTTGAGCCTCCGCCACCTGGAACGTTCGTCCCGGATGTAACTTTCCCTTGGGTCAAATCAACCGTCACCGAATCTCTTACACTTACCGCGCCTTGAACTGCAGTCTTAAAAGTTATAGAGAGCGTCTTGGCATCAGTGGTAATGATCAGGTATCCGAACTCCACGATTGGATCGACTTCGAGCGTAGTGTCTCCGATTGTGTATGGCGCTTTGGGAGCAGACCCCTGCGGTCGAGTCGCAGCGAATCCGCCCGAGCCGGAGACGACGTAAGGAATGTGCTTTCCGCCGACGACCCGGGTGAAACGCTGATAAAGATGAGCGTGTCCTGAGAGCACCACATCAGGCCACACACCCGCCGCTTGGCAGCAGCTGTCTATATCGTGCTCGATGCCGCTGGAGCCGCCATGTTTAGCGTCCACAGAGGCCGGTGGATGGTGCACCGCAAGGACGATGGCACGATTTCCCGCCTGACGCTCCGCCTTTAACCGCTGAAGTTCGCTGGTCAGAAAGTTGAGCTGCACGTCTCCTGCCAGTGCAGGAAAATTTCCACTTTGTGAAGAAATGACGCCTGCGCCCGAATCGAGCACATTGCTGTAGAGACCGATAATTGAAACAAACGGGGCGTCGAGTGTGAAATAAACTGCGGGTTGTGTCATCATAGTGCGCACCAGACCGCCAGAATCTGGTGATGGGCCCGGAGCTTTCGCACAGAAGTTTCTGAGGAAGGCTTCTAGCGTGGGAACTTGCGGGGTGGCTGAGGTCGCGCCAAATACCATCCCGTCGTGATTGCCGGGAATCGCAAAGATTGGACGGTCGTAGTCGCGGAACGGCTCATAGAATTGGTCGTAATAATACTGAGCTTCGCCAAAGTTATAGACGACGTCGCCCAGATTAAAGAAGAAGGCGGGGCCATTCACGCCGCCCGACTGGACATCAGCCGACATGGCATCAGCAACGCCGGCTTCATGAGCAATGGCGGTCGCGGCGCTTTGTGAGCGGTTAACTTTGGCTGCGCCGGTATCTCCCACCGCGTGAAACGTGATTTTGCCGGCGGCGTTGATGGCATCGGTAATCTCGGTTGGAAGGAAGTCCTTCAGGTCGAGATGGGCCGGCGCTCCGGATCGGGCGGGAGGGATGGGTTGCACCTGGCTTTTGTGCACCAGATAATACGGTGAGCTGTAGTATTGCCCGCTGACATTGTCGACCTGAAACGACGTCTCATTGGGGCTGGGCTTTGGTTCCGCATAAAGTCTCTGTTGGGGGCCTTGGAAGTTGGCCCGCAGGTTGGGTAGCTTGATCAGCATATGCGCCTCTTTGCTATCAATTGAACCGGATATCGTTTTACGCCTCAACTGAAACACTATCGAAACACTTGAAACGGGTCTTCGGCGCTAACGATTCCGCGGTCGCAGGCAAAGCTTGAGCGCGAGTTTTGCATCGCGAGATCGAAGGCGAAACGTTGCAAAAAAATTTCAGAAATTTCCGAACTTCGTCCCAGAAAAGCTGTAGTACGTTTGTGACAAAAGAAATGTTGTCACATCCCTGCCGCCGACTGCCACCCGAGTTACCCGAACTGGACGAGCTTGTCTGCGCCCGCAAAGGTTCCGTACCACGATCCGCCTCTATCCAAAGGTTATTGCGTAATACCGCGCTTGAGAGTCGTAGTGATCATCTCCAGCGCTTTTACTCGATTCGAGCGGTGGCGACCCATTTCCATGTGCCGCCTGCGACGGTTTCGCGGATATACCGCCGACTGAGCGCCGAAAGACTCCTGCGCTCAGTGTGGGGCTCAAAAACGCTTCTGGAGCCGCTCCAGTCCTCCCAAAAGAACGATTGCCGATTTGTCGGAATTCCGGTTGAGCTGAATCGATTTATCGCATCGCCTAATTACCGCGGGTCGGTCCTGACGCTACAGTTGGAGATCTGGAATCACGAAGTGAACGAGCATATTCTGTTCTTCGAACGACCTGATGAGGTGGTGCGTCTCTGCACGCGACACCACCATCCACATATCGACACGGTCATCTGGCTTTTGCCTGAGCCATCACACCGGCAGACGTTGCAGCGGCTTCATGACCTTGGATTTCAAGTAATTTGTCTAAGTGATGCGGCAATTTCCGGGATTCCCGACTGCTACATGATCTCCCCGCGGGACACTGTTCGGACAATCGTTCGCAAGAGAGTTCTTGGGATCTGATGGAGCGACGACTCTTCGCATCGCGAGAGCCGACATCGTCCCAGCTCTTAGATGTCGGAGAGATGGTTCACGTTTGCGTATATGCAGACCGGCTGTGGAATGACTCTGGAATCGATGTGGTTCGGGGGCAGACGTATAATTTCGCGGTCCCAAATGGCGAAGAGTGGATTACTGGACGGACAGCGTGTGGGCCTGACGGATGCCGTTCAAATTGGATGATTCGCCCGTGGGAAAGTCTGCGACGTGTGCCCGAGGCCAACTGGCTCCAACTCATCGGAACGATCGGAAGGTCAGTCAAACCACCCATCGTGATTGGTTTAGGACTGATCGGATTTACACCCTTTTATCCAGGTAGGCTCTATTTTTTCGCAAACGATTTACCGTGCATGTACTGGAACAACAAAGGGGTGATCGCTCTTAGGATCACGCGCGCGAAATAACTGTTTCACAACTGTTTCGCTTGATCGTGGGCGTCGGCGCTAGATACAAGATTGGTGCTCGAGCGCTTGCACTCCAGTTTTGGGCAGCATTAACTACGACGTAGGAAAGCCGAGCCGATGCGAGCGTATTAAACATTGGTCGTTATCGCTGGAATAGATGAGAGAAAGGACTAATGAATGAAAAGAAGTTGTGACCTGATATCTGGAACGATCGGCATTGTCGCGCTGCTCCTCTTAGGGGCTACCAGCACCCTCGACGCAGCCCAGAATAAAACATCGCAGCCCACGACCGAAAATGAGTTTCCCTTTGAAGCGCAGGGAAAGGTCAGCAAGCACGGCTACGACAAATGCATGTCGGGCATTAACTACGATCTACGCTCCGACGTGAAAGCGCCGCTGCTTCCAAAGATTTACTGGCTCGCGGCTGTGGCAAAATCTGACAAAGCCGCTCTCGAGCAGGCCTCCAAGGATAGCAGCTTGGTTCTGGTCAAAGGCACAATGATGACGAATGTGGAAGGGTGTACATGGATTGGCGTTTCGACCGTCACTCCAGTCAAGAAATCTGCGCGAAAGAAAAATATGAGTAAAGAACTTATCTATTCAGTAGACAGCGTTACGATCACCTACATTAAGAAAAATCCGCCCGAATATCGCATCGACGCAACTGGCAAGACGGCTACTTCCGGCTGGTCAAATCCGGATTTGTCGGCAGTTGTGTATGTGCAGCCCCCACCCGATGGCATCTACGACTTCGACTTTGTCGCCGAGCCTCCTTCGGGCATGGCGGCACAGGTATTGACGCCGATCAAGGCACAAAAAATCCTCGGGAAGATGCCCAAAGGGTTTCGCGGGGTGCGAGTGAGCGCCAAATCGAATAAGAAGGAGGCGCTATTGGGCAAGATCCAAAAGAGCGAGTAAGGCTCCCGGCGAACTGATTAGAAAGTAGGATTTCCGGGGAAACGATCATTGAGTTAAAGAACGTGTATCATCCCATAGAAAGAAAGAATCCAGACGATTTTAAGAACGAACATCGCGTGCACGAATTCGACGAGGGCCAGGAGTCCACCTTTTCTAACTGAGCCCTTTGTCGGCCGCGCTCACCGACGATTCGCGAACAACGATCATTCAGTAGAGATGGTCCGCGACGACAAAATGATTCTGATCTACGCCGATGTTAGATGGGTGTGAGACTTTCACCCGATGAGCTACTACTCAGGTTGCCAACTCAAGATCACAATTCCGCCAGATAGGGCGGCCGATGAAGATGCTATTCGTGCGGCGCTCAACAAAAAACTTCCAGGTGTCGGCATTGAGTTCATTTCCACTGGGAACGCTCGCCGGCCTACCGTGGCCGAGGCATTCGTTCCAGATAATCATCCGATGAACGGCATGAGGCGGCAGGATTTCCGAAGCACCGAGATGAAGCCAGTCGCTGGCACAAACGCTGCTTGGAATTGCGTTGGAAGTGATAGGAGAGTTCGAAATCTAAAGTGCGCATTTTTCTCTTCATTCTGTGCGTCCTGTCGTTTCTAGCCGGCTTCATCGCTCTGGCGCACGCTAAAAGCGCCGTTGAAGAGGTCCCGGCATTTTTGCTATTTCTTATGGGCGCGGTCTTCTTGGTTGGTGCCGCGATCGTCGATGCGATTAAAAGCCAGCGAAAATAGATTACAATGTAGGTGTTTTCACTCCTCGTGTTGAATCAGCATCTCCTCCTTATCGTCGCAGTGGTCGTCGGTCTTCTCGCGATCGTCGCGGTGCTGTCGGCTCTACTTAGCCGCCGCCCGTCCGATTATCCCTACGAGTCATACGACTCGCTGCTCTCACCAGCCGAGCGCTCCTTTTTCGGCGTTCTTCGGCAGGCGCTGCACAACGAGTTCACTCCGTTAGCCAAAGTGCGATTAGCGGATGTCCTGCGAGTGCACCGCAGCGTCTCGACGCAACGCCGAGTCGCTGCTTTGAACCGCGTCACGTCGAAGCACGCTGATTTCGTCATCTGCGCCTCAGATACATTTCGCGTCGCTGGCATCGTCGAGCTGGACGACAAGTCACATCGAGGAGACGCGCGCCAGCGACGCGACCAGTTTCTCGATGCCGCTTTAGCTGCTGCCGGTATTCCCGTCTTGCACATTCCCGCGCAACGCTCTTACTCGATTCAAGACGTTCGCAGCCGATTAACGTCTCTCCTCACGCGCGATGCGATTGGAGCAACCAACCCGAACATCTAATCGAAACCGCGATTCGAATTTCATCGGCCGGATCTGGCGAGCGAGGATGCGGTGCTCGACGAACTGCCCTCCACCAAGCGCCTATTGACGAGCTCGCATCGGTTGTGCTGAAATAGAACCCGCTGGGACGTAACAGAAAGGGTTAGTTGAGAATGAAAAAGTTTGTCCTAGCCGCGGCGCTCTCTCTCGCCATGCCAGCGTTCGCCCGCGCGGAAGATCAGACCGATTTGATGAAACGAATGGGCTTCAGCGCCAAGGAAATTGCCGCGACTCAAGAAAGACACGAAGCGATGGCCAAGGTATTGGACGCGACCGGGCCCAAAAACCAAGAAACTGCTGCAGGCAATTCTGCCGCACAAGCGCAGGGTACTCTTGATCTTCGGTCCATTCGCCAGATTCGTTATCAGGCGATTCAAACGTCCAAGGCGGCCGAAAAGGAAGCGCAGGACGCTGCCGCGCGCGCAGAAGAGGCAGAGAATAAGGCTCGCACCGCACGGAACTACGTGACATGGGCAGCCGGCAGTCCGGGCATCAGTCCTGCATTTTTTTCACAGGCGCTGGTCGGGAGGGACCAATTGGAGGACGCGGCCAATGCCGCGAGACAAGAAGCAAACGAAAAAGCGCACGAGGCGGCTGAGATCGCCAAGCAGAGTGAGAGAATTATCGCCAGAGCCAACGCCCAAGAAGCCGAATTGAAATCAGAAGGAATCGACGAGTAAGCGCGCGGCCTCCGTAAACCCTTGTTAGCTCCCCCTGGTAAGAAATCTCTTTGAGCCGGCCTGCCGGGCGCGGTTGCACCCACTAGAGTCGTTTGCGCGCGACATCAAAAAAAATACGTTCCTACTATTTTCGCACACATTTCGCACACGCGGTCGACACGGAACGCCTAAGCAATGTCGAGAACCGTCGCTTATTTTGATAGCCAGGCACAGGCGGCCCGCAGTGCTGAAGATATTACGACATTTGTCTACAATGCAGACGGCTCGAAGGAAGACCGTTCACAGCTGCGTTAGCGGCTGCAGCGCTTGGTTAGGCCCTATTACGACCAAATACATCATCAGAATCTTGCGGAATAGTTGGCGATCCAAAAGAAAATGATTGCGCCGCTGCCAATAAGAAAGAAAAAACCCTGCGCGTATAAAAGGCCCCACGTCCACTTGCCGATCCGACGGGTGGTCAGGTACAATTTATTGCGTGTAGAAGTGTAAGCATCGTTACGTTGGCCTGAGCCGATTGGATGTTCGTCCCTGAACCTGTGCCTTCGCTTAGTTTTTCGATAGTCCTCAAGGCGGTTAAATATAGAAAAGAATCCAAGAAGAAAAGAGACGGCAAAGGCACCGGTGAAAAAGCGAATGCACGGCGCGTTGGCACGAAAAAGAGCTCGGTTGGTCTCGCTCAGCAGCGCGAGACTGTATGCTAAACCAGCAGTCGCCAACGTGAACAGTGTGTTTGCTGCATCTCCCAGCTGTTTGATTTGATGGTCGTGCCATCGTTCGAATGCCGCTCGCTTCTCTGAGCATGTGAAGGTGTAAGGAATCTTCTGAGAATCGGCAGCGCGTCGTCCGACGAAGTAGATCGTAATTATCGAGGCTGCGAACGATCCGCCGATCCAGTAGATGAGGCTCATTATTCTTTATTTCAGTTTAGCTCGACGGGTGATCGGCCAACTTCCGATCGCTTAGCCAGTACGCGAATCATTATTTTGAGTTTTGCCTTACTCTTCTTTAGTGTCTTAAATCCTTTTGGCAATTCTGAGCTTAGAGCCTATGGTTCCCAATCCGGTGCGAACACTACAAAATCGTCTCCGGTAGCAAAATTGAATATTGTCGGGATCGTTCTCGGAAACGGTTCACTTGTTGCGATTTGAAACGAAGCCCAGTGGAATACCGCGCTCTCCGGTATCCAGATTGCCAGACGTTGCGGCGCCACATTTTTCACGATCTGTCTCACCTCCCGAGGATGGACGGCGTTTTGTGTGGGCGGATAATTAGCAGACTCGCGACCCGCATAAAATAAAGCGCGAGCTGTTTCCATTCATGGTCGTCAACATAGAATCGCGTGGCGCCTAGCTCGGGCAACGGTTCACCAGGCCTTCCTATGGCGAAAAAACGCTTTCGTCAACCTTGAACAGCCTGTGCAAGCAACTCCTCCTCCGTTCGCATCGCGAAACTTCTCAGTACTCCTTCCTGGGCTGCTGGTGAAGCATCGGCCGCGAATGCGCGCAAGAAAACGACCTGGCCCTTCGCATCCTCAACCCTGGCCTGCAGGCATCGCCGAGCGTGGTTCGACCGCTTTGCCGCATTCATCGCAAGCGCGCCGCCGTACAAACAGAACACGCAAAGGCCGGCGATGAGGCCGCTGAGGAATGGCGACTTATCCTCTTCGGCGCGAAGCAGACCTCCAAGCAGAGCTCCAACGAACAAGAACCAACCGATAACAAACATTGCTGCCCCTAGTACCATCAAAAGTGAGGAGATAGCTTGATTCAGATGCAGAGGGCGCGCGGTCGCAAATCGCAACCAAGCTTCATTAATCCAGTAGGTGAGCCGGGCTCCGCCGGTAACAAGTAGAACGCCCATTCCGCCGACGAGGAACTGTGGACCGAGCGGAATCCTGGCGCAGATCAGCCAAGCTACAGTGAAAAATGCGCCTATCATCGCCGAGCCTTGTGTGATGTGAAGAAGCACCCAAGAAAAGGTTGGCGTCTCTGATTCCAGCTCGGAGGTGTTCATTATCGATGCCTCATACAGCGAACAGCCAGGCAAACGATTCCCACGGGGCTATTATCGCTGATGTGGAGACAACGTTTGGCTTCATGATGGGTGTCGCTTTGGGCTAACGAGAATTACATTGTACCCTGCCATCTATTTCTGAGCCCGTCGAGGGAACAGCACTCAGAAACGCTGCAAACCAAACAACAGACATCACAGTCAGATGGTGCCTTAGGTTTATGTCTAATCAAGTGACGCCATTGGCGCGTCCCTAAAACCCTTGTCTAGGCGGGAACAGTTGCTCTTTCCGTGCATACGCCCGGTTTGGCTGCGCCACCAGAAATTCAAACCTGCTTGCGAGGTAGAGCCGTCTTTCGACTAAGCTGCGACTCTCGCCGGCATCTCGTCGTAGGTTCGGCCGCCGAGCTTTCGACCGGTCAAATCCTTTCGAACGCCGCCCCATTGCTTGAAAAAGAAGGGCACGTCCGCTTTACGACATGCGCGAAAGATTTCGCGCACCCATTCAATATTCATCGGACGCGCGAACGGCCCTGATTCGCCGCCGACGATTACCCAATGAATGTTTGTTAGATCGATTCGAGTGAGCGGCCCTATAAGCGGCTCACACGAGAGAAAGCGAATTTCGGCCGGAACTCTTCTTAGATCGTCGATGCGTGACAGGACACGCGAATCCTCAACGCTTACTCCCATCCAAACGTTTCGGGGCCATTCAATTTTTGATGCAAGCGCCAGCACCCGATCACTCCTCTTTGTAAGAATCTGGAATGTATGCTGCGGACAGTCCGACATTGTTTTGAAAACTCGTCGAATGAACGCAAGTGGCACGTCGCGATGAAACAAATCGCTCATGGAGTTAACGAAAATCATCCGGCCGCTTCTCCAGGATCGCGGTAGATCGACCACATCTTTATGCAACGTCACCTCAAAGCCATTTCTGTAACGACGATTTCCCATGGCACGAAGACGCAGGGCCAGTCGTTCAGCATAGCAATTTTTGCAGCCCGCACTGATCTTCGTGCATCCAGTTACCGGATTCCACGTCGCTTCAGTCCATTCAATGTGGGATTTCGAAGCCATCTTGCTGGTTTCAATCTAATCCAAATTCGTGTTATTGCGTTCTTGTTTTCTTGGCAACGCTTGCCAAACTGTGACAATATCCCAGCTAAATCGCGAAGCCCCCAAACAAATCCATTCCCGAAATGGCACTAACGACTGATTGGCAAAGCCTAGCACATCAGAAGCGCGTGGAAATCCTCGCTAATAATTCTGATCAGCAAATTATCGATAAGTACCGACTTCCGGGTGATTCGCCTGAAGAGCGAATCCGTTTTTTGGCACAAGAGCGAGCGCTCTGGGTGCCTAAAGAGATCGGCGATTTCAGGAAAGCAGGCAAACCTCCGACGAAAGATTCGCTGCTAGGCGCGTACCGAGATCTGCAGCGCTCGGAGGCTCTACTCGAACTCATCGACAACAGTATCGACGTTTGGTTAACGCGCCGCTCGGGGACGGCCACAGTTGTGGAAAAGGAACTCAATATTTTCATCGATATTGATAAGGAGCTAGGGCTTCTCACTTACGAAGACAACGCTGGCGGCGTGCTCGAAAATAAGTTGATCCAGCTTGTTGTTCCCGGCTACAGCGACACGGACGACTTTTCGCACACGATTGGCAGCTACAAAACGGGCGGCAAGAAGGCTGTTTTCCGGCTCGCGACGGCAGCCCAAATCATGACGTGGCATCGAGGAGCGGAGGGAAGAACGGAGCAGCCTTTCTCAGTCCAACTCGATCAGAACTGGCTGTCTGATCCGGATCTTTATCAGTTCGAGTACGCTCCAATCACCGACAAAAAGCTAATCGAGCAAGGACACACTAAATATGTGTTGCGGTTACATGAAGAACCCGAAGGAGGCACGCAATGGTATCAGCAACTCGGACTAAACGAACAGGTCGAACGACAAATCAACGATACGTACGGTTTGCTCCTAGTCCGAAATCCTGACATACATATTCACTATCGAGATCGCGCCCGGGCTCTGACAGTTGATCCGCAAGCGTTATACGATTTTAGCGGCGCTAAGGACGGCGACATAAACATTACGCCTCAGCAAGTCATTTTCCGCACGAAGCTGCCGTACAAAGGGAAAAATCACGACATTGACATCGAAGTGATTATTGGGTGCCGGCGTGGCGTCGGAGCTGGACCATATGGTCTCGATCTATACGGGAATGACCGACTGTTTGTTGCATGCGATCAGGATTTGTTTCAGTCGGTGCTTCCGCGCGGAAATGCGGCAAGATTATTCCGGGGACTCATCAACATTCAGGGGCCCAATGTTTTTGTTCCTTGGGATACTCACAAGCGCCATCTGAACATAGATCGCGAGATTACCAGGTTGATTTTAATGCACCCGCTGATCACGAAGGTGTTCGACAATTGGTTCAGCATCTACAAGAAGATCGGCGGAGGCGGACGTGGTGAGGTTAAGAGCAGAATTAACGTGCCCCTGAAACCCTCTCCAAAACGGCAGGATCTTCCAATTCCAAATCGGGCGAAGCTTGATATCAATGCACATGAAAAGCGTGGCGTCTTGCCAGAAAACCTGTTCACGCCACATGTGAAGGTTATCACTAAGGCGTCTGATCGCGTTGACATTAAGCTTCACTTCACGCGTGCAGAGGGCGAGCAAATCAAAAGATATTACGTTGTGTCAGGCGATGTCGCTGATCAATCGACGAGGACGGAGCTAGCAACACGAATCCAAGAAGACGTTCTTAAGCGCGCTAGTCGGGCAAGAGCAAAGTAGTACATGGCGCGTAAAGGTTCCGTCGAAACGCGTTATGGGCCAGGTAAGTACGCTGCGTTTCATTTATTGCTTGGCGTCTGGATTAGGCGATACGTAAGAAACGGCAGCTGCGTGTACGTTACCCTCGGCGGAACGGAGCTACGCGACATTCAAAGTCTAATATTTATCAATCAAGCCTTAGCCAGCTCGATATACTCTTTCGAAATCGCTGCCGATAGATTCCAACTAGCCTGTGAATCGCGAGATAAGTTACTGAAAATCGGAATCAAGGTCGAATGCGTGCCAACAAGCATTTTCGAGTACAAGCGAGCATCGAATGAACGACATCTATTCTTCCTAGACTTGGAAGGAATTTACGACCTTGAATATGCGCGCGACTTCGAACTTCTCTTTAAGAGCAATACGCTTCGCGAAGGAGACGGTTTACTTGTGACAAGCCACCTGGGTCATAATCCAGGTTATATAAAGACCGTTTTCCGTTGGTTTGAACGTGAATTTCAGTGGCTGAACATAACAGACACGGAAGAAAAGCGAGAACTTTACCGCGTAGCTCATCCGTCATTTGTACTATATCGAGCGCTTGAACAGGCCGATCTGATCGATACGCTTTCGCTTACGTGTTTCGGCTCTGTTCAATATTTCGATACATCGTCAATGGGTCTATACGGGTACGCTATTGGCGCGGGGCAGACCCAGTTTCGAAATTTCATTGCCGACACATCTGCCCGGGCATTTTCAATACCGACTGTCCGCCGCCCGACGGCCGCTACGCGATAGAGCACAGCTTCGGTAGAATCGCCACAATTGTCGACTTCGCCTTTGCTTTGCGTGGTGACGATCGAAGCAGCTCGGCGAAAAACCGCTCGAAAGCGCGTTGCTTCCTAGAATCTAAGCTTTTAAAGCTGCGCAGCGATTGCAACCACGCCGTCGGCGGTTTTGCGCATCTACCATCGCGCACTTTCTTTCTGTTGCGTTCAGCTGACTTGGCGCGGCACCGCTTAGTGATCTGCTTGGCGCGCTGGCCTACGTGATTTAAAAGATTCTGCTGATGAACGCTCTGCTCAAGGTCATCACGGCGGCCATTGGGAACAAGTCGCGAAGATAACAGATGCACCTCGCCAACAGACCAGGAATTAAAGCGCAACTCGGGAAACGCCACTTCAAATACGTTCTCGGCGCCGATCTGCATATTGCCAAGGCGCAAACGAAGTCCGCGGATTCCTAACTGCTGCGGCAATGCGCCATAATAATTGTGATGCAGAAGCCATCCGACGGCGTCCACGCCGCCGTTCAGTCCTGGTACTTCGAACACTTCGAGTTCCAAAAATTTATCTCGCCGAGTTTCCTTGAGGGCAAAACTGTTCGCGAACGGTCGTTCAATCCGCCTGGAATCATCGTTCAGGTAAATGTTATACGTTTTTCCGGTGCCGTATTTTGCCAAATGCTTTGTAATTCTGCCCGCGAATCGAAATCCCCTTCGGAATGGCACAGGTGCGACTTGTGAGATGTATGTTCGAGCTGCTGCTTGGTTTAACAAAGTGTCATTCGCGACACGACTTACTCGTCTAAGCTCAACTTCAAAGAAGTGAGTACGTGCGCGCGAATCTTCGAACGTGTCGAACTGAATTATTTCGTACATCACGTCATTCACGTCTCCGCGAAACTGCGTATCATTCAGCAATTCCTTAAATCTCCTGCAGTCGAAACCGACTTCCCACACGCGCGGACCGGTTGTTGATTTGCCGCGGAAGATCAATTGCTCGCAATACGCTAAACCGCACAGCCGGCCGACGCCCCGGAAGCCGCGTGCGTCCGATCCTCGCTTCTTGCTCGCACCAAGTGCGGTAAGCGTTCGCGCGAAAACATTCGCCGGAAGACCAGTGCCATTGTCGATAATTTTGATCGTCCGCTCGCGCGGGTCTATCGAAATGGAAATATGCGGGCGCGCTCCGTTACTATATAACCCATCCCGCTCGGCTTCGTCGATCGCGTCAGAGGCATTCTGAATGTATTCGCGATAGATTGTCAGTGGATCGACATACATCGCGCTACTTAGCAGCTCGAGTACATCTTTACCGACGACAACAAGCTCGTTGAGCTTGCTCGGCGAAAACTTTCTCTCAGCAATCGCTGCCATGAACTTCAAGCAGCGAAAAGATCGAGTTCCAATCCTGCATCCTCTACGCGCTCATCATCTGGCACGGGGCAGGGTTTCCGCAGCCATTCACGCTGTTTTCTCCAGATCTCTTCTTCTTCTGCGTCATGGAGCGGCTTGTAAAAACGAAAGATGTTCCGAACTTTGCGATTTGAAATTCGTTCGCGCAGATAACGGAACTTGCGGTTTTCGAAATTTGCAAGCACGGAAAGCAAATCCGCGCGATCGGTTGGCGATAACTCCTCGTATTCGAGCTGGTATTCTTGAAACTCGTCCCGACCGCCATACCGCTCATACCAAAACCTGTTAAAAATAAAATGGTGTGGACGGACGAGGAGATCATGAAACGTTTCCACCGTTTCACCAAACGCCTCTTTAAAAAAGTCGGGCGCGCCACTGACAACGCCGTGTGTCGCCTGCAGGATGATTTGCATCGAGCGCAGAAAGTAGCGGTTCCACTTTTCGCCAACGTGCGACCGATCTTTCATATTGGTCGGCTGATACCGCATGGGAAAAGAAAAGATTCGGATGCCCAATTCCTCATTTAGATCGATGTTGATTCGCATTCGTTGGTACAAATCAGCCGGCGTGTCGTGAAAATTGTAAAGCATGTAGTTCGATAGCTCATTCAACCCGACATCGTGGGAATATCGGATTGCAGTCTCGTATGGTTTCCTTAGACCGAGATGATCGAACGCAATGCGCAATGGCTTGATGCAAATCGAACTCAGTTCACGCAAGAACATTGGGTCTTTGCACAGAATCCGCGCGTCAACGCCTTGGTTGAAATCTACGCGTCGAAGCGCCTTCGATTTGCCCCGCTGCAATTTGGCTCCAGGTGTAAACCCGAGATCCCGAATCTCGGCGACGATTTCCTTGAACCTTGGCGACGCGACGACGTTGTTGTCCATCAAGATCATGTCCTTTTTCGGACCGTAACATTTTTCTATTCCGTTCACGATCAAAGTGAGCGACGGCGTGTCGTAAAGATCACCCTCAAGCTTCGGCACGCCGCAAAAGCTGCACTTGCGGATGCAACCGCGTGAAGCGTAGGCGAAGTAGCCATCGACGACTGGATATTTGTATTCAATCTGCTCGAGAATGCTGTAGTCGGGAATCAGATCTTCGATCGGCTGGCCGCGAATGTCGTCGGAATAAAGTTCCTGATCGAATGCACTAAGTCGAAGAGAAATCGCTGGCGGCTCCCGAAGTAAACCGTTGATGAAACGAATCCCGTGCCAGCGCTCTTCTCGCACGAACTGTTCGTGCATAAGCGAAGCCGCGATTCCGCCGACGAAAATGTTGTTCCGATTCCCGCCGGCCGCCTCGAGTGCGAAATCAATCGCTTTGCTAATCCTCTTCCATTCAAACGAGAAGAGCGTCGTCACGTAAATTCGGTCCCAAGTCGTATCGAGAACCGATGTGTTTTCGCCTTTGATGAATCTTACATGATCGCCCTTGCCGCGCGTGCCGTGATACTGTGCCAGCTTCATCAAGCCAAGCGGCGGATACTTGTTTTTGTACCCCGGCTCAATCAGAAGAATGTTTTTGCCGGCCATGCTCAAGTCACCTCCGAAATGGCAACGGCTTCGGAATCAGAGGACAAAGGGCCGTGCAGCGCTCCTACGTCGCTGCTCGTACTTGCGGGAACGCGACGAGTCACAGGCCAGGCGATAAAAATCTTTTAGCGGCGACCGGATCGGGACGCAACCGATTTTTCATTGTCGCCGCTTCGCCAGTCCCCGGGCGGTCAGTCATTGGAGCGCAGATATCGCCGGTACGCCCAAGCATGAATCAGCACTGACGCCACCAGCGTTGAAACAATTGCTGAGATCGTCCAGATGCCTGGCGTCGATCCACGCGAAAGCGAAGTCAAGAAAATCGCAAGCGATGGGTAGCTGCCATCAAGTAAACCAAATGCGACGATCGCCGACATGAAACTCTTGCGGAAATACCGCGGTTTTTTTATCGAGCGGGGCAGAACCCTGACTGCGGCTTCCGAATCGCTGTCCAAGGCTGCGATCTCGTAAAAATAATTACGAACCCCATTCACTGTTTTCGCATAGAGCAACGACACTTTGTGCAGACTGACGATATAGATCATCATACAGAACCCAATGCTAGCGACGATGAGGCTGGCCATAATAATAAAAGATTCGTAGCCTTTCAGGTTTTCGATTGCCCGCGCGCGCTCCGGAAGGATTTTGATGATGATGGGCACAGCCGCCAACGGAAGCCCAATCATGGTGACGTAATGCTTAAAAAACTCAGAAATCGTCTCGACAGCGTTGAAATGCGCGTTCGCGATGTGTTCGTACTCAGCCAACAGGAATTTTTCGAAAGCCTCTTTGTCCTTTGCGTTCATGAGGAGTTCGTTATTACACAAATTGGCATCGGTGAACGCCGCGTGCCGACAATTTTGCCGGGCTTCCTAGCGTGAAAATCCGAAAAGAATGCGAGCTTGCCGCTGTCGGTCGAAACACTTTTGGTTTTACTTTAAGTTTTGGCTCGCAGGCGGTTATCTACGAGGTAAACGGCGATGAAGTCGGCATTGAAAACTTGCGATGCATGTTGAGCCAATGGAGTTGTCTCACCAATGGTCTTGAAAACTGTGGCCACATCCTTGATTCGCGCAGGTGGACCCGCTCCCTTCATATTCCTTGCAGTTGCAACCGGATTTTGAACAGGCGCCAAATCCGCAACGCCAAGGCTGGGGATCGCTCTGCGTGTCCACGACCGGACTCACGAATCTGATTTTTCCACTTCCAGTCTGAGCGTAATTGGGCGGACTCGGATAATTACGCACAATGGTTTGATTACTCATCTGTTAGTCTCCTGGTGAAGCCTATTGGGAAGTGGCCGTTTGTTGGAGCTCCGTGATGACAAATCGCGCGATGCAATTCGCTTGAGTTTGGCGGGAAGTGCCTCAACTCCGAGGGGAGGAGTCATTACAGCGAATTTATCAGCAAACATGGTCATGGGAGGAAAGTGACCGTAATTCTTCATAAGATACACACGTTAAGCGGAAGTCTCCTCCCCGGCGAGTGAGACAGTTCAGGAACAGTTTGGATCCCCGACTGTTTCGCAACTGTTTTTATTGCCGTGTCTAATCGGTCCCCGCTAAAAAAACTAATCCGTGAGAAGTACATGTACCCCCAATCTCAACCCCCCTTCTATTCAAATATGAGAACTCCACGTTGGTTTCTTCGAAATCGTGTTCTTCCAACTGCGCGCGTCATAGCTGCGCTCATCCTGATGTTGTCGGCAGCGGTAATGGCTTTCATCGCGGCGTCGCCGCACGCTGTTGCCCAGCCCGCAACTGCGCCTACGACCCAAGCTGCGACGGCGCCGCTTTCGCCCGAGGAATTGCGACTCCGGAAGGAATGGCAAGAGGCAATGAGCAAGCTCCCGCTGCCGAAGAAAGGATGCTTTAGCGCATCGTATCCAGACAAGGAATGGAAGGAAGTTCCTTGTGGCGCGCCGTCAAAGTATCCGAACCCGCCAGCCAGCGGACCGCGACCCAACATCGTCGGCAACGGCAACGACATCTCCGCTCAAGTGA
>Ga0070698_100000467_pt1 | contig 42805 bp, 46 predicted proteins | sample KBSK1502metaG_FD_65477 | JGI IMG/M metagenome (GOLD analysis project Ga0070698, IMG submission 65477) | Corn, switchgrass and miscanthus rhizosphere microbial communities from Kellogg Biological Station, Michigan, USA - KBS K1-50-2 metaG | ecosystem: Host-associated > Plants > Roots >...
TGAACACCTGGGGCCTCGAGCTGGTTTGCCGGGATCCTCGTGAGTACAGCAATTCGCTTACCGCGGCATTCTTGCCTGTCGGGTTCGACGAAGCCGAGTTTCGGACACTGGTCCTCAATGATTTCGACTTGTCCCTGGGTTCGGGTCTCGGAAAGCTCAAAGGCAGAGTCTTTCGGATCGGTCACCTCGGTGATTTCAATGATTTGATGTTGTGCGGGACATTGTGCGGAGTGGAAATGGGTCTCGTTCGATTTGGTGTTCCGTTCCAGAAAAGCGGTGTTAGTGCTGCGCTGGAAAAATTAATGCACCACTAGTTGGCTCCAAATGCGTGCGGACGTTCATAGATTCAGCCTGAAAGATCCGAGTGATGTCTCGGGTCTCAACGAGGCCATCGAGAAAGGCGATATCGATCCAGGAAAGATTGTCGCCGTCATCGGCAAGACGCATGGAAACGGGCTCGTTAACGATTATACGCGCGGTTACCTGACGCTCTGCCTGTCGCAGCTAATAGGTGGCCGGATGGGTGTCTCGGCCGAGAGCGTGAGGAAGCGCGTTCCATTCGTTTTCTCTGGCGGTGTTGAAGGCGTGTTGTCTCCGCACTATGTCGTTTTCATGGTCGATCCGGACGCGGACGCGAGTGGTGAGGAGAAGTCGCTCGCCATCGGTGTCGCGTTCACACCGGAGCTCTCTCCTTCGGACGTCGGTAGGCAACGCCAGATCGATGCGACGGCTGAGGCTGTCAGCCAAGCCGTGACGAGCGCCGGCATAGAGAGTCCTGATGACGTCCATTTCGTTCAGGTCAAAGGTCCCGCTTTCACAACTGACGACATAGTCGCGGCAGGCAACGCCAGTCTGACCTGCGCGACCGAGAATCCGGGCAAGCTGATGGGCTTCGGGCGAGCTGCTTCGGCACTTGGAGTCGCAAAGGCCTTGAGGGAAATCCCAGCAAACGAGGCACTGGAGGCCGCGGTGCTTCACAACTTCGATGCCTATTCGTCTGTCGCGAGCGTTTCTGCGGGAGTCGAGGTGCGCGTAAACGAAATCATCGTCGCAGGTCTCAGCCGGACGTGGTCGGGGCCGTTGACGATCGCCCATCGCGCTATCAAGGACGCGCTCGACATCGACAGCGTGACCGACCTCGCCCGTGACCTGGGTCTCTCGCCGGGGCCGCAAGTTCCAGCAGCGCAAGCGCGCCGCATCCGGGCCGCGTTCGTCAAATGCGAGGCACAACGCGATGGGACGATCCGCGGCCGCCGTCACACCATGCTCAACGACGGAGATATTGACCAGCAACGGCACATTCGTGGCGCGGTCGGCGCGATTGTGGCTGCCGTGCTCAATGATACGGCGCTTTTTGTGTCGGGTGGCGCAGAGCACCAAGGTCCCGATGGCGGAGGATTGATTGCGCTCATCGTCGAGAAAATGATTTGATCCAATTTCGGAGTTTAGGACGGCACGAGGTGCGGTCCCGCATTGAACAAAGCATTCGATACGTGATATTGCTGTCTTCGATGGCGGCAGGAGCAAAACGATGACCGATGCTACAAAGATCGACCCGTCGCGACCAGAACCCGACAGTAAAGCCAAACCACCACGGAGCAGATTCCTCCCGCTCGGACATCTTCGGGTTCTCGATATCAGCCAAGTAATGGCAGGCCCATTTTGCGGCATGCTTCTGGGCGACATGGGCGCCGACGTTATCAAAGTCGAGCCACCGGGATCGGGAGACCAGACTCGCCGCGCGATGGGCTTCAGGCTCAAAGGGTCCGATAGCCTTGGCTTCATCAACATGAACCGCAACAAGCGGAGCATTGTTCTCAACCTCAAAACCGAGGCCGGACGCGAGGTGTTTTATCAATTGGTTGGAACAGCGGACGTGCTGATCGAGAACTATCGTCCCGGCGTAACAGCGCGGCTCGGCATCGATTATGCAACACTAAAAACCATCAATCCGCGCCTCATCTACGCAAGCATTTCAGGCTTCGGTCAAACCGGTCCTTGGTCGCAGCGGCCAGGCTTCGATCTGATAGCCCAAGCGATGGGCGGGATCATGAGCATAACCGGTAATCCCGATGGCCCGCCGGCAAAGTCCGGCGTTCCAGTAGCCGATATAGGCTGCGCCCTATTCGCGCTCTACGCCATTTTGAGCGCGTATATCGGACGGCTCGAAACGGGTGAAGGCCAACATATCGACGCTTCCCTATTCGAGGCTGCGATCGCATTTGCGGTCTGGGACATATCTGAATTCTGGGGAACCGGCAAAGTGCCGCAAAAACTGGGCACCGCCAACCGGATGAGCGCGCCCTATCAGGCGGTCCGGGCAAGTGACGATTACTTCGTGATGGGCGCGAACAACGACAAGCTTTGGCGCAGCCTCTGCGAGCTCATTAATCGGCCTGATCTTCTGGAGGACTCACGTTTCGCCAGCATTGCCGATCGCCTTGCCAATCGGGTAGCGCTGATCGAGGAGCTCGAAAAAACTTTAAGCACTCGGCCTGCCGAACATTGGGTCGAGCAAATGCTTGGTGTCGGGATACCGGCTGGCCCAATCTACGACTACGCTCAGGCGCTCGACAACGATCATGCGCGCCATCGCAATATCATCATGGAGATCGATCACCCGGTCGAGGGAAAGGTTCGCTCGATCGGGTTTCCTGTGAAGCTGAGCGGTACGCCGCAGCAGTTTCGGATGCCGCCGCCTCTACTCGGCGCGCACACCGAGGAGATTCTGGCCGAACTCGGTGTGGGTACCGATGCAATGGAGAAACTTCGGACCGGCGGAGCCTTCGCGCCGTGAGTGATGGCGAGGTGCATTTCGCGACGTGCGATGGTATCGCCTCGGTCGTGTTCGATCGGCAGGAGGCACGTAACGCCATGACCTTCGCGATGTACGATCAGCTTGTTGCGGCTTGCGCCGCGATCGCCAGTGACTCTAACGTGCGCGTTGCGATTTTTCGGGGAAGTGGCGAAGCGTTCGTTGCCGGCACCGACATCCGCGAGTTCCTGAACTTTGCCTCCGCCGAGGACGGGATCGCCTATGAGCAGCGTATCGATACTGTTATCACGGCGATCGAAAGGTTGCCGATACCGACGATTGCAGTCGTGGATGGACCGGCCATGGGTAGCGGTCTGGCGATTGCGATCGCCTGCGATTTCCGCATCGCGACGCCGGCCGCGCGTTTCGGCGTACCAATTGCATGCACTCTGGGAAATTGCCTGTCCGTGGCGAACACCGCGCGGCTCGTCGCCGAGCTCGGCCCGGCTCGTCCAAGCGCCTCTTGCTCCTCGCTGACGCGATCTCTGCCGAAGAGGCGCTTAGCTGCGGCTTTGTCGTCGAGGTAGCCCAGCCGGAGGCTATCGACGACGCCGTAAGAACGATGTGCCGCCGGCTTGCTTCGCACGCGCCGATTTCGATACGCGTGGCTAAGGAATCGATCCGGCGACTGATCGGAGCCATGCCTGAAGGAGACGACCTGATCCGGGCTGCTTATGGCAGCGATGATTTCAAAACCGGGGTCCGGGCATTTTTGGCCAAGCAGCAACCGGAATGGACTGGCCGGTAGTATCGGCGACACCCGGATCCGTAGAGCGAATATAAAACTCGCACGACACGGTCGGTACCTGAACTTTTTTGAATGTGTTAGATCAACACTGATGATACGATCCTGAGCCGTTGGGATACTGGCTGACCAAACCAATCTCAGTTCAGTCGGATCGCAGACACAGGAATCGGAGCGACCACAATGTGCATGAATGTATGCTTCAATCGATGGGCGGGAGCGGCGAGGATCGCCGCCGTAACACTGTTTCTTGGCTCGATTTCGTCCGCATCGATTGCTGACGAGAAAGGGATCGCTTTCAGCCTTGACAAGGCGTCTTCGGGGACGGACGTGCCGCAGGTAGAAGTAAGTCTCGGTATGCGCCCCTATGCCAACGATTTGATCTTCGTTGCCGGGATAAAGCAGGGTTTTTACAAGGATGTCGGTTTAACCGTTACGCCCGCCCCGTACGGACGGAAGGTGTTGCCAGATCAGGCGATCCCGCTTCTGGTCAACAAGCAGATCGACTTCATGGCGCTCTATCCACCCGACATCATCGCGACCATGGATTCGGTCCAAAACATTCGGTTTATCGCGCTAACCGACCTCTTCCAAGGATTTGCCATCCTTGCTCGCCAGGGGTCGAACGTGAAGACCGTCGGACAGTTCATGTCCGAAGGGTTGACTTTCGAAGAAGCAATGAAGCGAACGATGGCTCAGCTTAAGGGCAAGAGCTTCGTTACCGCGCCGGTCGTGGACAACCGCATCTTTCTCGAGACGGTTTTTTCGCTTGGCGGAATGAACATGGACAAAGATACTAAGCTGGTTGTCACACCTGACTCGAATGCGCTTCAGCTAGAGAGTGGCGGCAAAGTCGATTTTGCCTCGCCGACTGGCGCGCCGTTCACGGCGCAGCTCCGTCTTGCCGGTTGGATTTCGCTGGTCACCCCGCTCGACGTACTAACCAATATGCCGGCCGGCCCGGGTTCACCAACAGCAGCTTTGGTCGGCACGCCAGGCGTCGCTTGTGACGCGCAATGGGCGCGGCAGCACGCCGAAACAGTACTCCGCTTCACATCCGTCATGTTTCGAATCATCGAACAAGAGCAGAAAAACCCCGACCTGATGCTCAAATCTATGCTCGATTACGTGAATTCTTTCGCAGGTACGAGTCTCGACATTGCCGGGCTCAAGCTTACAATCGATACCCTAAGCCCTCTGTCGAACTTTGAGTTTCAAAAGAACTACTTCGACAATCAGAATTCGGCGCTGTACTACCGGACTGCTTTCGACGCGGCGGTAAAATTTAACGTCGACAAGGGCGTTCTGCCAAACGGCAAATACGATGCCGACGACGTGATCTGGGCCTCCGGCGTCTATCACGACCTTGTCGCGCTGAAGCAGGCGGCGGACGACCTGCTCAAGCGAACCGAGGGTTCGAATCTTTCCGCGCAAAACCAAGCTCTGCTCGAGAAAGCAAAGCAGTTCTACGCTTGGTATGATTATCTTGACGCCTATCGGCTGCTGCGCGTGGCGGTGCAATGACTTTTCGTGCGATCCAGCGTTCGTCGGACCCGTTGCCGCCGAGCTCACGAATGGACGCGGGCGGTCGTCCCGCCAACCGCGCCACGATAGGGCAGAACTTCATCGGCACCCTATATACCGTCGCTGGCGTGGGCCTTTTCATTGGGGTCTGGTGGTACGCGGCAAGCCAGCTTCCCAGGAGCCGGCTCGTTACGCCGCTTGAAGTCGGAAGCGATATTTGGACTAATTTTCTCTATTCGCGTCGTCTGGGTGTTTTTGGTTTAGGCAAGGTCGGCTACGGCTCGCTGCTGCTTTATACAGTCGGCAACGTGCTCACCGGGCTCGTGACCGGAGGGGCGATCGGTATATTTATCGGAACCGCTAGCGCGCGATTGCGCCTCCTCCGGCTATTCGTCGACCCCGTTGTCTTGGTTCTTGGCACCGTACCCGTCCTCGTGGCCGCACCGCTGTTCCTCCTTTGGTTTGGAGTCGTCCCATTCACGCAGGTTTTGCTCGTTGCCTTTTACAGTGCCGTTATGATGGTTATGTTTAGTCAACGCGCGGCGGAAAATATAGATCCTGTTTATGAGCGCTGGGCTATGACTTTCGGGGCAGGAGTCGCTGTTCGAATCCGCCATATCCTTATTCCTGGCACCGTCCCGGAGATCATCGGCGGCCTGCGTATTACGCTCGCGAGCGCTTGGGGCCTTGAGGTCTTCGCGGAAATTCTGGGCGCTCCGAGTGGTATGGGCCAGGCAATAAAGGCATTTACCAACCTCAATAATGTATCCGGCCTTCTTGCCTGCGTCGTCATCGTGGCGGTAACTGCCATCGTCACTGACATTCTGCTCGTCGCACTCGCGCGACGAGTCACTGCTTGGGCTTAGCCATGGACCCGCGGAAACCCGCTCTTGCTGTTCGAGACATTGGGGTGCGCTTTGTGCGCGCCGACGGCACTCCGGTTGTGGCGCTCGATGGCGTGTCGCTTCAAGTTTTTCCGGGTGAATTTGTCTGCATTCTAGGGCGCTCGGGCCACGGCAAGACGACACTTCTCAACGTCGTGGCGGGATTGCTTAGGGCGCAGCATGGCGAGGTGCGAGTCATGGACCAGCTAGTGACCGGGCCGGGCATTGACCGCGGCGTCATCTTCCAACAGGACGCCGTCTTTCCCTGGATGCGTGTAGAGGACAACGTTGCTTTCGGCCTTAGGGTTCGCAACATCTCGACACAAGAACGTTTGCAGATTGCCCGCGAGCACTTGGCACTGGTCGGCCTCTCCTCAGTGGCTCGCGCTTGGCCGCGCGAATTGTCGGGCGGCATGCGTGGCCGGGTCGCCATTGCCGCGGTCTTTGCCAACGACCCTCCGATCCTGTTGGCTGACGAACCGTTCGGCGCGCTCGACTACGTGACCCGGCGTCAGCTTCAAGCGGTGCTGCAGGATCTTTGGCGAAGGACTGGGAAGACGGTGCTCTTTGTCACCCACGACGTGGACGAGGCAATGATGTTGGGGACGCGGGTTATCGTCATAAAGAACGGAGGCATAGCCGAGGATCGAGCCATCGATTTGCCAATGCCGCGCAGCGACGACGACGTCGCCACCCAGGAGGGGCTCGCGATTAAGCATCTACTGCTGCATCACATCGGCCTAGAATAAACAGGTGAGGACGAATTTTAGAGCATCGCGGCTGCTGGGCGGAGCCACGGTTCTGCTGACCCTGGTACTCCTCTGGGAGCTGCTCTCCCTCGTCGTGACCGCCAAGGGCAGCTATGACGAGCCGTTGATCCCTGGCTGGGGCTATCTCATCGGCAATTCTCTGCTGCGCATGTCGGACTATTGGGGTGGCGGGTTTGGAGTGCCGGCTCCGTCGGAAGGCGGCCCGGCGACTTACGCGGCCGCGCTTCTCGCGCTTGGCAGCGCGTCGCTGATCACTTTCCAGCGGGTGCTCTTCGGCATCGCGTTCGGAACGCTTGGTGGCATCGGCCTCGGACTGCTCGTCGCGACCTTCGATGCGGCCCGCCGCTTGATCGCGCCGACGGTGCACATCGTCCGTATGACACCCTTCTTGGCGATGATTCCGCTCTTCAATCTCTGGTTTGGAGCGAACACTTTCGGCATCATCTTGTTTGTCGCCTATGGCGTCGCGGTCATTATGTTCATCGGCACGGTTAACGCGGTTCGCAATGTGCCGAAGGTCTATTTCGATCGTGCGGCAACGGTTGGTGCGAGCCGCGCTACCGTGTTCCGCCACGTCGTCCTGCCGGCGATCTTCCCGGAAATCCGTGCATCCTTCTTGCTCAGCTTTGGTCTTTCGTGGAGCCTTGTCGTCGGTGGTGAGTTGCTCGGAGCCCAGAGCGGTCTCGGTGTCATCGTGACCTACGCATTGCAGTTCGCCTATACCGGCCGCGTGATGATAGTAGCGTTCCTATTTGTCATCTATGCTGGACTGAGCTTCGCGCTGTTCGACGCGATGTCTCGACGGATCATCGATTGGCATCCGCAGGTCGGGCAGAGACCGATTTCGGCACAAGTGGGTCGACGCGGTGTCGGCGTCGCCATCCGTCAGTGATCTCGCCCGCCGATAGTGTTTCGCGTCTCTACTGCATCAACTGAGGCAGGACGATTGCGAGATAAAAGATAGGGCCATCAGGCGCCGGGAAGCTTTTCTCCTTTTCTCCTTTTCTCCCGCCACCACCCCCTCCATATCAACCATTTTTCCCTGAGCCGCCTCGTCCATGGCCAACTTTCTCGATCACGTGATTGTGAGCCCGCAGATGGTTGATCGCCAGGGATATTTCGGCTCGATGCCAACGGCGCTGAGATGGAGCGCGAATGGATTAAGGTCGCTCAGGAGCGACTCAGGAGAATTAAGGTGGGAAAGAAAGACAATCGACGCCTTTGAAGTCCTCGTGGAGGTCCGCCGAATAGCTGAACAATGAGGATGCGCTGCGATGAAGATGCTCGCCGAGGGTATCTTGATGCGATTGTGTTCTCTTCCAACAGGGTTCAGAAGGCTGGCGTGAAATTTGTGGATCCCGTAGAATCCGCAACTGCAAAGATTGGCTGCAATCCAATTAGGTTTCGCGAACTCAAAGCGGGCATTCGGCGCGCTGTCGCGTGTCACGCTTCCTTACTCGATTCTCTACCATGTGGGCAAAGACGAAATTGTAATCCTCGCCGTCAAAACACGGCCGAAGAAATCCCGATTATTGGCGTTACCGCCAGGACCGTCGACGGATCTTGTCGCGAAGCTAGATTTTTCCATTCGACAATTGATCCGAACGGCGGATTTACCGAACAGGTATAGCAAAGAGAGGTCAAAAAGGGTCAAGTCGGCCAGAACGATCTGGGAAAGAACAACAAACATCAACCGAAAAGCGGTATAGCAGTGTCGTTATTGACGAGCATTGAGCGCCCGTCAAGTGGCTTAACCAGCGTTGCCCTGGGGAATCAGGGCTGAAAAATAGAAATTGGGTTGGGTGGGCTCGAACCCACAGCCAACGCCTTAAAAGGGCGCTTATCTATAGTTATAATCAGCTTGTACACTGGTACTTACGACGGATTCGTTTTTAGTTGCTCTCTTTGTTGCTCTTTTGATTCCTCCCTTTTCGCGCTTTTTCCAGCGGTTTCGGGAGAAAAGACTTTCTCACCGTCGAGCCAGCCCGCCGCTACGTCGGGCGTTGTCCCGACCTACTTCTTGGAGGAGCCCACGGCGACGATCCAAAGGAGTCTTCAAAGAAATTCGAGAATCAGCGACATGGGTGATCGAGACGCACCGCAAAGATGGCAAGCCTTTACCCGCACCATCGAAGCATCTTCAGCTGGTTTGAATACGAACTTCCACTCTGGTGCGTTAGAGCGTTCAAATGATCGCTACGAGCACTCACTTTGGTGGAGACACAAACGCCCAGATGTAACCATCAGGATCGGCGATGAACGCTTCGGTGCCCCAACCATACTTTCTTGGCTCCTGGACAATCCGATAACCCGCCTGCCGTTGCTCTATCGACGATAGCAGCCGCGTCATTGACCCCGAAATGGGGATACATTCCAAGCCCTTGGCGTTCGCCGTTCGAGCGCGGTTTTTCCCAATCCCAGCGGCCGCTCCAGAGAAAAACGCCGACGTTGTCAGATTCTAATGTCACAAAATCCTTGCTCTGGGATTTGAGACGAAGACCCAGGAAATCCCGGTAGAAGGCTATCGAAGCCGTCAGGTTTGAGACCTCCAGCAGGATGTGATCGACTTTCAGTGTAGTGCACACCGGCGATTTTGTGTCCTCTCCGAAACCAGAGGCGGGACTACCGAAGATGTTATTGGCGTAGCCAGCCAGGCAAAGGATTAAACAGCGGATGAATCGGACTATAAAGTGACGCATAGAAATCACTCCCTTGACGAATCAAGCCTACAATCAATTGAATGACCGAAGGATATCCTTATTCCGATCTTCAAGACAGTTTGCGTTCGCTCAGAATGCCCGGTTCAGCCCGCTAGCCTGTTCCACGGTCACAAGGGTCTGGTCCTGAGGGACAATATGCTTCTACAGATATGCTTTGATCTAGTTCATAGGCGCTCGACTGGCCCACATCATTACTGCGCCGTTTTCCTGCTGGAATTCGATATGCCACCGACCGACTTCGCGAAAATCAGTCGGAATCGATTGGCTGGCGAACGCTTTTTTGTCGATGACAAACAGGTGGAGCAATTCCCCGTTAGGCAGCTTGAAGCAGGTCAGTGATACCCATTGTCCGTTCCAACGAAATGTCTTGCAGCCCGCGGTTGGCATCTTCGCTAGGGCGTCCCCACCGTTTGAACGGTAGGCGCTTAATACCGGCTTGGCATCGTGGTTCGTCATCACAATCCCTGGGTTTCTTCATCTCTTGGCGGCGGAACGATCTCGCTTTGGTTTTCGTGGATTTCGCCTGCAAGCATCGCTCCCTAATATGAGAGTTCACTCCAGCAAGATAATCCCGGGAATATTTCGATCGTGAGGACTCTCGTTCCGATCAGCAATGGAATCGATGGCCGACGTGCTGGTGATCATACCCGCACTGAACGAGGCGGAGACCATCGGCACAGTGATCGATCAGTTACATTCGCTTGGTCTGACCCGCATTCGCGTGGTGGACAACGGTAGCACCGACTCCACGCCGCGAGTTGCACGCAAGACTGGAGCCCAAGTGCTCATTGAACGGCGGCGCGGTTATGGTGCAGCGTGTTGGCAAGGGCTACAAGACCTACCCGAAGAGGTTGCATGGATTCTCTTTTGCGACGCAGATGGCTGTGACGTACTCGAAGACCTGCCCCGGCTCCTCGCGGAACGTGAGGACGCAGATTTCATTCTTGGCAATCGCCAAGGGACGATTGAGGGCCGGCACGCCCTTACACTGCCTCAGCGGTTTGGGAACGCCCTCTGCGGCTGGCTCCTGGGGTTGGCGTGGGGCCAGCAATTCGCTGATCTCGGCCCAATGCGTCTCATCCGCCGTCGGACGCTCGAAGCGCTGGCAATGAAGGACCGAGGCTTTGGTTGGACGGTCGAGATGCAGGCCAAAGCTGTTGCGAGCGGAGTCCGCATTATCGAGGTGCCCGTCGGCTACCGCGCACGGCGTTTGGGAAAGTCGAAGATCTCGGGAACCGTCCGGGGCACGGTATTGGCCGGTTCCACCATCCTCTCGACGCTGGCGAAAGTTTGGTGGCGCGAAGGATTAGGGCGCAAGATTGCTGCGCCGCGCGGACAGACCGTACTGTGGTGGGCCAGCATGCTACTCTTGCTGGCCGGAGCTTTCGGGATGGCACCGTTTGGCGATCTCAGCGTGGCTGGAGCGATACCACCATTCCTTACCGGTGCGTGTGTCATGGCCTCTGGCTTTTTTCTTTTGCTCATGGTGCGTGATCTCCGAGCTGGGCAGTTTTGGGTGACTGCCCTGGCGCCGCGAGCGGTGTTGCTCTTCGCAATGTACCCCGGCGATGACATCTGGCGGTACATGTGGGAGGGGATGATTCAGCTGCACGGATTCAATCCCTACGCGCTTCCTCCCACCGCATCGGAACTCGCCGCTTTCCGCCCTGAATGGTGGGAGCAGATCAATAACCCAACTCTGACCGCAATTTATCCGCCGCTCGCTCAGCTCGGCTTCCGACTGCTGGCCTGGATTGGACCTTCGGTGATCCTCTTCAAGTTCGCCTTCACGGTCGCGGATCTGGTGGTTGCCTGGTTGCTTGCTCGGCGTTTCGGATATCGGCCCGCGCTGATCTATGCCGCAAATCCACTGATCATTTACCATTTCAGCGGCGGCGGCCATCTGGATAGTTGGTTTTTGCTGGCCATGGTCGCTGGCTGGTTGGCCGCAGAAGCCGGAAATTGGCGGCGCGCTGCGCTGTGGCTGGGCGCAGGCGTCGCGCTGAAATACGTTTGCCTGCCCGCGGTGGCTTTTCTCGTTTGGTCTCGCCGCAAAGAGCTCAGAGGCCGCGAGCAATGGATCCTGCTCGCTCTGGCAACTGCGCCGATGCTAGCGGCGCTCGCGCTGGTGCCGGATGTTCTATCCACGCGGGCATTGGCGCCGAGCGACTTCACTCTCTATGCACGCAGTTCAGAGTTTGTTCCCTATTGGGTAGCCCAGGTTTGGCCGTGGTCACAGCAGCACAATGAAATTTACCTGCTGCCGCTTGCTGCCGGCCTGCTGTGGCTCTTCCTGCGCTGCTATTCGATGACCGAATTTTTCGAGAACTATCTCAGTCTGCTGCTGGTGCTCTCTCCAGCTGTACACGGTTGGTATTTCACCTGGCTCGTGCCGTTTGCGGTCGCGACACGGCACGCAGGCACGCTGGCTCTGAGCGTGAGCGGATTTGCGTATTTCTGGTTGATTCACCGGGGCGCCACCATGGGCGATTGGACGCAACCAACAGCTACAAAGCTGGTTCTTTGGATGCCTTTCCTGCTGGGCTGGATATGGCATGCCTCGCGGCTTCGGCGCGAGATTGACAACACGCCGCGCGATCCGGCGTCGGGACGTCTTTCCCCGACCGGATCAAAGCTTGCGGCACAACCATCACCGTGCACGACTACTCTGGGCTGCGCCGAAAAGACCGAATGACTCAGGGTGATTCACAAGGAATAAATCTCTCTTTTTCGAACTCGCAGATAGAGATATCGGGGAGTGCCAGTCTGGCAGGCCATTATCGCAATTTGTTCGTATGCAGGAGACGAAAGGTTTCGGTCTGTACAACGTCGTCATAATCGGCGCTGGCACTGCCGGCTTGGTAACTGCCGCTGGCACGGCAGGGCTCGGCGGACGCGTCGCGCTCATTGAGCGAAATAAGATGGGAGGCGACTGCCTCAACTACGGCTGCGTGCCGAGCAAGGCGCTCATTGCATCGGCGCGTCTGATCGATAGCATCCGACACGCCTCGAAATGGGGTTTAGATGAGCAAGCGCCGCGATTCAAATTCGAAGCCGTTTTCGAATCGATGAGATCGCGGAGGGCTGTGATTGCGCCGCACGACTCAGCCGAGCGATTTGAGTCGCTTGGAGTCGATGTCTTCTTTGGCGATGCCAGCTTTGTCTCGCCGCACGAGATCATCGTTGATGGTCAAACGCTGCGGGCCAAGACCTTCGTGATCGCCGCTGGCTCGCGGGCCGGTATTCCGCCGATCGAGGGGATACGCGACGTACCGTTTTTCACCAATGAAACGGTTTTCGATGAGCTGCGCAAAAAACCAGAGAGCATGATTGTTCTAGGCGGTGGGCCAATTGGCTGCGAACTCAGCCAGGCAATGAGCCGTCTCGGGGTCAAGGTCACGGTTATCGAAGTGCTCGATCAAATCTTACCGAAAGAGGACCGCGAGGTAGCCGATTGGATGGAAACGCTGCTCGAGGCCGAGGGCATCCGAGTGCTTCGCTCGTCGCGAGCCACTCGTGCATCTATGCGCGATAGCAAAATCCACTTCGATCTGATTCGCACGCCGCGCGGCGCGCGCGAAGGGGAGCCGACACAAGTCGTCGCCGATACGCTGCTCATCTCCGCTGGACGCGTTCCGAACGTGGAGAAACTTAATCTGGAAGCTGCTGGCGTGACGGTCAGCCCCCGGGGCATCGCGGTAAATGCCTACTTACAAACCTCTCAGCCGCACATTTACGCGGCAGGCGATATTGTCGGTCCTTATCAATTCACGCACATCGCCGATGCTCAGGCACGGGTGGTAGTAAGAAACATCCTCATGCCGTTTCAGATGCTGCGTCAGAGAATGGATTACTCCGTTGTGCCGTGGTGCACATACACCGCTCCCGAGATCGCACATGTCGGACTCAACGAGACTGAAGCAGGTCAGCAAAACATCTCATATGATCTGATCTGCGTACGAATCGATGAACTCGACCGGGCGGTCGTCGAAAGAGAAGAACTCGGGTTCGTAAAAGTACTAACGGCTAAAGGAACGGATAAAATTCTCGGTGTTACGATGGTCGCTGCCCACGCTGGCGACCTGCTGCACGAATTCGTTCTGGCCATGAAACACCGCATCGGCGTGAGCCAACTTGCTACGACGATTCACGCGTATCCCACGTTTGCCGAGCTGGGACGGAAAGTTGGCGATCATTACAACAAGAAGCGCCTAACTCCGTTCGTGAAAAAAGTCTTTGCATGGCTTTACCAACACTCGAGAGCCGCTTCCGGCCTCGCTTCTCCACATGTCCGGAACAAGCAGAATGCCATGTCTGGCGAAAGTGAATAAGGACAGGAGGATCTTTCAGGGGAATTAGCTAACCATTATGATTTCCGTGGTCATACCAACCTGCAACGAGATCAGTTATCTTTCTGCCACGCTCGATTCGATCGCAGACAGTAAAACGAATAGAGAAGTGATCGTGGTCGATGCGGGAAGCGTCGACGGTACAAACGACCTAGCCCGTGGAAAAGCCTCGCTTGTTCTGGTTAGCTCATGGAAACAGCGCGCGTACCAGATGAATCTCGGCGTCCAGCATGCTCACGGTCGCATCTTGCTGTTTCTACACGCCGATACCCGACTGCCTACTTCGGCGCTCGATCACATCGAATCGGCTCTATCGAAAGATGAAATCGTCGGCGGCGGATTTGCCCGCCAGTATTATTCCAATTCGTGGCTCTTGCGAACGACGTGTCTACTTGCCGCTTGGCGGACGCGATGGACAGGATGGTTTCTCGGTGATCAGGCGATCTTTGTTCGCAGGGAGACGTTTGAAAAGCTAGGAGGTTTTCGCGATCTCGAGCTTTTTGAAGACTTCGATTTCTCAATACGAATGGCGCAAATGGGCCAAGTGGTCACACTGTCTCCACCTGTCATTTCTTCGTCGCGGCGGTTCAAGCGTCGGGGAGAGGTGCTTACTACGCTATCGGACGTCTGGCTGACATGCCGGTACCTGGCAGGAGCCGATCCGAATGCACTCGCCAATGTGCGGCACGCCTTCACCCAGGAAAGCCCGAGTGATAGTCCCTTGCGAGCGCGGCAATGAACTCTAAAATCAGGAACGAACAAAATGGCGGCAGTGAACGCCATAACCACACAAAAGCGGTTCCATGGAAATGGATCGGCTTGGTAGTTCTGGTAGTCGGTTTGTTGATTGCCGTGCGCATCCTGCCGGTGACCCACTGGCTCACACAGTTCAACCAGTGGATCGCCCATCTGGGCTTTTGGGGCATTCTCCTTTTCATTGTGGTTTATATCCTGGCCACGATCTTATTTTTTCCTGGCTCCGTCTTAACCATCGGCGGGGGGTTCGTCTTCGGCGTCTTCTTGGGAACGGTTGCCGTGTCCATTGCCGCTACGACTGGAGCTGCCCTGGCATTCTTGATCGCACGCTACTTGGCGCGTGACAAGATTGAACAGAAGGTGGGCAGTAATCAGAAGTTCAAACAGATCGACCGAGCAATTGGGGAGCAAGGAGCCAAGCTTGTCTTTCTGCTACGCCTAAGCCCGGTAATTCCCTTTAACTTGAGCAACTACTTTTACGGCTTAACCGCGGTAAAATTTTGGCCGTACGTCTTGGCCAGCTGGAGCGGAATGCTCCCGGGAACGTTGCTCTATGTCTATCTCGGAGCCGCAAGTAAAGCAGGTTTGAACGCCGCTGCTGGTCAATCTTCCGGTCATTCACCTTGGGAATACGTACTCTTCGGCGTCGGCCTGATCGCAACTGTCGTTGTGACACTCTGGGTCACCCGCATCGCCCGGAGAGAACTGAGCAACACCACAGTGACCCAACGATGAAAGCTAAGTTACTTTTCGCAATGTTCTCCCTGTCCATGCTGGCAAGGTTGGCTTTCGCATCTAAAGGCGAGACTGTAACGGTGCCGGCCAACGTCTCGCATCAAGCCTGGGACGTGTTATTAAAGAAATACGTGAACGATCGCGGCCTCGTCGCATACGGCGAGTGGAAAAACAATCCAACAGATCTCATGGCGTTGGATGACTATCTCAAGCAGTTCGCGGAAAATCCGCAGACGCCGGCCAGTGGCAACGATGCAGCGGCCTCGCTGATCAATCTCTACAATGCGACTACCATCCGCTGGATTCTCGCCAACTACCCGACGGAGAGCATTAAAGGGCTCAAAGATTCGTTTGAGGCGAAACGTCACGACATCGGCGGCCGCAAAGCATCCCTCGATGACGTCGAGAACGGCACGCTGCGCCCACTGCTCGGGTACCGTGCTCACGCGGTACTCGTTTGTGCGGCTCGGAGCTGTCCGCCGCTGCAGCGCATTGCCTACACGCCTTCGCAGCTTGATGAGCAAATCGCCGCCGCCTACCGCTCTTGGTTCGCTCGGGACGACTTGAACCGGTTTTTGCCCGATCAGCGAAAAGTCGAAATCTCCAACATCTTCAACTGGTTCAAAGACGACTTCGATAAAGCCGGCGGGGTGAAAGAGATCCTAGCTAAATACGCGCCACAACAGTATCAAGACTTTCTCACAGGCGGCAATTACGAGATCAGCTATCTTCCTTACAATTGGGGGCTCAACGATCAGAGTGATCACGGCAAAACCTACAACGACAATCAAAGGTTTTGGGACTCGGTCCTCAATTTCATCCAGTTCTGGAAGTAGCCTGATGTCAAGATTGACGCGGCGTCGGTCCACACCTGTCCGAGATGCTCAAAACGCCTCGCACCGCACGATCACATGACCTTCTGGATCTCTTGCGTCCGCAAATCGACTGGACTCTTCGGTACGGTGGGCGGTTGACAGTCACATTGCCTCGGCGTGAGCAGCTCTCTGTTCACGGATAAGTAGATCCGTTCTTCGGGCGGCCCAGGGCCCATCTGGAGGCTCCAGGCCCTTTCGAGCAACTCTTTCTCAGCCTTCGTCATCCGCTCTTTCTGTAGCAAATGCTCGTTCCAGGACGGCACAATCATCTCTAAACGAAAGGTATTGGGGCGGGTGAGATCTTCATGCAATCGCCAACTGTACGCTCCATTGCGTAAGTGGATCAGGCGAACTTCCCGCATAAGGTTGATGAATTCCCGCCCGTGAGGACAGTCGACCTTAAACTCGACGGTGATCGACATAGGCCCGTCGTGCGGTTGTGGCGTGTAAATCAGTTTGTGCGAAAAGCTCGTGACTGGGGCGGGATCGAAATTGAGGGTTGCTGTAAAGTTGATCGAGAGTGGACCGGCCAGAGCCAGACTAATCAGGAACAAAACCGCCGCTCCAAACAACGTATAAGTTGTTCCTGCCGTTGCGACAGCAGAACCCCAAACGATCCCGCCAAGAGCCAGAGCCCCCTGCGAAACCATGATCACGGTGGCGTTCATGCGGCCTCTCGCCCAACCGGGCATAGCGCGCTGGGCCGCTACCCAGAGTTCGGAAGCAGAGAGCGTCCATCCGGCGCCGCCGAGCGCTGCCACAACCAAGAAAAGTTCTTTCTGCCGGACTACTGCCATCAACACGTAAACGAGCACAACCAGCAGATTCGCCAATACGATGAGGGTATTCGACGAGTATCGGGCTCTGAGCCGTGGAATGATGAATGCAGCTCCTGCGACTGAACCCGCCCCCAGGCTCGTGAATAAAAGACCGAGCTGGGACGAATTGAGATGTAATGCTTTCAAGCCGACGACCGGCATCAATGCCGGAATCACGGAAATAAACAGCGCAAACAAGGCGTTCCGTGCCAATATAATCTGAAGCCCAGGCGCATAACGAACGTAGCGGATAGCGGTAACGAAAGATGCGAAAAAGGTTTCCAAGCCAGTCTTTGGTTGCCCCGTTGTTCGTTTCCACTGTAGAACAGCCAGGATCACAACGAGGAAGCAGGCGGCATTGACCGCAAACACAAAGTTTGGCCCGATCAACGGGACCAGCAAACCGCCTAACGCTGGACCAATAATTCCGGAGATATTCAGCTGCAAACCACCCAAGGTCGCCGCCGAAGGAAGCTCTGCATTCGAAACGACCTCAGACACGCTCGTCGTCCAGGCAGGCGCATTCAGAGCGAAACCCACTCCAATAAGAAACACGCTAGCCAGGATCACGTAGGGATTAAGAAGATGGAGAGAGCCAAGAATCGCGAGACCGGCCGCCGCGGCCGCTAACCAGAGGTTCACCAGGCAGAGCAACTTCTTGCGGTCCACCATATCGGCGAGGGCGCCAGCGGGCAGTGTGAACAACAAGAAGGGCAACGAAGCCACCGTCGACAGGAGCGAAAGCAAAAATGGCGACGGAGTGAGCGTATTGATCAGCCACGTGGCAGCGGTATCGTGGGCCGCCACACACGTTCCGGAGACTACGGCGGCAATCCACAGTTTCCGAAAAACCGGATTTCCCAAGGCGGCCCAAGTCGAGGAAAACCGGAGATCGTCACCGATACGCGCGGACGGCCAATGGAATCTATTTACCGATGAATTACTGCTCACATTCCACTTCTGAAGCTGCAGATCCTATCAGTAATAAGAGGCGGGACATAGAAAAGCTATTCCAGCGCTTGCCGAAGAAGAGCTCAGAGCCACGAGTCAGGCAAGCGCTCTCTGCATTCCAGCCACTGACCGGTTCTTAAATTTGGGCGATAATTCCAACCCTCAACGCGATTGCGTCTCCGGGGTTAACAAGGTGAGATTGTTGGACGACCACCCAACCCGAGGTTTCGGTCTCGGTTTCGCACTGCATAACTTTACCGAGCTGGTCCAAATCGAAAGCAGAGATGTCGTGATTGCCATGCCATTTCAGATTGATATGCAGCGTGCCTTGGCACAGCGTGCCTTGGCAACCGTCGTCGTGTATGCTCACCACAAACGCTTTATCCGTGACGTTTTGCATATTTGTCCTCCTCTCCGAAGGGAGCGACAAATTTAAAGACGTGTTACCAGCTATATGAGACAGGACGGAGCAAACTATTCCGCCCCGAAAATCTGAGCATGCTGGGTTTCGTCTTCGTTGCCGGAAGGCGGTTCTCCCGTTCATTCCGGCGAAAAGAAACCGGAATAATCGGCGGCAAAATTATTACTCGGCGAGCCGCGCGGGATCTCGCTCCGCGGGCGGTTTTTGGCGCTCCACGAGCCCGCCATCAGGCCGGCGCCAATAGTCGCGCTGTTTGCTGAAGGGCATCAACAGGGCATTCCGAATGGTGTTGTCCTCAGGCAGCGTGTAGCCCGGAACGCCTACCACTACCTCGTTTTGCGGAATGTTGACGCCTAGCGTGCAATGAAGCCTGTCCCACCAGGGGAAAACAGTGCCGAAGTTCGAGTTGTTTTCGCGCTGGACCTGCGAGTGGTGGATACCGTGCATGCGTGGTGTGACCAGCACTTTGTTTAACAGACGTTCGGTTCCGATCGGCAGCCGCAGGTTGCTGTGGTGGAAGAGCACCTCAGCCTGAAAGACTAGTTGGTAACAGGCAAACGCCCATGCCGAAGGGCCGATGAGGGTCACTTGTAGGAGGCTGAAACCGGTCGAGAGTGCTATTTCGCCAAAATGGAAGCGGAAGGCGGTAGAAACATCCAGATCGGGATCAATGTGGTGTACGTTGTGAAAGCGCCAAAGAAATGGCATCCGATGATTGGCCACATGCCAGTAATAGAAGCCCAGATCCAGCAACAAAAAACTCAATACGAATTCAACGGGCGCCGGCAGCGGGAAAAGATGAACGAGTCCAAACGGACTGCCAGCAGACCAGCGTATTGCCCATCGCGCCACCGGCTGTACCAAGCCGCCGGCTGCGATGAACGTGAATACCGCAACAACAAGGTTTACCAAGAGCCGCGCAAGCAGCAACCGCGTGGTTTGGCGCAGCGGGAACAAGCGCTCCAGAGTAAACAGCAGCGCAAAAACTGCGATGGCGATGAGCGGTGTCGGAAGATTATTCATCTTGATCTCCTCTCCCGTGGGCGAATGTGGAGATTTCGGTTATGACGCTGTTGGTCTCCCCCTTCGCTTCATGACCGTTGCGCCAACAATATATCTCTACGATTCGGGTAGTCGACTAACCAACAAGCCGTAAACCCAACCTTTCCTTGGTCACTCTGGCGTGAAACAATTTCAGCCCGTGGACAAATTTTGACCACGACCGGGAATAATCAGGCGCCGCCGTGCGTTGTGATTAACAAAGGGCGGCTCATGACCATTTAGTCAGGCAAAGCCGTTCGAAATTCCAACGCTGATCTCACCGTACGAGAAGATGGCTAGGGAATATTTCGATCTTGAGGATGCTCATTTCAACCAGGGATGAAATCGATGGCAGCGGATAAAGCAACGATGGAAAGCCCGAGAAGATGTTATAAAAGCAGTGCTTGCACCAAAGATTCGGCGGTAACTTTAGTCGAATCGAGCGGCTGGCGATCTTCGTCTTCGGTTTAGCCCTTACCACTAAGCAGGCGCTTGATGAATCCATGGCTTCTGATCATCCAATACTGCAGCTCGATCATCTAGATACCCTTTGGTTCCAGATCGCGGGCACCCTTTGCAATCTCCGGTGCAACCATTGCTTCATCTCTTGCTCGCCGGAGAATCGTGCGCTCAGCATGATGACCTTTGATCAGTTTCTCCCTCATCTCCAAGAGGCTGCTCAGCTTGGCGTCAAAGAGTTCTACTTTACCGGAGGCGAACCGTTCGCTAATTCGGATCTGCTTAAAATTCTTGAAGCGACATTACAGGTTGGTCCAGCCACAGTTTTGACGAACGCCACTCTCTTTAGCTCGCAACTGGTAAAAGAACTGGCTTGCATGCGAGACGCCTCGATCTACTCGCTTGAGTTGCGCGTCAGCATGGATGGATTTTCGGCCGAGACAAACGATCCGATCCGCGGACCCGGCACATTTAAACGCATCATGCGCGGAATTAAACTCCTACTCGATGGCGGGTTTTTGCCTATCATCACGGCAATGCGCAGCTGGCCAATCGAACAGGACGAAGCCCAACTCGCCGGGTTTAAGACTTCCCTCGCCGAGATAGGATACAGGTTTCCGCGGATTAAACTTCTACCGGCGTTGAAAATCGGTCAGGAAGCTAGACGCGACCACGGATATTCGGAACACGATTACATCACGAAATCGATGATGGTCGGGTATGATAGCAACCAGCTGATTTGTTCCAGCAGTCGAATCGTCAGCGCCCGCGGCGTTCACGTCTGCCCGATTTTAGTCGATCAACCCGATTCCCTTCTCGGCCAACGACTCTCCAGTGCAAAACAGTCGTTTGAACTAAGATACCAGGCTTGCATGACCTGCTACCAATACGGAGCTCTGTGCTCGAATGCATCGTCAGCCGCAGTGAACTTGGAAAGAATGACATTGTCCCGCCCCGGGCCGAGATGATTCATCGCCGCGAATACCACTCAAAACGCAGAACCTGAACCTGAAGACTGCAAACTTATTGCAGCGCATCGCCTTGTTCGGCGGCGTCTACAGCAATTATCTCGCTCTCGAAGCTCTATTAAAAGATGCGAGAGCACGGGGCCTCCAATGCCTCTACTGTCTTGGAGATCTCGGCGCATTCGGTCCATGGCCGGATCGAGTTTGCCAGATTCTGCGAGAAACCGAAATTCCGGTCGTTCAGGGAAACTACGACAATTCGGTCGGAAACCGGCTCGCCGATTGCCAATGCGGTTACACCGATCCTCGCGACAACTATTTCGCTAAGCAATCTTATGACTACACTTTTCGGCACACGAGCAGCGAGAACAAAAACTGGCTGCGGAAACTTCCGCGAGAGATCCGGATTCAAGTGGGTCCGTATCGCGTTTTGCTCTGCCACGGATCACCGAGGAAAATGAATGAGTTTCTCTGGGAGACCACCACATCCGATGCTTTTCTCAATTGGTTATTCGAGAAACACGACGCGGATATCATCGTCGGAACTCACACCGGGCTTCATTGGCATCGAGAACCGTCACCGGGCAAACATTTTATTAATTGCGGCGCGATTGGACGCCCGCCCAACGACGGCCAAACAACGGTCGTGTACACCATTATTAGCGCCGACAACGCCGAGAACGCCGGGAACGCCTGCCGGCTGAAAGTAGACTTCATCCGTTTGGCCTACGATCACGAGCGCCTCGCTGCCGAGATGGCCTCCGAAGGACTGCCTGAGGAGTTCATCGAAACGATCCGGACAGGCTGGTGGACCACGTGCAATGAAATTCTCCCTGCCAAGGAGCGGGCCCGCGGCAACTATTGAGACTTCTCAAAGCGCTGCATAGGGACAATGGTCAATACGGCTAGCGCATTCGCGAGCGAGCAGCACAAAACTGTTATTAGTTAACCGTGCTTCGGTCATCAATCAATTAACGGTAGCGCTTGAGGGTAATCTTGAGCTGAAAAACCCTATTGACCCTATACTTAGATACAGGGTTTAGATTGCGTCAGATGCTGAGACAGACGTCAAATACTCTGAGGATTGGTGAGCTTGTAAAACGGACTGGGGTGAGTCTGCAAGCTGTCCGATTCTATGAAAGAGAAGGTCTCCTGGCAAAGCCGCAACGACTCGCTTCCGGATACCGCATGTTTGCTCCCGATGCGGTCTGGCAAATTCAGTTTGTCAAGCATGCCCAAAATCTAGGCTTTTCTCTGGCGGACATCCGCAAGCTCCTTTCGATCCAATCGCACCCAGAAAAAGAATGCACTGACGTACGCCGCTTGGCAGAAGAAAAGCTCGCGGAGATTGAGCGAAAGATTGAGCGGCTTGAAGCGATCAGGCGATCTTTGCGTGACCTGGCAAAACAATGTCCGGGCCGCGGACCTTCCCATCGTTGTCCAATTATCAAGGCAATTTCAAGCGAATGAAAGGAGGTGAATGTCATGGAAGCAATCATAATGACCCTATGTCCAGCGTGCGACGCATGCCCGGAGGTGGTGATATCGCGGGACGGCGTCAGAATTGGCGAGGCGGACAACATGGTCCGGCTGAGCCATGCCGAGTGGAACCATCTCATAGAGTTGGTCCGCAGCGGTAAGCTTCCAGCGGTCGATCAGCGATAGATGCAGCGCCAAGCCGGATGCATAGGGTGTTGAGAATGACGCTGCTGTCGGTCAGCTTGTGCCGAGGATCGGACTTCGACCCTCCGCAATTCGCTTCTATGAGACACGCTCAATGGCCACGCTTGCCAGTGCTCGAGAAAGGTGAGCACATTGCCAATAGCGGGGGTGCGCGCGCGCCGCTTTTTCGCTCGATCGCATCTTCTTGGGCAAGAAGCGTCATCGACTGGTGGTTCCGCAGTTGGCGCTCAGATCTTAATCCCCAGCACATCGCGGGTCATGGGCCGAACTCAACGGGGGTGGAGCTGCGGATTCAGCAGAACGCCCCAGCGCTCATTGTAAGGATGCACCACATGCACCGCGCGATCATTCGCTATTAACATTCGGCCTTCGTTCGCCCACTGGAAGATGGAGCCTTGCAGGTTGAAGACATTAGCTCGCCTGGATCGGACCAAGGTCGCGGCTGCCTTGGAAGAACGCACGCCTACGGAGCAGTAGAGCACGACTACTTGCTCATCCGAGGCTTCGCGGAGGGCAGAGGCAATCTGCTGGGGTGTTTCCGCCCGGACGGCTCCAGGCAGGTGACTGACTTCGTACTCTTGGCGCGTACGCACGTCAATGAGGAGTGGGCGAGCCCCATTGTTGGCGGCGATGCGCTCTGCGAGCTCGCGTGTGCTCATCTGGGGCACTTCCGGCCAATCGCGTTGGATCCAGGCAAAGACGGCGTCCCAGGTGACGGCGTCCTTGGTAGCGGCGAGTAGCGCCGTCTCATCGATGATCCCGACCTGTCCGATCAGCAGAAGAGCAATTCCCGCCGCCAACTTCAGAGCTCGTCGCGGCCGGATTTGCTGCACAAGAGGAACGCAAGATGCGCTCTTCTTCCAGATCGTGAAGATCAAACCAAACATAGACCGCGGATACGGGTGCTCCTGTGGCGAAAAGAATCTTCAGGTGTTAGGAACGATTCCGCCACAGTTGTTATAATCAATCTATTTCGATCAGGAACTGTTTCAATCGACAGAGCTTTATCCCTCCCGGCGCGGGATCTGGCAGAACCCTTGCGCCGGGACTCCAAGAGCGCTGTTGAACTTACTCGATAGATTTTGGAACGCGATGAGAGCGGTGAGCTCGACGATGGCATCGTCGTCGAAGTACCTCTTCAGCCGTTCCATTAGGCGTTCATCAATCGCGTCAGATCGGAGCGTGACGGCCTCGGCGTACTCGAGCGCGACGCGCTCACGATCGCTGAACACGGCGCTCTGTTGCCAAACATCCAGCGCTTCGACCTTGCCGACAGGGACGCCTCGCTTCAGGAGCGTGGCTGAGTTTATATCGACGCAGAAGCGACAGCCGTTGAGTTGGGACACGCGCACCGTGACCAGCGACCGCAACCCGGGATACAACGGAGAGTGTTTCCGGTCGATCATGCCATAAAGAAACGCGACTCCCAGAAAGACTTTGGGCGCGCGCCCAGAGCAACGCGGAGTCGAGTACGGCCCCATATTTGCGTCGTTGATTCCAAAAGAAGGGCCAGAGATACCACGGACAGGCATCTGCCGGTTTGGGAGAAATTCTCATGATCGAAGGTTGGGTTGGGAAATCGCCGAGATCAACTGGGAGGCGTTTGACGAGGTGCCATTCTGAGATGAGCTCGATGCAATCGGTGTCGTTGCTGAGTTCCCATTCCCGCGCTGAAGCAACCACGACGGGCGGGAATACTCGCGCAGCAGATGCGATAGCAGCCAGCTGATTGTTTCGGGAATATTTTGACCGCGAAGTTTCTCGTCACACCTAGGAACGAAGTATGGCATCCGGTAAGCAGACCGGCAGGTCGACAAACTAAAAACAACAATGAAGACAGAAAATCGTCTACCCTTAGCATTGCTTCTCCTGCGTCTAAGCGTGTTTCTAGTTATGTTCGTGTGGACAGTCGACAAGTTCGTCGAGCCGCAGCATGCATCCAAGATAATGGCGGAGTTTTATTTGGCCGGCGGAGTAGGTAACTTTGTTATTTATCTCCTCGCGACGATTGAACTCGCGATCATTGTGGCGTTCTTATTAGGGTTCGCGAAACAATGGAGCTATGGCCTTGTGCTCCTGATGCATGCCGTGTCAACTCTCACTTCCTATAAAAAGTACTTACACCCATTCGAACCGCCGAATCTTCTCTTCTTCGCAGCGATTCCTATGTTAGCGGCTTGCTTTGTGCTCTACTATCTCCGGGAGGCCGATGTTCTTTGGACAATCAAGAAAAGAGAGCGATGAACCTTCCGGAAATAATCGGGTGATTGGTGATGTAGATGTTACCGTAACGCAAGAGATTTTGATATTACGGAAGAGAGGCGGAAGCGAGATTATTCGCCGGAAAATTCTTTGCTACTCTGTTGGCGCCTCGAAACGGAACTGCATCGATGGCTAGTCCACCATCGCCTCAAGTGGCATGCCTCTGCCCTCCACGCCGCGAAAATACCAGGGTATCATCGCGATGACACCGATCAGCCAGAAACCCGCTAAGAGCGCCAGCGCTGGCAACATGCCCGCCGCGTTGGCCACTACGGCTAAGGCAAGCGGGGCTATGAAGGCTCCGATACGGCCCACGGCTACCGACAAACCGATGCCGGTCGAGCGCAAGTGGGTAGGAAATAGCTCCGAAAATGTCGGGTAAGCCGAAATCCAACTGCCGGTCGCAAACAGATTGGCCAGCGTGAATGCCACCAGCACCCAGCGCCAATCACCCGAGTGCGTTGCGCCTGCTAGCAATAGAACGCCCATCGCAGCCAAGGCATAAAACGTGGGTACGGTGATCTTGCGGCCGATCTTATCGAGCGAGATGGCCGCCATGATGCCTCCAATCAGGGCACCGAGATTGCCGATTAAATAGAACCAGGGGACGAAGCGCGGTGCCACTTCGACCGCTGGGAGGATGAATAGCGCTAAGAACGCAAACAAGCCGTAATAGCCGGCCGCTTCCGAGAAATCCAGAAGACAACCCAGCACTACGCGCCCAGGGTAGCACACGATCAGTTCGCGGCTCTGTTGCCAGAAACCGCTGTGTATTGGGGACTTTGCCGTGCCCTTGATGAACGCAGCGGCACGCTCAGCAGAACCCTCAAAGCGACCCCTCTCCACGTTCTCGACCACAGCTTCGGCGGCCTCGGAGTTGCCGCGTGCCAGCAGCCAACGGGGAGATTCAGGGATGTAACGGCGAACCAATCCTGTACATAGTGCGATCACTGCGCCAAAACCGAAGGCCGCGCGCCAGCCCACGTCGGGCGGTAGCCTATTGATCAGATACAGGGTCACCAACGCCGCCAGAATGGCGCCCAGCGACCAGAAATTCATCACGGTTGCGTTGGTCTTGCCTCGATGACGGGCAGGAATGAACTCGCTAATCGCTGCATTGATGGCGGCGTACTCGGCGCCGACTCCCACCGCCGTCAGCACGCGCAGGACCATGAAAGACCCATAATCCCACGCGAACGCGGTCAAGAATGTAAAGATGCCGTATAGCAACAATGTGAGCAGGAACAGGCGCTTGCGCCCGAAGCGGTCGGCCAGATAACCGAACACGTAGGCGCCGACCATAATGCCCACGAACCAGATACTCAAAATCCACGATGCCTGCACGCTCGTGAGGTGCCACAGGTCGCGCAGTGCTCCGATTACGTTGTTGACGATCGTGACCTCAAAGGCATCCAAAAGCCAGCCAACGCCGAGAGCCGCGGTAATAGCGGTGTGAACGCGATTCCAGCCCGCCATGTCGAGTCTGCGTAACAGTGTAGTCATCGTGATAAGTCCTCTTGTGAGAGCAATCGACCACCTGTTCTATTTCCATGCGGCCGAAAATCGGTCATAGCCCAGACCAGGATCGCGTATCGTCCGAGCCGATAGCCTAGGTCTTTGGAAATCGGCCGTGATCAATTTTTACCAAGACCGCGAATATTTCTGCTGAACGAAACGTTGTAATCAATATGCCCAACACCGTCGAATGTGCTAGTCAATCGGAAAGCGACCCGCCAACCTGTAAGACGATTTGAAATCGTCGATTCCTGTGAAATTGGCTCCCTGTTGAATCAGGATGAGTCGATCGAACTCTGGTATCCGATCATTCCCGATACTCCTTACCAGCGGGTGCTCGACATTTCAATCTCAGCACCATCGAGTTGGGCGATGCGCCGCGAGCTAGAACATGGCAACTCGATGTTATATGCCAAACCAAGAAACTCTATCGGGAAGGAGCCGAGGATTCAAATCCGTTATCTCGTCGAGCGCACTGCAGTCTCTCACGCAATTCATTTAGCCGATGTGCGACCAGAGTTTCGCCGATCGAAGTCTCACCGGAATTTCTGGTGAGGTTTTTCTCCAAAGCCAGCGAGCAGTCAGCAGTAAAGGGCTCGTCCGGGGTATCGGATTGCTCTCAAGCGAGAAGCTGAGCCTGACATGCGATTGTCTTGAGCCTTGGGTCCCACAGCATTATCTGAACAGGTGAAATCAATACCGGTTGATTGCCCGGATCGAGTGAGCCGAAGTGCGCCGCCGGGTAGTGAACCACCTGTCCGACCAACGTATTATCGTGCCAGGCGGTTTTTTCTGCGAGCGCTCGGTCTGATTTACATGATCGCCTTTGTGTCTTTCTGGATCCAGGCCGATGGACTTGTGGGCCATGACGGGATTATCCCGGTGGCATCCTGGTTGGAGCAGGTGCGAAATCGTTTTGGCGCAGAAGCTTACCTGCTATTTCCTACGCTATGCTGGTTAAATTCAAGTGACTGGTTTCTGCACGTGCTGTGTGCCATCGGCGCAGGCCTTAGCTTGTTGCTGATTTTCGAAGTTGTCCCCGTTGTTTGTCTCACACTGCTTTGGCTAAGCTATCTCTCGATCTCTGTTGCCGGCCAACTCTTTATGAATTTTCAGTGGGATGATCTCCTTCTGGAAACAGGCTTTCTCACCATTTTTCTCGCACCACTTCGATGGTTGCCATCGAGGCGGTTGGAGTCCCCGACTTCCCCTTGGGCGCACTTTCTTCTTCGATGGCTTTTGTTTCGGCTAATGTTCATGTCAGGCGTCGTTAAGTTGACTAGCGGCGATGAGTCATGGTGGAATCTTTCAGCGCTTCGCTATCATTACGAGACCCAACCATTACCAACGCCTCTGGCTTGGTGGGCGCATCAACTCCCGGCGTGGTTTCAGGCCAGCTCAACTATTGTTATGTTTGCCATCGAGTTGGTCGCACCGTTTCTGCTGTTTTGTCCCAGACCGCTCCGATTGATTGGTGTAGCAAGCATTCTAACGTTCCAGGCATTGATCGCTCTGACCGGCAACTACTGCTTTTTTAATCTCCTGACAGCCGCACTCTGTCTCCTTTCGGTGGATGACTCAGCCTGGCCTCCCGTCGGACGAAAACAACAAGGGCGCGAGAATATGCGGGGTGCTCGATGGCCGTCCTGGATATTGATTCCCGTGACAGTGACCGTCTTAGTATTTAGCGGGCCCTTGCTCTGGGAATCCTTTTTTCCAGGCAGCGATTGGCCTCCGTTCCTTGGCACCTTCTACAGGTATATCGAACCGTTTCGATCACTGAATAGTTACGGGTTGTTTCGGGTCATGACGAAGACGCGTCCCGAGATCATAATTGAAGGAAGTGAAGACGGAGTGACTTGGCGAGCGTATGACTTCAAGTACAAAGCGGGTAACGCAGAAGAGGCTCCTCCGATAGTGGCGCCACACCAACCGAGGTTAGACTGGCAGATGTGGTTCGCGGCGTTGGACGACGTGCGCCGGGAGCCATGGTTCATAAATTTTCTTGTGCGCCTGCTCCAAGGATCGAAGCCAGTACTCGGTCTACTGAGAACCAATCCGTTTCCGAGTTCACCGCCACGCTATATCAGGGCCAGGCTGTTCGAATATGATTTCACGAGCCTGGCTGAGAAAGAGGAAACCGGCTCTTGGTGGAAACGAGAAGAGAAAGGACTGTACTGTCCAGTACTCAGCCAGCGTAAAGAAAAATGAAGAGCCATAGAGTTCTGCGCGCACCCTCAAAACCGGTGACGGCCTTGCATTGGCAGAAGACGAGATCAGCCAATTAACATGGCCCTGATCCCTCGCAAGGATTTCTTTTTGTATCGCCGGTCCCTCATCGTCTACTGCCTCCCGTCCTGAATCCCTTTGAGCATTTCGCGTTGAGCGCCTTCCAAAGTGGCTGCCGGACCGCAGCGGCCACTAGTGGCAATCTCAAGGGCGGCGGCCATGCAGCTCCAGAATCTCCCCATCTGCGGAATGTTTGGCATTACTTCCCCTTTCTCTACGCACCGTTTCATTTCACCGAGCAGTGGGTTGTTTTGGGATAGTTCATCGTAGAGCGAAATCATCGCGGGGATTCCAATCGGCTTGACATGATCCAACGCGCACAAGCTCTCCTTGGTGAAGGCATATTTCTCCAGGAATTCCTTTACCAGGTCTCGATTCGGCGAACTCCGATTGACAAAGGCAACCGAAACGCCAATGAACGCTTTTCCCAATTTGCCGTTTATCCCGGGCATCGGCGCCACGCCAAAATCGATTCCGCTCTTCATGAGATTGGGCCAATCCCAAGGCCCCGAGATCATCATTGCCAGCTTGCCTTGAGCCATTAATTCCTGCGGTATGCTACCGCTCGAAGCCATTCTGGGGAGTACACCAATATCGATTAGGTGGACGATCTCAGATAACGCCTGGACAGCTCCGTCGGTCGCCACTCCGACGTCGCGAGGATTATATCCATCGTTTGTCTTTCCAAAGATATAGCCGCCACCGCTCGCCAAGATGCCCCAGGAATAATAGGGACTGCTGTAATCCCAGAGAATTGAATTCATGCCCGGGTGCTCTGACTTCAGTCTTTGGTGGAAGGAGATCAGATCGCTGAGTTGAGTGGGAGGCGTACCGTTCAGCAGTTTTTTGTTATAGATCAGGCCGATAACTTCGAGGCTAATCGGATATCCCCAAAGCTGCCCGCGATGACGCACCGCATCCCAGGTCATCGGATAGAATTGCTGCTTGTAGGCGGCCGTCACCTCGACCGGAGCAATGACCCCGCCATCAGCCCATTCACCCACCTTGTCGTGTGCCCAAATGACAATGTCGGGCCCTTTACCAGCTTGTGCGGCAAGCGGAAAACTATCGGTAATCTTTTCGGGCGTCTCGATCCGTACCGGAATCCCGAAATCCTGTTTGAACTTGTCAGCAACCAGCTGCATGGCGGATGCCCGGTCGGCATCCATCCATATCAATAACTGTCCGTTCGTCCAGGCGGCAGCAGTATGGACCGCCCCGAGGAGCAGAACCATGATCAGATTTCGGCGCATGGATAGAACTCTAAGAAAGAAATCTTACTTCCGGCGCCGTTTGCGGGCTTCATCGAAGGAGTCGGGATGCAGCCAGCGGAAAAGCAGGCGAAATCCCTGCTTCGCTAGGCGCGTTTCCAACCAGTTAAAATCGTATCGCCGATTCGCATAAATCAGCTGCCGGGTTTGGGCTAAAGCCCGGTTAAGTGCCGCCAGTTCGTGTCTGCCTTATCAATATTGCTTTCGATATCGCTCTTGAAGCTTCTTAAGGCGAAGCTACAGCCAGCGAGCCTAAGAATCTTTTCATAACTGATAGCTCCTTTCAGAGTCATTTGGGCCCGATGAGTAAGTGAGCGCCAAGCGCGCAGGTATGTCTCCTGAACCAGATCTTCCGCTTGTGCCTTGTTCCCGGTCAGGCGAAAAGAGCGGTTCAACTAAGGGCTTCAAAGCAGCCTAATATCGCCTCTGGGCGAGCGTCATTCTCGTTTCTGGGCATCTATTGATTAAGAACGTACCACCGGGCTGAATTATTCTCGGTTCTACCGGAAGGAATAAATATTTCTCTTCTAAGTCGTAGATAGAGAGTTGGGACCTGGAAGGCTCGGAGGCTGTCATTGCCAGTTGTTCGTTATGCCAGAAACGAAAGTTCTGGGCCTTATAATGCGATCGTCATTGGGGCCGGTACCGTCGGTGCGGAGCGGAGATAGTGTTCAACGAATGAGCGCTGCTGGCAGCGATTCGCAATGTGATTACGGAGCTGGCCACCGGGAAAGAGTGACGACGTCCGGACATTCTCTTTAGTTTAGTGCAATACGCCTTCGCCTCCGCTCAAGCGCGCATCGCCAGGTAATAACGCAAGATCGGCGACGGCGAATGTGGATCTGTTAGCAACCAAAGTCCTGCCAGCAGGTGACCGGGAAAGAGCCAGATAAGGTTCAAGTTTTCGTAAGCTTCCCAGTGCTGTGTTACCATGGAGAACGCAAAGATGAAGGTCCCGGTTAAGCCGATAATGGTGAGATAGAAACCAGAAAACCTGGGCGAGTGCCCCCTCTTCCGAAAATACCAGAGGAGAAACCAAACGATGCCGGTCATGCCGAATACGTACTGGGGGTTTATCAATGGAATTGACTGTGGTAGCCCTCGAGGCTCAAACACGCGAATTTTCCGGGATTCGAGACTTGCTCCCTGAATCGAAGCACTTTCAGCCGCTGACTCAAGGTCGGCCGGCAGAAAACACGCCTCCCGGCCTGTAGCAACTCGATCTACCTTGGCTCCAAGCAAGAGATAAACCCCGAATTGGATCCAAGGAACGCGGTCGAGGTAAGGGTCAAGCATTTCGCGAAAAGTCCGCGGTCTCTTGATCGGTGCGGACAACTGCTGGCCGATAATCCGCTCAAAAACGTTTCGGATACGCGTCGAGCAGTTATCAAAGATAAAATCATAATGGTACGCGCGATTTTCAGGTAGCAAGTTGACTTCGAGGTCGCGGAAGAGCTGCTGTTTCTGTGCTTCCGTAAGATCCAGCACGACCTCCGTCACTCCCTGGCCGGCGACCGCGACCCCGTTGATTTCAGCATTAGCTTGGCCGACGGCCAACTCGTAGAGCAAGTCACCGCGAGCGAATTTCAGATAGAAGTAGGGCGTATTGAAATCGAACGTGCCATAGTTATAAAGTCGATCGAACCCCAGACCATCATCCTTGATCCGGATACAACTATGACCGAACGCGGTGTATAACTCCTCTCCAGGCGAGTAGGTAACCAGCGAAACCACCGCGGCGTTCGTCAGCCGCGGGAGGCCTAAAAATTCCGGGTTGTTCTGAATGCCTGCCGATTGCCCTCGGACAACGGAGATCAGGAAGAAGAAGTAGAAAACCGACAGTCTGCTTCTCAAGATGTTGCGGCCACGGACTGGGATTACGGTCTATCCTAGGTGTGTGCTCAAATTAAGGCCGACGGAATCGTCAAGGCAATCGCGGAGAGTAAACAACCGCCGATGCTGAGACACTAGCGCGCGGGAGGAATTATTGGTTCTCCAGCAGTGGCTTTTGTGGTTTGGTAAAAACAGCATTCGAGACCATGTAGCTTCCGGCAGGATCTGGATATTTGTAATCGGCCGGGCGGGTGACGTTTTTTCCAATGGTCTGATCCTCCGGTTGGGACTGGGCGATGTCTACCGGCGTACCCTGATGGACTAGTGCGAAAAATTTCGGTGCAGCACTCGGGTGCAGCCGTATGCACCCGTGCGAGTGCGGAATCGGCCAAACCGGGCCGGCATGGAAACCGTATTCGGGCCTAAACTGGACCCAATACGCCATCGGATACCCTATGTAATGATAGCCCGGGCCAGGCCTCTTATCGCTCGTGCCGGCGACGACGCTGCTCCCATTCACCCAGAAACCGTAGGAGTTGGATCGCTTATCGCGGATCTTATCAGAAACATGGAAGTTTCCTGTTGGGGTCGGTTTATCTGGAACGCCAATCGTTCCCGGAGTCACCAGCAGCGATCGGCTTCCCTCCATTACATAGACCATTCTGTTCTGCAGCGATACTTTCACCCGAACGTCGTTTGGATCTTTCGGTTTGTAGGCAACCACTGGGTACGGCCCAGGAAAGGTTGATGATGTCTGCAGCGAAGTAGTGCTGCATCCGGTCAATAGAGCGAAACCGGTCGAGGTGCCGACCAAGATGGCCCGCAGGCAATAGCTTTTCATAGGGATTCGATTTAGATGGTGTTTACTATCGAATGAGAATGTACGAGCCGCGTTCTATGGAGAATCAGGTTCTGTCCAACGCTTCTAAGACCATTTTCGACGTGATCAACTCAGGCAACACAACTGGTTGCTCATCACTGCGGCCAGCGGGATAGACCAGATACATCGGGACTCCCGCTCGGCCATGTTGCTTCAGGATTTGTGTAATCTCGGGATCACCGTTCGTCCAATCGGCCTTCAATAAGACCACGTTCCGCTTGGAGAATTCTTGTCGCACCCGGGGCGTGTCGATCGCAAATCGTTCATTCGTTTTGCACGCGATACACCAATCGGCGTCGAAGTCGACGAATACCGGGCGACCAGAGGCCAGGCCGTTCTCCAATGCATTTTTGCTAAACTGCTGCCAAGCTAACTGGCTCGGCTTGGTGACAAATGCATCCGCTCCAGCGGCCGCCAAGATTACAAGCAGCATCGTTGCGGCCGCCCAAACCCGGGAACGCACCGAGGAGACTGGAGTCCAGAAAGAACCTTTGATCCAGGCCAATATCGCGATAACCAAAAGGATTGCTCCCAGCGAAATAATCGCATTAGCGCCTTTCATCTGGCCCAGAACCCACATCAGCCACAAGAGCGTTGCGATCAGCAGGAAACCCATGAATTGCTTCAGGCGCACCATCCAGCCGCCAGGCTTTGGCAGATACCGAAGCCAGTTCGGATTAATCGCAAGCACCAGGTAGGGCAATGCCATCCCGACTCCAATGAACAAGAACACTAAGAATGTCACCCAGCCCGGTTGCGCAAAGGCAAAGGCCGACGCGGTTCCCAGGAACGGCGCCGTGCAGGGAGTAGCCAGGATCGTTGCAAACACACCCTGAAAGAATGCACCGCCGTGGCCCTGTCCGCTGGCCAGTTTTGCGAGCTTCCCGGTTGCCTTAGCCGACACCGAGAGTTCATAAACGCCAAAGAGATTCAGCGCGAACGCAAACACTAAACAGGAGATCAACACAATGAACCGGTAGTCCTGGAATTGGAACCCCCATCCCACCTGCGTACCGGCAGCACCCAGGAGAATGACGATCACCGCCAGGACTGCGAAGCAGAACAAAATCCCTAGCGAGAACGCCATGGAAAGACGAAACGCTTTGTCAGGCTGTTGCCCAGCTTCACTCACGAATCCAAATATCTTGAGCGAAATGACTGGGAGCACGCATGGCATCACATTCAGGATTAACCCGCCGATCATGGCTAGGCCAAGCGCTTGTAGAATTCCCACGAAAGTCGCTGTCTGGGGTGCCCATCCGCCTTGGGCCGCTGCGATAGGCGACGCGGCATTAATTTCGTACCCCTGGCGGTCGTCCCCTGATGCGACCACGAGAAGTCCATCCAAGCGGCTGGTCGGCTTCGGCTCGGCCACGATGGGAATCGACAATTGGTTCTTGTTCTGCGCCACGTGGCCAATCACTGCGCCCTCGGTCGGCAGCGGGAAAAAGTCGAGAACGGAGCCATTCGGTGCGCCTGAAACAGTGAGGCCGAGACTCTTCCCGGTGCGGCCGAAGTTTATCCTCAACGTCGAAGGCAAAGTTTTCGGCAGCTGCGCAAGGTATTTCTCAAAAATCGGCGCTGATTGAGACGGAGCGTTAACGCCAGTATTCATCTTCAGGGAGAGTTGCGCGCTCCCCGGGATGCAGAAGTTCTCGCAGACCAGCCAGTCCGATTTGGAATGAATCTCGATCGGTCCGTTAGGTAAACTTTGCGGAGCCTCAACCTCAGCGAACAGCAGGACCTCCGAAGAATAGGCGAACACTTCCAAATCGCCTGGCTCCTTTTCCCGACTCGGAATCGGCCACTGCAAATCGTGAACTATAAACCCCTTCGGGAGTTGCCACGCGATCTTGATAGGAATGCCCGCATCGCCAGGATATCTCCAGTAAATGTGCCAGCCAGCTTCAATCCGATAGAGCACTCCGATCTGGAATTTTTGACCCGGTTGGATGGAGTTCACGTCCGAGATTAGAGAACCGGTGACCAAGACCTTGCCATCCTGCTGCTGTGCCCGCGCCGGCTCTGCGGAGGGCAGGGTGAATCCGGTAAACAAACAGACAAAACTCCAGCCCAGCAATTGTCTCATTTTCGCTAGCCCTCCGGAGGCCGTCTAACGAGGCTGCTGATCTTGTCCGGCGAGAATATCGGCGCCGAACAACTGCGATCGGTACAGAGAAATGCGGCGGCCTGTTTCAGTTCAGGGTACTGCACATCGGGATTTGGCAAAGCGCCCTCATCCTTGTCCCACCACTCGACACGCTTGTAAGTAACCGGTTGTTTGAGCGCGGCGGCAAACAGTGCACGAGCAGCGGGATCGCTCTTACGACCTACGATAGCAAGGTGTAGCGGCGCAGCACCAATTTCGCGGTCGGCGAGGAGAATGCCACCAACCAAGAATCCACGCCGGTCAGCAACTCCAGGCGCGGAGAGAAAACGCATCGTGTGCTCCGCGATCTGAGTGTATTCGACTTTGTTAGTGTATTGATGCAGTAGATTTGCTAAGCGGGTGACCCCGACGTTTTCATCCACCTGCGGCTTTGACTTTAATTCTGCTGCGCCGGCCGAGGTGATGTAGCCAATGTCGGCTTTGAAATTGGTCGAGATGAATCGGACGGCCTCTTCGGCGCGACCAAGCCATGCCCGGTCGGCAGTCACCGCATAAAGAGTCAGGAATGCGCGCCCCATGAAAAGTGTGTCGCCAAGGTAGGGACCCACGGGATCTTTTTCGTCATGGCGGAAGCCGCCACTGGGCAAGGCCCGATGAGCGATGATCCAATTCGCGGCACGGATGGCGTCGTTGAGGTAATCCTGTTTTTCTGTGACCGCGTAAAGTGTCGCCAGCGCGTTAATGGCCCAGCCGTTTTCGCGCGCGTAGATGTGCGTATCAATCCGCGGTACACCACGCTGTTGGCGCCCGGCGTCACTTAACTGAAAATACTCGCCGCCGTGTTCGCCCGGCACCAAATCCGCATCTTGGCTTGTATAGAACGCACCTTCCGGGGAGGTCAGGAAGTTCTTCAGGTAATCCCGAATTTGGTTCGCGGCCTGGAGATAGGTGTTGTCATGCCATAGCGCGTACGCTTCCGCGTAGATCCGCAAGTCTTCGGCCTGCATCTGCATGATTTTCTCAAAATGGGGATGCCGCCAATCGCCGTCGGTCGAATACTGATATACGCCACCCCACGCCGGATCCATGAGGTTGAGTTGCGCGGCAAGCGTCTCACGTGCCATGCGCTCAAAACCTTTGTCTCCCCGCGATGTCTCGGCCATACAATACTCGATGATGTCCCAATCGAGCCATTTCTGCGCCGTGCCCCACCCTTGATTGTCGTGATCGTAAGCATCGATCAACACCTGGCGCAGTTTGTTACGTGCCTCGGCGGTGAGTGCTGCTTCGTTACTCGGAGTCAAGTCGGCCTCGGGAACGACCGACGGACCTGGGGTCGGGTCATCGATGATCGCTTGTAGCATGGAGGCCATTGGGTGTGGTGGGATGTAGCCGCGGCGTTTTACGATCTCACCCTTATCGGCGCCCAAGACGATGGTCGCCGGCCAGCCGTAATCTTCATATCGGTTTGCCAAATCTGGACGCAAGTCTTCGTCGACCCATACGGCGACGTAATGTGAGCGAATCAACTCAACCACCTTCGGATCCTGGTAGGTGATCTCGTCCATGACATGGCACCAGTGGCACCACACAGCGCCGAGATTGAGTAAGACAAAACGCCCCTCTTGCTTCGCCTGCGCGAACACCGAGTCAGACCACGGTTGCCAATCGATTTTGTCTTGCTTTTGCTCGCCAAATGCGACGTTCAACGAGAGCAACAGGAGCCAAGCGACGGTGCGCAAGTGCATAACTACACTCCCAATTTCGTTTCTTCCCGGCGGGGCAATATTTGTTTCAGTAATGCGTCAATCGAGAACAAGCCAGGTCCAAACACGAGAACGATCAAAGCCGTGAGCAGAAACGGAAACGGGTCCGCCTTAACAAACTTATCCGGATCATTGAAAATGTTCGATACCGCTTCGAAATCCGCAGCGAGGTAGGCAACGGTCATCGAGATCACGATCAAAAACGCTAGGGGCCGCGATGCGAGACCGATGATCAGAAGCAAACCGCCGAAACATTCGAGCGATCCGATAAAGTACGCGTTCAGAGTCGGCAACGGAATACCAAGACTCGTGAAAAATTCGGAGACTTTTCCGATATTGGAAAGCTTGCCTTTACCGGTAAGAAAGAGCTGCCAGAAGAAGTAGAGACGCAACACGAGCAGCAGCGGCGACTGCAGAAAGTTAGCGCCGGTTACGAGCAGTTCGTAAGCTCGGCGGATTATATCATGTACAGTATTCATGATGGGCGGCAAAACCAGCCAAGCGCTGACCAGTTGTCGAACCACCCTTTGATCTGCGCCGCCCAATCGATATTTGTCCTGTCGCTTGCGGTCACGGCCTCGGCGCACGCGTCTTCGACCGTTGCACCACGACTGAGCGCGGTGAGGATCGTGAATGCCTCCGATTTTAGGCGTTTGTAGTACAGCATGTTGTCGTGACGGTGGACGGCGAGGTAGACCTTCTCGCGCTTCGGCGGGCGGATGCGTTTGCGGCGTTTCGCCGCCTTCGGAGCAGGCTGGACCGCGTTGCTCGCCTCGCCACGCAACACATCCGACTCCCGCTTTTTTTCTGCAATAAGGAAATCATCGACAGCGTAATCCAGCTCGAGCAACGAAAGATACGGCTGCAAATCTAACCGCAGCTTCGACGGCGGGGTATCGAGGATGTCGTCGGGACTGATGGGTGGTTTTGATGGGCCGTCGAATGCGACGACCTGTGCCCATTCGAAACGCACCATATCGCGCGCCAGTTCCTCTCGCGGCGCGCTCCAGTGCGGTTCTTCCTGGAGAAATTGTTCGAGCCGGTTGCCGAGGTCACGCAGGGTGTACGAATCGGACGGGTACCGTGCCAGATAAGCGGTGGCCAGCTTCATGAATTTCCGCTCTCCGAGAATGGCTCGCAGACCTGGATAGTCGTCATAGAGACAATCGAGGACGCGGAACCAGTACTGGCGGTTGTAGATCTCTAGTCGCTCAAACGAGGTGAGCCGGTCGTTCGGTTTGATGAACTCCGCCGCCACATCGTCCATCCGGCCGCCATCCGTCCAGCGCTTTTGCATTCCCCACTGCGGCGTGAGTGGGCGGAACAGCGTGGCGGCCATGACCCGCTGCAGCTTACGCAGTTGTGCGCGGGAACTGATCTGACGCGGTGGCCGTGGCGAGCTGTTCGTCGCGGAATTTGTTGGCTTTGAGTGCTTCATTGTGAACCTCGTCAAACGACGGGATGCGGTCATCCCATTCGAGCAGCGTGGCCGTGCTGCCAACGAGTTTGATGGCGTGGGCGTACATCTGCCATACGGGGTCGAGAACCGGATGATCGTGCGTGTCGAGAAGGTACTTTTCGAACTTCGAGTGGCCGGCGATATGGATTTGGCCAACCCGATGATGCGGGATGTTGTTGAGGTAATCGTAAGGATCAAAATTGTGGTTCTTCGACGAGACGTAAATGTTGTTCACGTCCAGGAGAATGCCGCAATCGGCCAGTTCGACCACTTCGCTCAGGAACTCCCACTCTGTCATTTCTGAGGCGTGGTACTCAGCATAGCTGCTCACGTTTTCAACGCAGATCGGTACTTCTAGGTGGTCACGCGCAGCGCGGATCTTTTCCGCGGTGTGGCGCGCAACGGCAAAGGTATAAGGCATTGGGAGCAGATCGTGCGTGTAACGCCCGTCGACGCTACCCCAACACAGGTGATCGGAAAGCCATGGCGTATTGGTCCTGCGAACCAGGCATTTGAGCCGCTTCAGATGCTCGCGATCAAACTTGTCAGCCGAACCGAAATACATTGCTACGCCGTGTTGGACGACGCGGTATTGCTCAAGAATCGCGTCGAGCACTTCGAGCGGTCGGCCCCCATCGACCATGAAATTCTCCGAGATGATCTCAAACCAATCGACGACCGGTTTTTTCGCCAGAATATGCCGATAATGTGGCACGCGCAGGCCAATACCGATGCCGTATTGAGTGAATGCATTGAAGGGATTTGCAGGCATGATCTTTAGGATGTTCTTCAGGAGTTAGGCTTTCACTCTCAGGAGGGACAGGCTCCGTCGGGTCCGACTATTCTTGACCGGCGCGGACCAGCACAAATCTACCGGGAAAGCACAGAGGCCGTCCCTCCCTCACGGAATCGCCCTAGGCGGCCGCCAATGTTGGCGGCTAGGGTTTGATTACTACTATTGAGGCGGCTTGCTTCCGTCAGTTGCGCAGCCTCCCTTGCCTTTGCAGGAGTTCTTGCCTGGGCCGCCACCGCTCTTGCATCCGCCCTGGCCCTTACAGTCGTTTTGACCCTTGCACGCGTGTTTGGGAAGGGGTTGTTTTTCGGGGTCAGCCATGGTCTGGAGGGAGACGCCCGCGTGGCCTGGTGTACTCGCGGCATAGGCACGCACCGCCACGGACCCGGTTAGGAGGCCGGCAACTGCCGCACCAGCAATCACTGCTTTGGATGGTTTCATCTATTGTCCTTTTTTTGTGTGTGGTTGATATCTGGTCGCCTCCGCGCCTGCTTTGCTTGGGGGGGAGGCGACTAAGCAACTCCATCTCCGATTTCTGCGCGCGTCGGCATATAATTAAGACGCATAACTGGTACTCACTTATTCCATAAAGCCCCACATCGTTCAGCGGGCCCGACGAATCCGCCTGCGCCCGGAGCAGATCCTCCAACTTCTCCATCTCCGCCTCACTTAGTCCCGAAATAATGAGATAATCGAACCCGGACTTATTCCAGCCGCAGAGCCTGTACCCTTGATGGGACTGAACATCGAAGTCGATCGCGGATGAACCGTAGACCACGCCAAATATCGGCAGGTTACGTGTCTGTGCCGAAAGGCTTAGGCTCCGAAATCGCTCTCTTTGATCGCCCTCAAAACGCTACCGGAAACGCGGGGCGAAGTTTGAAAACTCCGCCCCCGCCAACCGAACCCGAATCCATCTCGGCGAGCCTACGGGCCCTGACTGTTATTTCAGTAATTAGTGGCTTCCGTCAGTTGCGCAGCCGCCCTTGCCCTTGCACGAGTTCTTGCCTTTGCAATCGTTGTTGGCCGTCTTACAACCGCCTTGGCCCTTACACTCGTTCTGACCCTTGCACGCGTGTTTAGCTTTTTGAGCGTCGTCCATCGTCTGGAGGCTGACGCCTGTGCTGGACGAGGTGCTCGCAGCGTAAGTGCGCACTGCCGAGGACCCTGCCAACAAGCCGGCAATCGCGGCTCCAGCAATCAATGCTTTGGATGGTTTCATTATGTTTTAGTTTTCTTGCTTGTGTAGCTTGGATATTTGGTCTCCCTCACCGACTACACAACCGCTGAGGGAAGGCTATTGGAGCAGCTTGATGTTCGCTCGGTGCGAGCGTGGCGACATATTAGGGTCCGGCAGCGGCTCTTTTGTTCTACTTCCGATCCTGTTGACATTCCCCGCCTGCCCATTCTGCTCTTCTGCCGCGCCATTGCTCTTTTCGAAAAATTTGCGTAGCTCTCTCTTCGCGCTCTCCAATTGTACGATGAGCGGAACAAGTGATGGCTCCATATAAAGCTGGTTTCCGTCCTTTTAAGGCCTCGCCTATTGCTTTGCTTACGACCCAAAATCGTCGTGGAACCCAGGGCTGCGCGGTGGCGTATACCAGCCATTGGACCAGTCATCGCCGGTTTTTGGAATATAGACTGGTCTATACCCCTGGAATTGGACAGACTGACGAGCGTGGTGACGTGATGTCCCCTTTGCCTTAGGCAGCTCGGTCGCCCCCAATTGCGCAGGAACGGACCAAAGTGTAGCGGCGATCGCGACCGCCATGAGACTGCGATAGAACTCAATCTTTGACATACGTACCTTTCTTGAATTTCTTGCTCGGTGACCGCTAGATGTGGTCACTTGAGATAACGAGTAGGCGTCCCAAACGATTGCAAGAATATCGGCGAACGAACTTTGGTTGATTTGAGCCCGTCTGCCAGGAATCGGGACGATAACCTGAGTCTCAATCAGTCTATCTTCTCAGCTAATGCGAACAAGACGTTGTCTTGACGCCAGACTTCGACTCGTATCCCATCCATGCTGTCAACATCGGCCGTTATGCCTTGAAGTTTTCCAGCTGCTTTCACGGCGTAGAGCGTGCATTCTTTACCGGAGCGAATGTCCTGGACCCGCAACTGAGCGGCTGGCACTCCCTGGATTGAGCAGTAGCGGCCGCCCATCAGCCGGTACGTCTCGAGTATCGTCGAGTTTGCGGGCATGATCGAAAAATCGAGCCGACTCAGGGCAGCTTGGACCTGGGAGTAATGCGACGAGATGATTTCCAGCGGAGAATGTTTCATGTGGTTCATCACTACCTCGGCACATACGGCGCGCTCGATTGCCCGTTGATACTCTTCGTGATTGGCCACCAGAAGGAAAATCACGATGGCTGCGGTCAGAGCTGCGATCTGCACCAGCGGTATGGTTCGCCATGGTCGAGTAGGCTGCGCGATCCGGATCTTTGCCTGTAATAAAAAATCGACACGCGCCCTTGGAAGTGATCTCGCGCAATAAAAGCTTTTCAGTGCGCGGCTGAGCTCTTGATTGTTATTCATGCCAAACTCGTTTCCCTTCAGTTTGGGCAAGCTTTAGCAATCGCTCTCGGGCGCGGTGCATCAGGCTCAGAACTGTGCCCCGAGGTTGCCCGGTTACTCGGCTGATCTCGGAAGCTGTGTAGCCTTCGACTTCGTGAAGAAAGAGCGCCTCGCGTTCCTCCGGACGAAGCTCGGAAAGCAATGCCGCAACGTCGTCCGAGAGAGCAGGTTTTGCAGTCTGACAAGCTGATGCTTCCGCTTCGTCGAGCGCGCAAAACGAAACTATTTTTCTCCGGCGCAAATCGTCAAAGAACAAGTGGCGGATGGTTACGAAGAGCAGATTCTTTGCTGGGATTTTCGCTTTCATCGAAAGAAGCTTGAGCCAGGCGCTCTGCATGAGGTCCTCGGCGTCGTACTGATGATGGGTCAGCGAAAATGCATAGCGAAAAGCCGCTTGAAGAAGCTCGCGCTGATCGGACTCGCCAAACCCAAACATGAGCGTGTGACTGGTCTGCTTTACGGGTTACTACTTTTCGAGGCGTCGCTGCTTATGAGGAACCTTTTCATCGAACTCTTTCCGGTTTGCGGTAAATGAGACATGTCTATCTGGGATAACGAGTACGAGGCCCGAACGATTGCGAAAATCTCCAACCGTTCAGTCGTTCCGCCTTGAAGGTGCCAATCTGAGCACCAGGACTACCTATTAGATGCAACAGCGGTGCACCTCATTCCGCAAAGATTCTCGGTATGTGGATCGCCAGAACCGAGGAACATTAGAGCTGGGATCCGGATTCTTTTCCTAACAACGCTTGAATTCTTGCTTTTAGCTCTGGAGGCGCCTTGTAAACTGGCATATTTACCCGGACTAAAGAATCGAACTTGACCGCTTCCTCGCCAGCGTTCTTACATGTGGAACAGGTAGAAAGGTGAGCTTCCAGATCGAGCTGTTGGGTGAGTTCCAATTCACCATCGAGATAGGCGTCTAACCAGCGTCTGGTTACTTCACAGTTCATACTCCGCCCTCCTTAAGCAGTGTTCCCGATATCGCCAGGAACCAGGCCTATCAGGCCCGTGCTTTCGGTGACGTTCAACTCTTTCCGGGTTACTCTTTGCTGGCCTGTCTACTCGCTCTTTGGATCGCTTTCGGGTTTGACAACGCCCCGATCGGCAAAATGGCAACAACGACAGATTCAACCGCTCGAATTTATGCCTAATGATCCACCGGCAGGAACTCGTTGCGATGTCGATTGATGAACTCATCAAGCGCCGCACCGACAAGATCATCAAAATTCCCAGCCTGGATTATCTCATCCGAGTGACGAACCAACCATTCATCAAACACTTTTGCTAACACCTTACCTTTCTTGTATTTCAACTCGTCGCATTGTTTGTTTAGCCAGCGAATTTGATAGCTGGAGAGCTTTGCTTGGATCGACGGTGCAATCTCGTTAACGCCGCCACCAGAAAATGGAACGCTCTCCGCGTTCCTGCTCATGAGGTAAAGGTAATAGAGATAAAAGGCACTCCACATGATGACGGACCTGCTAACCTTGGGGCTTCTCTAAGAGGGGGCCTATTACGGACTCGAAAGTG
>Ga0070698_100000468_pt1 | contig 42757 bp, 41 predicted proteins | sample KBSK1502metaG_FD_65477 | JGI IMG/M metagenome (GOLD analysis project Ga0070698, IMG submission 65477) | Corn, switchgrass and miscanthus rhizosphere microbial communities from Kellogg Biological Station, Michigan, USA - KBS K1-50-2 metaG | ecosystem: Host-associated > Plants > Roots >...
CAAGGTGCAGATTGGCGACCTGGCCCCGGACTTTACGCTCCTTAACCAATCAGGCACACCAGTCAGTCTTGGAGATTTTCTCGGCAAGCAGCATATCGTGCTGTATTTCTATCCAAGGGAAGCCTGGACACCTGGAAAGACCGGCGTATAGGTGATCTCAATTCGCTCCGGGAGCGAGTCTGACATACTTTTTGGGTGAATGTACACCTTGACCCCCAGGACATCGAGGGCGTTGCGCTTCTCCTGGAACGTCGCCTCGTGGTATCTGCCTCGCATGGTATTCAAGAAGTCCAAAAAGCCAAGGATGCTGTTGCGGTAGACGTTCGACAGCTTCACCGTATCTCTTGATGCAGCGTATTCCGTCTCGTGCTTGCGCAGCTGGTCTGCCTTCTGAGCAATGTCGCGGCCGATCAAGTTATAGAGGTAGCTCCCTTCGGGATGCTTCGTTCGCTCCTGCGTAGCAGCGGCAATATCACGCTCCAACTGGAGCATCAGCTGCTTGCCCTTGGTGTCTTCCAGCATATTCTGTACCGATTGCTCGATGTTGCGCTCAATCGTCGCGCGGATCACGTCCAGGCGCTCAAACACCCGGCAGCAGTCCGCCCACACCAGCGCATCAACGCCGTCCGTGCGGATAGTCGGTTTATCCGGGCAGGCGGCGTACTTGTTGCGCAGCTTATCGCAGCGGTAGAACGGATAGGTATGCCCGTGCGTCGTCTGGTACACCCCGTACATGCGGTAACGGCAGGTCTTGCAGACGATGTGGCCTTTGAGCAGGAAATCTTCGGGGTTTTTATGGGGATGGCTCTTGTCAACTTGGTTGGTCTTGAGCTTGCGGAGCGCCCGCTCGTACAGTTCGGGCGGTATCAGCGCGGGCAGGCCGCCGGGGATGATCCTCATGAGCTGGTTGGGTTGCGTGGCGTTCTTGCCCTTAGCGGTGGTGACTTTGGTGGTCTTGCAGATTTTGAGCACGCCAATATTAGCCGCGTCCACGAGCAGCATATGCACGGTTGAGGGCTGCCAGGCGGTACTGGTGACATTGGCGCCTCTACTCTTGGCAGGGGGTAAAATGCCGTCCTCGGTGAGTTTGTGAGCTATAGCTCTCACGCTCATGTCCAGCTCAACGAACATCTGGAAGATCGAGAAACGCACGGCGGCTTCCTCGTAGTTGACATCGTAAAAGGTCTTGGCCTTATCCCCCCACAACCAGCCGTAGGGCGTGCGGCCGCTGGCAACCGGCAGGTTGTGTTCCAGCCTGGTTTGCCAGTGGCGGTTGGCATATTCGACGATCTTTTCGCGCTCAGATTCGGCACTCCAGGCTAAGATCGAACGGATGAGCTTACCCGTTAAGGTATTGTCAATGTTCTCGCTGACACTAATGATCTCGCCGCCGCTGTCCTCAATCTCCTGAAAGATCATGGCGGAATAGACGAAGTTGCGCGAGAAGCGGCGTAAGTCCCAAACGATGATCGTGTCAGCCAGGCCGTCGCGGATGAGCTGGCGGGCCAGGGTCAGCTTCTCCCTATGTGAGTAGTGGATGAAGCCGCTCTTGGCTTCACTGAGGACGGCGATAATGTCGATATCATGCAACTCGGCGTAGCGGCGGCATTTGTCTTCCTGGTAGTCCAGGCTCTCGCCGTCCTGCTCCTGCTTATCGGTGCTGACGCGGCAGTAGATGACGGCGCGTTTTCGTTCCATACGGACTGCTCCTCTCCTGTGTCTCTCTAGTCCTAAACGCCCTCAACGAAGTCGATAGGTAGGCTATCGAGTGCCTTTCCCAGTTCGACTTCGGCGATGAGTTCCTGTACAAAATTGGTGGTAAGCAATGGAGCGAGCGCGTTGTCCGGTCCGACACCGTTGCTGGCATCCAGTACTAACCGGGTGAGCCTGCCGTGTGGCGTGCCGTCAAGCTGTTCCTCCACCAAGTGGAGCGTGACATTGCGCGCTTCCATTTCTCCCACGAGGACGGCCATGTGGGGTAAGGAACTCGTCAGACAGCTTAAATGAGTCATGACTACACCTTGAATGATGCCATCCCGGTAGCGGATACGCATCAGGCGCAATCGCTCCCGGTCAAGGGATGGCACTTCATGGTGCACCATACCGACGATAAGGCCATGTGCCTCACAAAACGCGCGGCAGATCGCTTCCTGTTCCTCGTGGCCGAACGCGTCTGCATGTTTCTTAGAGGCAAGACGGCAGTAGATGTCAACAATAGTTGGTCGGGTAGCAGACATGAAATGCATTCCTCTCAGCTGGCAGAAAAACAACGTCTACTATGCAAACGAACGAACAGGTGTTTACTTCACCCAGGTATGGACGGGACGAACTACAAACCAAACAACTAGTACAAGGTTCCTGCCGGATATTTTGACGCCGGTTACGTGGTAAAACGCTGGGATATGATACGTAACATATTGGCAGCGCCAAGTCACAACCATCGTGGTGCTGGCACCGCTCCGGTGTTCCGTACAGGGATAGTGCAATCCGCTACTCTTACTCAAGAGTATACCGCGGGCATGCAAGAGGGCGGCTTGCTTGTCCTGCGCGGTAGCAAACTTTACCCAGTAGCTATTCCGGCCGCCCGTAAATGCGCTCAGGTTGCGGACATAGACACTGGAACCTTCGACGCGATTGATAGCATACGCCGGTATATTGCCTTGCTGCCCGCTCAAAAGCGCATGGGTGGACACGTAGGCAATACCATATCCGTTCGCACTCCCCGCAGGCACGAACACCGCCGTATCGGTCATGACTGAAATTCCGCTGCTACTAATAAAGATAAGCCCGGCAGGCAAGGTTTGGGAGATAACCGAGCCGTTGGTGATCGTTAAGACACCGTGCGCGGTGATGGCCGGATAGGTCTTGCTGCCCGTCGGTATGACCGGCGTTTGCGCCGTGAACGTTCTGAGCGCTGCGGGGACAGCCGGAACGCGCAAGGAGGCACGCTGCTCCGGCTGCTGATTAGGGGAGAGCACGCCAATGGCAATGAGGATAGAGAGAGCCAACACTGACAGGAACATAGGCAGCAGCGAGGGACGGGGCGGCTGCTCCCGTTCGAGGTAGATATGCAGCGTTTGGGTCGGTTCGTTGTCCACCTGGTGCATGGCTTCCTCCTACGGCTGCGGCTTGAACTGCGCCCCGTCGTTGCTATACGTAAACTGCTGATTGCCAACCGACACGATCATGTCAATCTTGCCGTCGCCGTTCACATCCTGAAACTCGGCCGTGACCGGGATTTGCGCCGGGTTGTCGCCAATGATGGCCGGACCGTTATAGATGCGGGCATGCGCCACAGTGCCGCCGGGCAGCTCAATGATCACGACGCGGCCTTTCAGATTGATAAACACAAAATGGGAGGGATGGTCGGTACTGTCAGCATGGCCCACCACCGCATCGGCCTGGTAGGTGCGCGGAAACCCATAGGTGGCATCGAGTTGATGCGCGCTCCACCAGGTGCCCAGCAGCTGAAACCCGACCCAGAGCGCAAGCATGGCGATCATACCAATGCCCACGTAGACCAGCCAGTGCGTACGCGGCTTCGGCGGCGGTTCGGGGTGAACGACAATTCTTCGGTTACCTTGCTCGTACACCTGCTGGCCGGCACGGTTGGTATAGCTGCGGGTGCTCGTTGGTTGGCGCGGCGGCCACACGTCATCATAGTCGACGTCACTAGGGTAATCAGGCGGGCGGCTGGCCCGCTGGGGAATACGGCGTTGCTGCATGAAATCCTCCACAGGAGACAAGGTGTATCGGAAAACGCCTAAACGATGCTCTTACTACAAAGATATACCATAAATGGCAAAGGTGTCAAGGATTTGACAAAGGAATTCTAAGACTGGCTACGTGTTGCGCTAATTACAATGGATAACGTATACTGGACAAAACGGCAGGAGGGGAGCAATGCCTGATTACTTGCGGGTGCAAGACATTGTTGAGCGCATGCATGTCTCAGAAGAAACGGTGCGTATCTGGATTCGCCAGAAAAAACTACCAGCTATCCGTATCGGCAGAGACTACTTCATTGACCCGGCCGATTTTGAGGAGTTTCTGAAGCGGCATCGGACGGATCGGAAGCCGGACGAGGGGTCATAAGAGTTCTAATTTCAATATTCCACGTTTAACAAGAAATAGTATGGCGTACGCTTCGGAGCGTGTAATCTCGCTTTTGCCCATTTCTCTCCCTTCGTTAATATTCGCTCGCTAAAAGTATCGTCATCACCCGTCTGCACTCCGGCGATAGCGGGTTTGCGCCGTACACGAGCTCTTTGTCATAATAATCTATCTTCCAATACGTCTTCTCGTTGTGCCACTTTATGTTGCCTAAGTCATGCTCGCCGTAGGGATCGTTGTCGGGCGTGAACGCATCAAACGCCTGCACCGCTTTAACGAGGCCGGGGAAGTCGGACAGCGCTATCGCGCCCATCGTCGCTATCAATAAAACCGTACTGTTGGAGCTGAACCTGTAGAAGCTGCGAGCTCGCTAAGAACTGTATGACCGGTTCGGCGCATGATACGCACAACTCTACTTTAGAGAACAAGCCAATACCCACTTGTATACTCTTTCTGTCGAGGGCGGGGCCGTCTATCGCAACGCCGCATTTATCACACTTGTGTACTAGCATAGTACTGGCAATTATACGGCTTGAGGCCGCAACACTGCTATTGTGGTTTTGCCAGCTTCTTAACAGGGGTGCTGTCGTCACTGTTCCGGGACAAGAGCGCTTGGGGTGCCGATGAATTAGTGCTAGGCTGGAAGTATGAAGAAAGACTACCAAATTCTCCTGCTAGAAGAGATTCGTGACCAAAGCAAGGCGCTGCTTGAGGGCCAGAAGGATCAGGCTACCCGCGCCGATATAAACCGAGTAGGGCAGCGGTTGGATACTTTGGAAAGTGATGTGCAGGTAATCAAGGCGGCGGTTACCGCCACGAACAACGATCTGAAGAAACATACGAGCTTACCGACGCACGTGGCGCATGGGCATGCGTGGGCGTATGACTGGCAGGCATGTATTCATATGCTGGCGCTGTGCTGACGAGCGGTATAAAGCGCGGCAGATGAAAGTCTGTTAGAACAATAAAAAGCGTTTGCGGGGGCTGACCATCACGTAAGCGCTGGTTATCAAGTGTACTTAAATAGCTTTATTGTTTTGTCCAGGTGCCGCAATGTGACCTTGAGCGGTTTACAATTACTCCCAAGTACGCTGCTCATAACCGGAGCGGGGTACCGTAAAGGCCAATGAAGCGCTGCCCAGGTTGCGGTAGATTTTTTCTGCCGCTACCATGTCGCGTACGGTTTCGGGTTCGCCACCCGGCAGGGTTGTGGTGTGCACCACACCGTCTGCACGTATCTCGCCAGTTTGTACTTCGTCTGAGGCCAGGTTATAGAGCCGGTACTGCAAGCCCTGACCTTCCTCTGGCGAGCTGAGGCCGCCGCGTGGTCCTAAACTCGCCGTAACTTCGGTCGTGATGTCTTCCTCTTGCCAGCTTGCCGTGAGCGTCCGTTCGCCTGCACTCCGGGGGTAAATGCCGAACCATGCAAGGATGGATGCAGTTCCCGAAAAGGGCGGGTTGGTCTGGCCGTTGTGCGTTGCTGCGTAATCCTGTAGATTGTAGCCTTGGCTCCTGATATAGCTCGGTGACACTCTCATCTGTACTGGCTCCTAAATACGATTCGACCATCATAGCAACTTATGGGGAATAATCAATAGAAAGTCTGGCATGCGTCGCGCGGGCGGCTGCTGGTTCTACAGGTACTTAAATTGCACTGGCTCAGCAATGGGCGTGGTAAATGGTAAATTGACGGCGTGTAGCGGTAGTAGGCTCAAGGAGGAGGCGGTGAAACCGCTATGACAAGTGGTGCTGGGTTCGTTCCAATATCGCCATGAGGAGGCTGGGCTAGTGGTCACGGGGTCGGATAGGTCATAGGTGTAGTTCTCGGTTGTATTAAAGGCCATGATCGTGTTCGATGAATAGCTATAGTTTTGGCCGTATGCTGTGCCAGTGCAGTTGGATGATAGATAGAAGATTTGGTCAAGTCCTACTGCAATGCCGCTTGATAGGAGGTTAGTATTGCTGTTAGGTTGTTCTGCGTAGGTACTGTCGGCTATGTAGATGAATTTGTTAAGGGAGGGTATGTAGACCTGGGCTTCGTTGCCGCCATGCCCGACTACTAGCCCTAGCTCTTGGCCGTTGGCATCATATACTTTTAGGCTTTTGCCTGTAGTATTTTGCAGGTCGGTGATTTGCTGTGCTTGGTTCTGCTGCTGTGTCTGTAGATCGTTGATTTGTGATGTGTGCGTGGCCTGGGTGTTCTGCACATTGGTGATCGCGGTCTGCTGGTTAGTCTGCTGCTGCTGCAAGCTGGCTATGGCGCTCTGAATTGGCGCTAGGGCCGCGTTGATGGCGTCTTGCACATCCTGAATGGTTGCAAATTTGGCCGCTGCGCTAGCTGGTAGGTTAGCGATGGTAAGGAGTGAGACAGGGACTAGCAGGCTGGCAAGTAGAACAATGCGGGCGCGGCGTGACAAGCTCCGATTATTGGTTGCGCGGTGCGGCGCTGTGTATGTAGACATTGCAAGTCCCCCATTTAATGGTTTAATTCTAGCACGCTCTGAGCGCGGGATTACATAGTCATAATGTCGCCCAATGCTCATTTTGCGACGTAACGTAACAGGGGTAGCGGGTCGCAATTGGCTGAAAAGCACTGTGTCAAGTGCGCTCGCTGATACCAACCGCCTCTGTTAGCAAGCATATTATGCCATGTTGGTTTTATTAAGTTCTCGTAGATTATTTGGGGCTGTGGGATACAGATTTTGGCACGGCTTTTGGAATTCCAACCTATACTAGTAGACTCTAACCCACTACTTGCCTTTATTTTTTGGGGAGTTTTTCTCACTACTTTTATTCCCGCGCTTACCCCGCGCTTTTGGCGCGGAGTTGTTGATTGCGTCTCTGAGGATTTTTTGGTCATCGATACTGAAACTGAGTACCCTCCTTGCACCACAGCGCTCAAGCTCCTTCGCTTTTCCATAAATATCTTCATCCTTACTGAGGAGGAAGTCAGCGTTGCTGATTATATGATTTAGGCATATGTGTATATCCATGTATGCGCGCTTCCAGGCAGGTGCAAATTCTGCTTCTGGAAATTTTTTCCGTGCTGCTTGTAGCATCCTGTCAAAATTAATGTCTGGGTGGATAATTTCTTGAACCTTATTAAATAAAGCTATTGTTTCCTCCCCAACAGGATAAAGATTCTCGCCGGGATAAAGCTCCGGTTCCAACACGATGGCGTAACGTGGAAGATAAGCTGGCTCAGGATCAAAACCACGATCCTTGTTTCTTTGCCGCAACTCCCTTTCTAGATTTCTCCGGCCATCTCTGTATCTATCAAGTGGCATACCCCGGCGTTCACCGGCACCGGGCCTGTTTTCATAAGCCGTTATAAGAGGTACCTGAATAGTTATCTTTCCCTGATTATGATACTTAACCAAATCTTGCACAAAAGTAGTTTCTCGCTCTTTCTCATCAAGCAGAAATATGCAATTAGAGTCGAATGTTATTCTTATCACCGGGCCTCCCTGAGATGTATAGGGCGTTTATGGCAATTACAGCTTACCTTTAGGTGAATTAGGGGCCGTAGCAAGCACGGCACATTCTGGTAGTCGCCTCTGTTAACTTGTATATTATGCCATCGGTACATATATGGTGTCGAACACTTAGACGGGTAAAAACTCAACTACGATGGCACATATTAAGACTTTGTTTTTGATACGGTTTATGAGACTATTCCCTACTCTATAAGCAGCCTGCAAAATGGCAAAGACCGTTGCCTCATAAAACGAGGTTTTCGAGAAATTCTGGATGATCACGAGTTGCTAGTATTTGCCAGTTGCTTGCAGTAAGATATTTGTATATTCAGTTCTAACTAATACAAACACCATATGTACGCAGCATACCCGATCTGGCTCCTAGTCTTTTTTCTGGTGCCGGTCTTGCTTCTATGGGTCTTCGCGTATAAATATTTGCGACCTTACCGCAGCGTGTTCGTTAAAATTGCAAGCCTCTGTATGGTCATAGGCAGTCTGTGGGATGTTTTTGCGGTGCGGACGGGGATTTGGATGTGGCCACTAACCTGTTGCGTATTGCCGCGATTTTACTCTATCCCCCTTGAGGAGCTTGGTTTCATGTTCTTAGGTGGGCTGTATATCGCGTCGCTAACGATCATAGTCCGGGACATTTTGAAAGTGCACGTAAGGCTGAGAAAGGGTAAGCCCTAGCGATGGCTCACCTTACTTTTCTGCTATCAATACTGGTGATGTGTGGCCCTATTGCCTTGCTGATATGGAGAAGTCAAGAGCGAGTCTTAAAGAAGTACGAAATAGTCCTGCTCGCCATGATTGCCCTGAGTGTACCGTTTGTCGGCCCTGCTGATTACTATGCTATACACTGGCATGCCTGGCAGTATGGAGCATCTGTTACCTCTGGTATTTATTTCCTTACACTCCCTGAAACGTATCTTTTTGGCATCGCAGTTACGGGGATTGTAGCTATGGTAACACTTGTCTTCGCGGAGCGGGTTGATAGACGGCAGCGTAAGGTCAGAGAGAACCGGCGTGCGAGTAGGCGGTGATTGTTAATTTCTGAAATTAGTCGTCTTGTGCCTTTCTGCCACCAAGTGAGCGGGTACTCTGGTCAGTTTGTTATTTCTATCCCACTGCATTTAATATATCCCAAAAGACCTAGAATCAAAAGTCAAGCAACTAATCATGGAAAGACACTCATGCACGTGTGGACTGCTGTTTCTTGAGCTTAATGAATGCACTAATGACGGAGGCGTAGCTCTCCCCTAGATCTAGCCCCAATGCACTTACCGGCTCAAGCCATTGGTATGAACGTAATTCTCTTTGATCAAGCTTGAGCGACCCGCCAGTTGTCGTCGCGTAAGCGTCGAAGAAAATGAAGTGAGCGGGACGGTGAAAGTCACGGGAATCGATCAGCTCCCCCCAGTAGAATACCTCTATACCTATCAGGAGAAGCCCTGTCTCCTCCTCCCCCTCTCGCACTAGTGCATCAAGAACCCGTTCGCCTGGTTCAATGTGGCCGCCAGGCAAGACCCATTTGTCTCCCCATTTTGTAGATTGGGTGAGCAGTATTTCGCCTTGCTCGTTTTCTATGACGATGCCGCCCACTAACTCAATACCGCGCGGGTAACTATGTGGCGTAACGGTTAGTTTGTTCATCGGGTTGGCCTTACTCTCGATCAAGAATAACAGATTAAGCACCACCATCAAACCAGAATGGACGGTACACCGTCCGCCGCTTCCACACCGCATAGACCCTGGCGACCAGCTTTCTGGTGACAACTATCGTGGCTTCAGTGTACCGTTTGCCCTCAGCCCGTTTCTTGTCAAAGGTACGTTTCAGCTCGGCATCACGGCGCTTGGCAATAAACATCCAATGGATATAAAATAGTAAAGATGAGCTTAAATATTGCTGCACCAGACCTCGCTCTTGAGACTGAAGCCTTTGTGGGACGAAGTGTTGCTGTGCTCGGCATAACCGGCAGCGGAAAAACCAACACGGCGGCCGTGCTGATCGAGGAGCTACTAACGCAGGGCCTGCCCATGACGATCGTGGATATTGAGGGTGAATATTGGGGTCTCAAGCAGTCTTACGACCTCCTCATTGCCGGCCGCTCAGAACATGCTGAACTAGAGATCGGGCCGGACAATGCCGCGCAGCTGGCAAACATCTCGGTCCAGCGTGGTATCTCCGTGATCTTGGACCTCAGCGACTACACGCAAGACGAGCAATATGCTTTCCTGGTCGCCTACTTCCAAAGCCTATGGGACGTGGCGGGCAAAGAGCGAAAACCCTATCAAATTATCCTTGAGGAAGCTCACGAGTGGGTGCCCCAGTCGGAACGGACGCCGTTAAAACAACTGCTCACCCGTATTGCGCTGCGTGGCCGCAAGCGTGGCTTAGGCATTATCCTGATGTCGCAACGCTCCGCCAAAGTGGAAAAGGATGTCTTAACCCAAGTACCGCTCCTGTTCCTGCATAAAGTGGTGCATCCCATCGACCTGAAAGTATACAAAGAGCTAATCCCGCTGCCAGGCACGCAAGTGGAAACGATGGTCGGCGCCTTACAACTAGGTGAGGCAATTATTGTGTTTAATCAGAATGTCACCGCCGCCAACGTTCGCCCGCGGCATACGTTCCATGCGGGCGCCACACCCACGCTCGGCACCACCGTCGAACCTGAGTTACGGCGGGTCGATGACAAGACGCTGCGGGAATTGCAAGCGTTACTTATATCAGAGACTAATACCGCTGCCGGGCCGAACCAGGCGCGACGCATCAAGGAATTGGAGGCGGTCGTAGCGGCCAAAGATGCTGAGATTGCCAAGTTGCGGAAACAGCTTAGTTTGTCCAGCAAGCCCGGGGTGCCAGTCGCGATCCCCGAGAAGCCGGAGACTACCGAAACTTCAGTCAAGCGTATGCACCGGTCAGGTAACTCCCCTGCTCCACCGAGAGAAGTAAGTATCCCAGCCCCGCAGTCCAGGGCACCAATACAAACCAGTGAAGCGCCGCCGCTCAATGAACGAAAGTTCACTGTACTAGCCAGACGAATTGCAGCACTACCTACACTCCAACGCTTACTCCTAAAATTGCTCACGGAAAAAGACCGGGACATGAATGTGCAAGCGATTGCTGCGTGGCTGAATTGGCAGGAGAGTTCCGTCCGCAAAAATCCACCGACTACCCTCATGCAGCTGCATCTGGTAGAGCGGGAGCGACACCGTGATGGCTTCCGTTACCGCTCAGAGTTACGCAACTATTTACAGGCGGAGTTCCCTGGTATTGATGTGGAAATGTTAGTGCACCGGGTATTGGCGCAGGACTAGTATGGCAAAAACCAAGACCAAGCCAGGGCCGAAGCCAAAGTATGGGAAGCGTGCAGAAATCCATGCGCTTGTACCTGTCGAGGATTTGAACTATATCCGTTCAGTCACCACAAATGTAACTGAATGGGTAATCAAGGCCATTCAGGAAAAGCGGCAACGCGAAAACAAAGCTCAATGAGGTATGTATCGATACAGCGTAGTTCTCCCAATGTGTATTTGCGACAATTATTGCATTTACAACAATAATATACCCATGCATCGCCCACGTATCCATACCCTTACCTATCGCCGACAGTTACAAACCGATCGGGTACTTTTGCCGCTTGACGAGCCGACTTCTCAGCAGGATTAAGTGCATATTTAACCACACCAACGCCGGCGCATAAGGCACCTAGCGCCATAACGACCGTCCAGTCTCTGACAGACGATTGGTTATGTGATAGGTAGCTAATGGTTTCTTCAGTAACCCCGAGTGTAGCAGCTATCATTCCAAGTTTGAGTGCTAGATCGGCCCCTCTGGTGGACGGTCCGTTTTCCCCGAATGTACCTTGCGCATGGTCTATTCTGTGCTGTGTCTCATGGAGAAGGGATTCGTTTGCCCGTTTTAGGCCGTAGACATTGATATTGCCATCCCCGTAATCCCCTGCTCTTGTTAATCGTGGATTATGAAACTCTACTGACGTGTCCGCAATTTGCTTTTCATCCAGACCATGACTCCGTAGGTAATTGCTATAGTTCTCGAAATCAAAATTTACAACTTTCCCATCCAGTGCCTTACCCAAACCAATATCGAAAGTAACCGCAGGCATCGCCTGGTCGGGTGTTGTGCTATGCGCTGGTTCGGCCGCGGAACTTGACATACATACTTTTATAGCATATGAATAATAATATTACAACTATATGTCGATATAATTTATAATTAACCCCTCTAGTCCAATTCCATAGCTCACAAATCCAAGCAGACCTGACTAGGCTCACTCAAATCGGAACGACAACCAGGTTCAATGCTGTACATACCGATACAGCGTACTCCTCCCGATATGGAGCGTATCGCATATCTCCTGCACCGTCATGTTCCGGTCAGCGTAGAGTTTCCGAGCATGTGCCACTTTCTTAGGATCGAGCGTTTGCAGCTTCGGTCGGCCGCCTAACCTGCCCCGTGCTCTAGCGGCTTGCAGTCCGGCATTGGTGCGTTCCTTGATGACTTCCCGTTCAAACTCAGCCAGTGCTCCGAAAATATGGAAGATGAGCTTGCCGCCGGATGTGGTAGTGTCCATGTTTTCCTGCAAGCTCTTGAAGCCGATGCCTTTGTCGCTGAGATCGGTAATTGTAGCGATGAGATGTTTAAGCGTGCGGCCGAGCCGGTCAAGCCGCCACACCACCAACGTGTCCCCTGCCCGCAGATGGTTCATGGCTTCCTGCAAGCCAGGCCGCTCTGATTTCGCGCCGCTGGTTGTATCGGTAAATAGCTTCTCGCAACCTGCTTGCTTCAGCGCGTCGGTATGCAAATCGAGTGTCTGGTCCTGGGTGGAAACGCGGGCGTAGCCTATAAGCATGTGCGTAACCTACTCGCCTATATATTCATCCAGTAACAGGTGTAGCTTCCGCCAGGATGAAAACCGAGACGGGCGTATCGCTTATCCAGCTTCAGGTTACCTTCGGGCGAGTATACAAGTACCTGCGTATGACCCTTGGCCTTCAGTGCTTTGGCTGCGCTCTCATAGAGCAGGTTCGTGGCTTCTACTTCGTGCTTGCCTTGTGTCACTGCAAATCTGAACAACCACGCTACCCTTCCGTCTTCAATAAGAGAAATGGTGCCGACGATGGCTCCGTCGTTTTCAGCTACCAGAATAGCGTCAGGATCAGCTTCGATGCGTTTTTGCAGTCGCTCCGCCGAGTCGCGGTTTTCATCGAACTGGCCACCGTACAAATTACTCTGACGATACAGTGAGGCAACATGAGGGTAGTCATTCGGGTCGTAGCGGCGGATTTTCATATGCATGCATTCCCGTCCTAGAACAACACCAGTTGCCCGCTCTGCCGCTGTTGCTTCCGTAAAAAGTGTGTGCCAAGTACTGCTTTGTAGAGGATGCGCGTTAAATGGTACACCTCGTCAATTTCCTGCTCTCTTGGTACCCGGCCATACTCGCTGTAGAGTGCCATCGCGACTTTGGCCTTCAAATACCGTTGCCGTTGTTCTTGCCGCTGCGTTGCCATTGCCATAATGCTTTTAGCGTACCAAAACACTAATGGTATAGCAAGCTATGGGACGTTGTTTTTGATACGAGTTACGGAACCGCTAGGGTACAGCATGCTTCCCTGTCAGCCGTGAGCCGCTGTTGGACGGCTGGCGGCTGTTCCATAAACGGTCGTTTATGGGACACATAAGACAGGGTCTACCTGTTTCTTTCTCTGAATACTATAGAAAAAATGTACAAATTGCGCTGCCGCGTTTTTAGGCAGAATGTCTCTATCATATCGCTGCCTTACTTTTTATACTTAAGTAAATTGAAGTTCTCGTAGGATAGCCCTGTAGCGCGGACTTGTAGCACCGGCATTCGCAGTTGTTGGCAAAAGCAAGCGTTAGCTTTTGCCGCTCCTTTCGTGAGGTGAAAAAGTGAGCTTTGACAATTACCAAGCGTTCGGGGGTGGTGATCGTCCGTTCGGTCAGCATGAGACCTATATAGGTATTCCTGGCGCTCCTGTGCATGGTCATGTGGTATGGCATGACGGGCCGAACGGCCCGGTTTATGACTACGTGCGTGATGCGCAGGGCAACATCTATGCTAACGTCCCTTCTGAGTTGTATCGCCTCTTGGGTGATATTGCGATTAACGGGCGCTAGTCGCTGCTCATGGCAGAGAGGGCCGTCCGGTGTGGGCGGCTCTCTTTTTGTAGTTAGGGTATACTGTTTGGTTGTTATGAAGTATTCGGATGATGCTATTGAAGTGCTGAGGGCCTTAGATGGTGATCTGCCGATAGTTGAAAAAAAACGTTTGCTCCGTGCGTTTCTGTGGCGGCAAGTAGACAGGTGGAAACAATACCCTAATGAGGCTGAGTGGCTCGCGTATGATGTTGCTGGGTTACTCGCTACCTCGTTTGCAAGAAAGCAGCTAGCAAGAGATGACCAATACCTACAGGTGCTTGAGATGGCTGGTGATCTTGAGTTGCCTGAAGCAGTTGCGGGCCTGCGTCGGCCGTTGTCAACCTGGCCGATAATGGCGCGGCTGATCGCTAGGCTTCCTGAGTAATTCGGTCGTATTTGGAACAGTACTGTAACGCTCCAATGTTACTAGGCCCTAAAAAATACGTCTCCTTCTATGTAACATCAAGCATCCTCAATGGATGTTTACAATTACAATGGTGGGAGTGTAAATAGTTTCGCACTAGCGAAATAATTCCTGAATGGGGGTTTTCATAGATGAGCCTAACTGCAACGAGTGTTAATGTGGTATGCCCGGTTTGCTCGAAACAACATATGTTTGCGCTGACGCCTGGATACGGCAATCTTAGCTGTCCCAAGAAAAATAAAGCCTTCGATGTGCTCTATGCAAAAACAAGAGCCAAGAACCAGCATGCAGGACAACGAAATTCAGGTGTAAAGATTTATCAGATTAGGTTAATTTTACCGAATAATACTGAAAACCTGATTGAGTTTAAAAGCAAAACTGCACATTTTGAATTACGGGCAGGAGATAGCGCAATTGTCGCCTACTACAAGGGAAAGCCAAAAGTCGTGCAAAACTGTACGATACATCAATATATGGTTGCTTCCGACGGGTGTTTTATAGCCACAGCGGTATATGGTTCGTATGCAGCAGACGAAGTGCTTATCCTACGAGACTTCCGAGATCGGGAGCTAGCATCAAGTGGTCTGGGTAGATTTGTGACTCGCTTGTATTACTTTGTCAGCCCGCCTATAGCGGAATTACTAGAGGTATTCCCTGTTGCCAAGAAGCCTACAAAGTACGTGCTGGATAAAATAGTAAGTAACTGTCGAAGAAGAAAATCTTAGCGTACGAAATTTCTCCATTACTACGGCAAGGCCAAGTCAGTCTACTGCCAAGCCCACGCCGGACAGCCCGATGCAGAACTTCACCCGCGCCGTGAAAGTTATTGTGCAGGTGCCGAAGAACGCGATCAAGAAGAAAAATCAATAATTCCGTAGCTCATTATCAACAACCAAGCTCGTCCAGCCCTCGGGTACAATCTCACCTTTCTGCGTCAGTGTGTCGTACTCAGCTGTAGTCACGTAAAACGATCTGATATTCTCGCCGCTCTCCGCTCGGATTGAGATATCAACGTTGTCATGGGGAACTATCCGGCAAGCGATGCCCACGTGCACCTTACCGACTTCGTCGCGCTCGTCTTTGATAACCCCCATTGGATCAACCGTCACGTATTGCTGCATGCGCTCTATATCAGTCGTGCTGTCAGCTTTACTAAAATCTACAGCCTCCCCATTGACAGTGAGGAGCGTTTCTTCATCAAGCTCCCTATAAAACGCATCCATCAGCTTTAGATCTGTCGGTTCCATATGACCACCGATGCCGAGCGAAACTTTACCAGCTAGCCGGTCTTCGTTATACCCTTCTGTACCGCGCTGATACAGCATGAATCTGCCATCGGCAAGCTGGACATAACCGTACACGATCAGCTGTTGTACGCTTGAATCCTTCTCCACGTCATTGTCGCCGCCTCGTTCGCGGTAGGTACCATGCCTTTCTGCAAGCTCTAATAGACTTTCCAGATCATCTTTGCCATGGAACTTGTAATACACGGCGTTGTCTTTGAGTTGTTCAGGTATGAACCCACCTCCTACGAGGGTTTCACGAGATAAAACAAATGCCTGCTTTGACATAACAGTATCCTACAGCATGTGGTGCTATCAGGCAAAGCTGCGATGATTAGTCAAGTATCGGAATGCTTAGCGTTGGATATTTCTCCATTGCTACGGCAAGGCCAACTAGGCTTTCAGAGACCTCTATTTAAGTGTGAATGATTAACGTTCGTATTTGGGACGGTTGGCCGTTAGCTTGACTTTGCTATGATAGCAATAAGGCTTTCGGCCGTGGTTGATGCACCACACGTGGCGGGAGGTCTTCTTATAGTGTCTGTAACCTGGTAGCGCTTAAGCCACAAACCCTTGTACGTCTACCTTATCCAGCAATCGGCTCTTTTTGCACCGCGCCACCAGTGCCACGCTCGGCCGATGTGAGAAGCCGATGTACTCAACCGTTTTGCCCTTTTCCTGGGCTTTCTTGATCGCCGGCAGTAAGTCGGTATCAGAGGAGACCAGTATAATTCTGTCCGCTAGGTTCTCGTATGCCGCTACCAGAATTGACACTGCTATTTCAACGTCCACGCCCTTTTCATGGTACACACCGTCGTTTTTGAGCAGGTAGCCGAGCGAATACCGGTAGTGGTGTTGCGCGAGGTGTCCCAGCAGGCGTTGCTGGTCAGCCTGCATACGCTTGGATTTTTCAGTGCCGTCGGTCTTCACCTTGCCGACAAAATACGTGGCCTGCTCTATGGTAGCGCCTCTGCTTAGGGAGTTATTGAAAGCAGTAAAGTCAAACGACAATAAATTGTTGAGCTGCAAATCCCTCGATTTGTAAAAGAAGTTACTCCCGTCAACCAAGATAATACAACGCTCCCGCATAGGCGCAGTATACACGCATTCTCAGGAGGTGCGATAGATATAAAAAAGTCCCACAGACATCTTGCGATCCTGTGGGAGGTTTTAGTACTTTTAATATACTCTAACACCCTAACAATGTCAATAAAGCAAACAATGTTAACATAGACAACAAGCTAATATATAAACATTAGGTACAACTTAGCAAATACAGAGGTAACGGGGTATTATAAACATAAGTAAGGAGCTGCTGACATGCCCGATGCGTCTGACTCTAACCGCTTAATAATGCCCCTCGGCGGCCGCGGCGAGAAAATACTTGCGCAAAATCTTTCAGAGGGTGAAAAGATTCATGTTAAGTTACAAGGCAACAACGGACAGGCCTTGGTACTGACAAATAAACGACTGTATATCGTCAAGTGGGGCTGGCTGGCAGGCAATACGTTTGGCGGCAGATGCATTGGCTATGAATACCGAAATATCACCGCACTTGAAGCCAATAAACATGTCATGACTCATATGGTGCAAGTACTCACGCCAGCTACGCAGCACCAAAAGTTGCATACCATTGGCGGCAGAGATAAGGGCACCAATGTCGCAGAAAGTGATTTTGCCGTTAGCTATAGCGGCTCGAAAGTCGTACCCCTATTTCAAGAAGCTGTGAACCTCGGTAGACGTATTATCAGCCAGGCCCATGAGAGAGAAGCGCACCCTGTGAATCAAGATGACGACAGCATCGATAAGCTGGAGCGGCTTGCGAATCTCAAGGAGCGTGGCCTCATTACCGAGCAGGAATATACAGCTAAGAAGCGGCAGTTATTGGGCCTATAACCGAATGGGTTGGATAAAACAACCCTGTGAATTCGTAGTAGCCCGTATTTGCCACCCGGCCTATACTTAAGCTTAATGAGTGGTATGTTTGCGTTTTTGCTCCTGGTAGGCTATTTTTGACTATCGCACCGGAAAGGTAAAAATTTTGTAGTATTGGTAAATAGCTGGTGTTACTGTATTTTTACGTAACGGTACAAGGTAGCCCTTGAGATATTAAGGTTCTTGCAGATATCAATAATGCGTATGCACTAGCTGAGGTATATAATCCCTCATTAGCCATGCCTGTACTGGCCGCTAGGCCTTTTCACAAGCAGGCTTATTAACACACCCGTGATCGGAGTACCCTACTTCCCGACCGCTTCGACAAGATGCTTGTCGTTGTGGCGGGTAGAGTTAACATCTTCGCTCACTGTATACATTGCAAGCATCCCGTCTTCGTACGGAACGAGGAGATCCGCCAGTTGCTCCCGTTCGCGGTACTGAAGATCCAGCCAGCGCGTTTCGTGCTCTGGCGTCAATATAACTGGCATCCGGTCGTGTATCGGCTCCATCTCTTTATTGGGGCGGGTCGTCATTATCGAGAAACTCTTGAGCGGATGACCCTCTGCATCTTTCCATACGCTGAATATTCCGGCGAACGCGAACAAGGCCTGGTCCTTGGGGTGAATGAAGTACGGCACCTTATGGCTGTCCGTTTTCTTCCATTCATAAAAGCCCCGTGCTGGCACTAAGCACCTATGGTGCGCCACCGCACCGCGCCACATCGGGCTGTCAAAGACCTTCTCCGCTGTGGTGTTGGGCGGCCGCATGCCGTGGCCCGGGTCCTTGCTCCAGGGCGGGATAAACCCCCACTGCATCGGCTCGGCGATCCGGCCCTGCTCCGGATCCTGGACAATCACCGGCAGCCATTGGCTGGGTGCGACGTTGTAGTTGTCCTGGGACACAAACTTCGGCTGCGCCGCCAAGTTGAACCTGGGGCCCAAATCCTTGATGTCATAGAGCGTATACCGGCCGCACATACTACTTTATTTTACCCTGAAAGGACAATGTATGCGCGAAACCATCAACGAAGCAGTGAGCGTAGTGATGTACTACTCTGCTAAAAAAAGGGAGGCCCTGCCCTGGCGCATCAGCTGGCAAAACAAAGACTATGCGGTGGGCAAGCTCGGCTATTACCACAAGGTCAAAGTCGGCGACACCCTGCACCACATTTTTGAGGTGGTAGACAGAGATAACAGCCTGTGGTTCCGGCTCAATCTGGACACCTCTAACCTGCACTGGACACTGGAGGCGGTCAGCGATGGACTTGCCGATTAACTACAACCGGCCGCTGATCATGCACATTGATCTGAACTCCTGCTTTGCGATTATCGAGCAGCAGGCCAACCCATTGCTACGGCACAAACCCGTGGCGATTGCCGCCTATGACACGCCACGCGGCGCGGTGATCGCCTCCAGCTACGAAGCTAAAGCCTTAGGCATCAAGCTGGGCGTGAACGTACGGGAGGCCCGGTTACTGTGCCGGGATGTCATTGTCATGATGCCCGACCCGGACAAGTACTTTGACGCCCATAAGCGCTTCAAACAGGTGCTGCTCAACTACACCGATACCGTCACCCCGAAGTCAGTCGATGAGTTCGTGATTGACTTCCGGGGCTCGCTGGCGATCCAGCGCGGTAAGAGCCTGGTCGATGTCGGCCATGAGATAAAAGCGGACGTCAAGGCTGCGCTCGGTGAGTACGTCACCGTCAACGTCGGCATTGGCCCGAACCGCTTTCTGGCAAAACTGGCGGCTGGCCTGCACAAGCCGGACGGCCTGGATGTCATTGACGGCAGCAACTTGGAAGACATATACCGCCAGCTTACGTTAGTTGACCTGCCGGGCATTAACGTGCGCTATGAAGCCAGATTAAATGCCGGGGGTATCTTTACGCCGCTGCACTTTCTGCACGCGCCCCTGCCCCTGCTCAAGCGGCGGGTGTTCAAAAGCATCAACGGCTACTACTGGTACTTGCGGCTCCGAGGGCATGAAATAGATGGGGTAGAGTTTGGCCGCAAGAGCTACGGACAGCAGTACGCGCTCGGTGACAAAACGAGCGACCGCGAAAAACTGTCGCGCTTACTCATGAAATTATGCGAGAAAACGGGGCGGCGGCTGCGGGCGCATAACTACATGGCGACGGGCATCTACCTGTGGCTGAGCTTCGAGAACCGGACCTACTGGGCCAAAAGCAAAGACACCAAAGCGGCTATGTACGCGACGCAGGATATTTTCCTGCACGCCCAACGGCTGCTCAACCAGGCCTTGATTCCAGCCAGAGTCACTAACCTGGGCGTCACCGTCTACAAGCTGAAACCAACGACCCCTGAACAGCTTGGCTTGTTTGACGGCACCCGGTTGGACAGCAAATCTTTAGCGCGGGCTGCCGACCTGGTGAATGATAGGTACGGTGAATATACCATCGTACCGGCGACTATGGCGAACATGCAGGACGTGATACTGAAGCGGGTGGCGTTCGGGAGTGTCAGGGATTTATGATTTGCAGCAAAAGGTAGCCAGATATGGCTGAAGGATTTAATTTCAGAACGTGACGGTGTAATATTCTCAATGATCCTTATGAAGCGCGTACTAGATACGCAAGTTGAGGAGATGCACGAGATACCGGCCAGACGAGAAAAGGTCGAGCGGTGCAGTTCCTAACTTTTACGGTAAATACCTCTTACAAGCTGGGATGTGCAATGAATCGTAGTTATAGTGATGAGGAACTTGTCGCTCAGCTTCAGCTAGATTTGGCTGAGGGAGAGTCCTGGCACATAGAGTTTAAAGCCTATGACCATATGCAGCTGGATGTAAAAAAGGTAGTGGATTCATGGAAGGATGATCTTTCCGACGAACTCGCAGCCTTTGCTTCTACTGGCGGCAAAATTTATATAGGTATCAGTAATGACGGCATAGTAAAGGGTATCGGTGGCTCGCACCAAACATGGCAAGAGAAACTGTTTGAACGGGCTGTGGGCAGAGTTAAGCCAAAGGTAAATTGGAAATCTTACCCTTTCGTTGATCCCGCTACTGGCCTAAGCCTGATCCGACTTGATGTACTTGAAGGTGAGCCAATTTACTATGTCCAGGGCAAACCGTACATTCGTGTGGGCACAACGTCACGACCCGCAGAGCCTGAGGAAGTAAAAGCCCGCTTCAAGGATTACTTTGCAAACCGCGAGCCAATCCTACCAACAGGACTTGAACACCCCAAGAGTGACAATCAAGAACAGGATGCAATTGTCTCATGGATTACTAATGTGCTTATGAACATTCTGAGCAGCTTGAACTTATACGAGCAAAAGGAGGTTGATCCTCAGCTTGAAAGGCTGAAAATAGAGTTGGAAAGCAGCCGCGACTCTATCAATAGTAACCTCAATAAGGTGAAGCGGACACTGGGCGAGGAATCTAATTATTATCAAGCACTGGAATCCATATCCAGTGAGATTCTGGCGGCCACAAAGGTAAGATTATCCCTGGATGGTGGCAAAAGCTGGTCGGAATGGCTAAGTCACCTCCAGAAAATCCATGATACTTCCAGCGAACTTCTCTCTACCATTAAGTCAAGCGGCTCGATTACAATAGAGGGTCTCAGTGAGCAGGAAGAAGATGCCAGAGATGCAACAATCCGCTGGCTCAATTCGATAGATGATTTTAGCATAAACAAGTTCATCTACGAAGCTAACCACTACGTGAATATGCTTTTACGTTTACACTTTCTGTTCTGGCTCAGTGGCGATGAGCAAAAAGCAAACCACTATAAAGAGATCGCGGATGAGATCGAAAAGCTAAGCTGGGCAAGAGTTAGTGCTGACTACCTGAGAATCAAGGAGTCGATTCCCGAACTTCAGCAAAAGCTGAACATATCTTAAATTGGCATTAAGTATATCGAATTTTTGAAAGTGTCTACAGCAGTTGGTCACTTGTGGTTACTACCCGATAATCAACCCCTAAAGGGTACCGTCCCGATTTCCACGTACATATACCCTAAGCCCTTAGCTTAGATACTGACACTGCGACAAGGCTAGACTAGCAAGGCTGGCGGCTATGGCTAAGTGGGGTGTTGCCGCTGTTGGCTAGTTGGACTGTGGGGCTTCTTCTAGTGTGTCAAACGCATTAGCAAGAGTGGTGTTAGGTTGCACTTTGTCAATGGCTGCCTGGGCGGCAGTGTTACCGTCCGTACAGTCGGCATGTGAGTGATCAAATCCGTACCAGTAGTTGCCAAGCTGTGTATCGGCTGGAGTAATGTCATCAGATGCATTATTTTCAGCATACTGGCGCTGGGCAGGAGTCTGTCTAAATATTACCGCAAGTGCGATCTTGTCGGCTGCACAGTCGGGCGCAATGTCACTGATGGTTTTAAGTGATAGATATGCGTAATCGCTACTTGTAAGGAAATAGTATAGACTTGCTGTATCGCTTGTAAGTTTCATACGCACACCCCATTCCTTGATGGTTAAGTACTGCGTAGTCGCCTGTGCCGGTTGCGTGGTTGAGGTGATCTGCGTCGGCTGTGTGTTTGCGGTGCTCTTTGATCGTGAGGTTGTTTGCGGCTGGCCTGTATTAGCAGCGCTCTCCGTGCTTGTACTCGTATAGTGCTGGTATACTGCCAGGCTGGTCACAGCCAGCGCTGCAAATACCAGAACGACAAGCAATACTTCGATAATACTGAATCCTGATTGCCCCGTTGATTGGTGTGATTGCATTCCAAGCCTCATTTTAGCACGCTTTGTGTGGGTTAGAGTCCGGTATCAGACGAGCGGTAATTGCTTGCCGTTTTTTAATGCCTGCTGGACAAGGTAAGCAAACTCCTGGGCCTTTTCTCGCGCTGCCTGAGCTTCGCGGGGGTGCCAGCGTGCCCGTGCGGCGTGCCTGGCGATTGCCCTGCGTTCCTCAGGACTTAACCGTTCCTTGCGTTTCAAACCGCCAAGGCTGCCGAGCGTAGCGGCGTGCATATTCTTGCGCTGTTCTGGTTGCATAGAGCTCCTTCCCTGCTGCTGAGGTTACCCCACCAGTATATACCTACCGCTAAGCACAGTCAAGCGATGCCGGCCGCCAAGCAGCGGGCGCGCGGGGCATAGCAGCGGCGGGCTGCTTAGGGGGTAGGCAGGCGGAGGGGGTGCTTAGCGGTAGGCATGAGTAGTCAGTGCCCTGCCGAGTTCCTTAGCAGCGGTGCGGTGGGCTGGTAGGCGGCATCCGTGCCGAGGCCTTGGCATAGATATTAGTGATAGGTAACTGGTGGCATGGCTACCTCAAGCTGTGGTTTTTAACACGTTGTTTGAGACGAAAAACCAGCTAGCCCCCTGCCCTGCGTGCTAGCAACTCGCACGCGGTTTAACCGCGAGTCTCATAAAATGCGTTTTATGAGACGTGCGAAAAACGGTCGTATTTGGAACGAGGGCTCGTTATTAGTTGTCTAGGCCTGCATAACAGTTTATAATAGCGCCTAACTATGGGTTATCCTCGTCTGTCTCACCCCTACTCTCCTGGCGCTCGGGGCATGGTTCTTCCGCAGCTATTCCAAATTTTTCGCAGAGTTGGTGTAAGCCATGTCTGACCCAGAGATTGCGGTCAAGGTCGAACACGTATCGAAGGATTTCATCCTGCCCCATGAAAAGGTTACGACCGTAAAGGGTCTCTTCACCTCGGCCTTCAAACGGCGGCGGAAGACTAAAGACATGCAACATGCCCTGTGCGACGTATCGTTCGACATTAAAAAAGGCGAATTCTTCGGCATCGTCGGCCGCAACGGCAGCGGCAAAAGCACGATGCTCAAGATGCTGGCCGGGATTTACCAGCCGACCAAAGGGGTTGTCCGCGTTGAAGGTAAACTGGTGCCCTTCATCGAACTGGGTGTCGGTTTTAATCCGGAACTAACTGGCCGCGAAAATGTCTATTTGAACGGCGCAATGATGGGCTTCTCGCCCAAAGAAACCGATGCCATGTACAACGACATCGTTGCCTTTGCGGAATTAGAAGAATTTATGGATCAAAAGCTCAAGAATTATTCCTCCGGCATGCAGGTCCGGCTGGCGTTCTCGGTGGCGATTAAGGCAGAAGCGGATGTGCTGTTGGTGGATGAAGTGCTGGCCGTGGGCGACGCTGACTTTCAGCGTAAATGTTATGACTACTTTAAAATGCTGAAGCGAAACAAAAAGACCGTAGTTTTTGTCAGCCATGATATGAGTGCCATCCGCGAATACTGCGACCGGGCTGTGCTGATCGAGGCAAGCGAGCTGCACGCGGTTGGCAATCCCTCGGAAATTGCCGACAAATACGAGCGATTATTTGCGAAGGAGCAGGTCAACGAACCGGGTTTCACCGCCGAGAACCGGTGGGGTACCGGTGTGGTCAGAGCCAAAGAACTGCGTTTAGCCAAAAAGACGCTGAATAGTGAGGACAAAACCCTAGAGCTGACCGTAAAGTTGGAAGCAAAAGAAGCCGTGACAAACAACGCCTCGTTCATGACAGGCTTTCGTATCCTCAATGCTGCCGGGCAGTGCCTGCATGAGGCCAATACCTGGAACAGAGGCATTACCATGCCGGCGCTGAAGTTTGGTGAAACCTGTGACGTTGTCTGGGAGTGCCCCAACATCTACGTGCAGGGCGAATACGCCATTGGAGTATTTACAAATATAGATGGTGAGGTAGCAGACTCTTGGGACGGGGCCTTGTTTTTCAAGGTGCGTAAGCCCATCCATAAAGGCGTGCTCATCGCACCGCCAGTTAAAGTAGCGGTGGAGTGAAAGGGCCAGCGCGATGGCTATACAATCTAAAGACATGCCTATGGTAGCAATCATCACTCGCACCAAAGACCGGCGCATGTTGCTCAAGCGCGCCATTCAAAGTGTAGAGAGCCAAACCTATCCTGACTATATCCATGTGATTTTGAACGACGGCGGGGACCGACAGGCACTAGAAACGCTGCTGAAGCAGCACAGCAATAAACGCAGAAAAGTTATCCATAACCAGCGCTCTGTTGGCATCACCAAGGCACTAAACCAGGCGATACGAGCAGTTGATAGCAAGTACGTCACTATCCTCGACGACGATGATACCTGGCCGCCTGAGCGTCTCGAAAAAACAATCCCCTACCTTGAGGCGACCGGCGAAAAGGCTGTGGTCGTCAAGATGGATACGATTATCGAGGAAATCCACGGCAACGAAATACGAACCATCTCCCAAAGCCTGCATCCGGAAAGCTACGAGGGTGAGATCAGTCTGTTCAAGCAGTGCCATAAAAATTATCTATCGAATGCCGTTATAACCTATCGCCGCGAGGTTTATGAAGAACTTGGCGGCTATGATGAAACATTGCCGGTCGGTGAGGACTGGGACTTCGGCATCAGGCTGCTGCTGAAGTACGACGTAGCTTTCTTACGGGACGAGAAGCCGCTCGCCTTTTACCATCAGCGCCCGAACCAGCATGGTGATGACGGCAATTCGGTGCATGCGGCCGTCTACCAGCAGGAGAAAACGATCAATCTTATCCGTAACCGGTACTTGCGGCAAGATATTGCCGCTGGCAGGTTCGGCGTTGGCTACGTTATGAATAAGCTTGAGCATGACAGGCTGGCGGTTATCCGATTAGAGGGGCACATGAACTTCTGTACCGAGCAAGTGAAGCAGTACATCGAGCAGTACATCAATCGGAGGACGCTTGCAGGCCGTTTCGCCCGATATCTTGGGAAGCGTAAGCGGAGTTAGCCGAAACAGTGTGAGCAAGCAAATCGTACATCCTGAGGTTGGCGTCTCAATCGTCCTAAATGCCCATCATGAAGGCCGTGCTATGCAGCCATCGGTGCGCAGTCTCATGCTGAGCATTGAGCATGCCCTGAAGCACGATTTGACAGTAGAACTTATAATCGTGCTGGACCGTCCCGACGAACTGACTAAGAAGTATGTCGAGCAGAATTTACCGAGCTTGATATCCGATGAAGTGTCGATAATTATTCGGGAGGTGGACTTTGGCGATCTCGGCCTGTCCCGCAATCACGGTGTAGCGCTGGCGAAGGGCGACTACATAGGCACGCTGGACGCGGATGACTTATTCGGCGAAAACCTGATAACGGCAAGCGTGGCTGCGATGAGGGAACATGCCGAACCAGTGGTTGTGCATCCAGAATATATCGTGTCGTTCGGTGCGCACAACGAAATCTGGCGTCCGCGTAGCGCAACTGCCCCTGGCTTCGACAAAGCTAGCATCGTCGAGTACAACTCATGGCCATCAATAAGCTTCGCTCCAAGGACTGTTAGGAAGCGGTATCAATATCAGGCGACGCATATCGGCGAAGGGTTTGGGCCGGAAGATTGGCAGTGGAATGCGGAGACGCTTGGGGCAGGCATTGACCATATCGTGGCACCCGGCACGGCATTTTTCTACAGGCGTAAATTGGTTGGATCACTCGCAGGCGCTCATGATACCAAGCGCTCACTCTTATACAATATACCACTGCTGCGCGACCAAACCCTCAAACCATTGCGTCGAACCGAGGAAACGCTAGAAGCGGCACGCAAGCCAAACACGGTAGCCCAGAAACTTTCGGTCGTTCCTCAGTTTGTGCTAGCCAAGACAGGCAAGGTTATCGGCCCAGCTTTTCGCCATCACGCGCGTACCCAGGCCTTCGAGCATTATCTACGGATCGCTTTCAGGGAGTTATTGGCTACATCGGCCCCGAAATCTTCGGCACCCATCACGCCATTGCAGTTACCTGACTGGTTGCTCGATGAATGGCGCAAGCAGCACACCTTCGAACATAGCCTCTTCCCAGAACCTGAATTGATAGAACAGATGACGGAGTATAAGCCTGTCACCTCACATTTTACGGCTACTTACTGGGAGCTGCTCAAAAAGATGCAGCTCGACGCCGACTATGTTCTTCTGGTGCCCTGGCTAAAGACTGGCGGAGCCGACCTTGTGATTTTGAACTATGTCAATGCTGCACTCGCTTCCAAACCCGATGCTAAGATCACGGTGCTAGCCACCGAGCCAACAGCGTCCCCCTGGAAGAATAGGCTACCGAAGCCGGTCAAGTTTGTGGCGCTGGACGAGGCTTTCTATGCGGATTTGTATGGCGACCAACAAACAAGAATTCTCGGCACGCTACTCGTTCAAGTTGCGCCAAAATATATCCACCTAGTGAACTCGCCTGTTGGCTTCCGAATGTTTACCGAGTACGCAAAGCCATTAAGCAAGGTCTCGAAGCTCTACGTCTCGGCCTTCACTGTCGATCACACACCCCAAGGCCGCCAAGCACATAGCATTCTTGACCACCTAAATTACTCGATAGACTATGTGCAGAAAGTAATGACAGACAACCGACGCATAATTGACGACTTGGTTTTATTGCAGGCAATGCCGCGAGAAAAGTTCTCAGTTCAATACCAGCCTTACTCGGGAACGATTACAAAACCCCAGAAACTAGAAATGCGTTTCTCGCAGAGCCAACCGTTAAATGTGCTCTGGGCGGCCCGGCTGGACAGGCAAAAACGTCCCGATATACTCATGCGAATTGCGGCTGAAGCGCAGCGACTGGGACTGTGTATCGCATTCCATGTCTACGGTAATCAGGTACTGAGTGAAGATGACACGACTGAGCAACTCAAGACACACCCGAACATAACCTACCACGGCGGTTTCACCAGAGGTCTAGGGCAGTTGCCGTTAAAGGATTTTCAGCTCTATCTAACAACGGCGCAGTACGAGGGATTACCCAATATATTGCTCGAAGCCACCGCCGGTGGCTTGCCAATTATGGCGCCGGCAGTCGGCGGTATACCGGAACTTATCCAGTCCGGCAAGACCGGCTACTTGGTGTCGGAGTATGACAATATCGAAGAATACGTAGCTTTGCTGAAAGAGTTTCTGGTACATCCGGAGGTAGGGTACGAGTATCTTGCCAATGCCCAAAAGCTGCTGGCGACTCGCCACAGCCAAGAGGCATTTATGGCAGCGTTAGCGAAAGATGGATATATTGAGCCTGAGCGTGGAGACCATCCACGCCTCGCCAGTAAAAGTTTGCATCATAGGCTCGCCAAAAAGAGTGCCGCCGAGTTTCATACGTAAAAATATAATAACGGGTATCTTGAGCGCTGGTTCCTGGCGAATGGGGAGCCTTAGCATGGAAGATCAGGCAACGGCATAGTATTCAAGAAACGGTCGTTTGGAACATCGGTTATTTGCGAGCACGGAGTTGCGGGCGTAGGTTACTGCAATCAATGCAGTATAGCCGTACCTTCGTCAATCCCATGCAAAACGCGCCAGTCAAGTCAGGTGCCGGGTTACTTGCGATATTGACGGTCATGGCCGCAATCGTCATGAGCAATCTATACGAGCTTTGACGAACCGTAACTAAACGAAGGGCTGAGGACCAGAACTGGGCTAGCGAAGCTGGTACCGGTAGATTGGAACCACCATAAGTTCACCCCGTCAGTCCCTGACTTGTGCATGACTATTAAGTCGCTCTTACCATCACCGTCAATGTCGGCTGGAACTATCCGCTCGTTCGACCAAGAAAAGTTTGCTTGGTACGACCACTTCACCGGAGCATTCAGCCCAGACCCTGTTGATGTAAATACCCAATAGTTGACAGCATCGGTGCCTGAAATGTGGGCAATCGCAACATCACCTTTACCGTCGCCGTTGAAATCGGCGGCTGTAATCTTTGACGAGTCGTAACTAAACGCTGGGCTGAGGACCAGAACTGGGCTAGCGAAGCTGGTACCGGTAGATTGGAACCACCATAAGTTCACCCCGTCAGTCCCTGTCCGGTGCATGACTATTAAGTCCCTCTTACCGTCACCATCAATATCAGCCGAGACAACCTGCTCATTGTTCCAAGAGAAGGTCGATTGGTACGACCACTTCACCGGAGCATTCAGCCCAGACCCTGTTGATGTAAATACCCAGTAGTTAACGGCATCAGTACCCGAAAGGTGGGCAATCGCAACGTCATCCTTACCGTCACCGTTATAATCAGCGGCTGTTAATTTGGAATAATTATAGCTAAATCCCGCAGTAAGTCCCGTAGGGCTGCCTAACAGAACTGGGTCAGCGAAGCTGGTACCGGTAGATCGGAACCACCATAAGTTCACCCCGTCAGTCCCTGACTTGTGCATGACTACCAGGTCGCTTTTGCCATCACCGTCAATGTCGGCTGCAACTATCCGCTCGTTCGACCAAGAAAAGGTTGGTTGGGATGACCACAGCACCGGAGCATTCAGCCCAGACCCTGTTGAAGTAGATACCCAGTAGTTAACGGCATCAGTGCCCGAAATATGGGCAACTAAGACATCATCCTTACCGTCACCATTGAAATCGGCACGGATTGTGTTGCGCTGGAGATCAGGTACGGCGATTTGCGTGGTTGCAGGAGCCGAGAGGTTGCCCGCTGCGTCTTTAGCCTTTACGGTATAGGTGTACGTCACGTCTAGGGAGGGCGGAACATCGGCGTAGCTGTGGGTGCTCGCGCTGACGGTTGCCAAGGTGACCGCATTGCTGCCATCCCAGTTCGCCCGGCTGATGACGTAGCCGGTCACGCCCACGTTGTCTGTAGATGTTCCCCAGTTCAAGAGTGCTTGGATTGAATACTGGACTGAACTGGTGAGATTTGGCGGAGTGGATGGAGGAGTTGTGTCGCCACTGATATGGATGTAATGATCTGGTGTACCTGCTGAGCCTGATGTGGTTGTGCGGTTGTCTGTAAAGACGCCAGTCCCAGCGACGTTATATTCAGCTAAACTAGCAACGCCGGAATTAACGGCATAGACATATGCGACATGCCCGTAGCCGCCACCAGCCTCTGTGCCCCATTGCGCAATATCGCCCACCTGTGGCGATGAGTCATTCGTGTAAGGGTGTCCAGGTCCAGTAGCGTTAGCGTCCCAACTTGCTGCATTGCCCCAACCGCTTATGTTGGTCGCGCCGGTTACATTATTAATTTTCCAAGCCGCATATGAAGTGCAATTACGCAGGTAGTAGACCCACGGGTCAGCCTCGCCGTACTTTACCCCGTTGAGGTAGCCGTACAGCGACATACAGCCGGTATCGTTGGCAGGACACGTAGAATATCCCCAATCATAATTCGCATCGACGTATGTAGCACCAGACCACGGGTAGCCATCGGCATAGGCGAAAGCTGGTTTGAGGTTTGTTGCTTGCAGAAAACCTGTCGCTAGTACTGATAGTGCTAATACTAAAAACCACCTAGCGGCGTTATTGGCGCTTTTTCTTGCAAGGCTGATCATATTTCCCCCGTAGACATTAAGTTTCTTGCTCTCTATGCACGATAATAACGTGTCGCTGATGTTATTGCAAAAATTTCTTGTCATAATGCCTATTTCTGATATGCTGAACTTAAGTAACTAAGGAGCGGCTATGTCTAATCGTGAGGTCAAGCAAAGAGGTTTCGGAGCAACTAAAGGTATTCTGTTCCTAGTCGTTGCGTTTGTTATTGCTGGTGGTGCGTGGCTAGCATATAGCTATAATCAGAAAGCGCATCAGGCAAAGCAAGTCAATAGTGCTGCCGCTGTGGCTACCGCTAACACATCAACGGCTAAGTCGCCTGTAGTTGCACAGCAGGCCGCTACTGTAGCGAACCAGAAAGTCGAGCAGATACCCGAATTGGGGATACAGATTACCGTTCCCGATGATATTAAAGATTTAAAGTATCAAGTTAGTACAGTGACGCTTAAAAACGGGCAGCCCGCCACATTAGCGATGTTTTCAACCGCAGCACTAATCGCACTTGACTCCCATTGTGGTACGAGTTTTGGCCCGTTAGGTTCACTTGAGAAAGTCAACGGGAAATATCCGAGTAGCGATCAATACGCGGCTCTTGACTACGGGCGGTTAGTGAAGCAATTCTCAACGTTCTACATTTCTACTGGTGTTCCTAACGCTGCTTGCTCAACGAATGCAACTGCTAATACAGGTGCTAGTAAGTTCAAAACTGATTTTGCCTCATCAGAGTCTACTATCCAGCAATCAAACTAACGCTTTTGCCCACGTCCCCTGCTCCCTGCTTAAGATCCCACGCTAATGTAAGCTGACATCGGGGTAAAGCAGCAGGCATTACGAGCAATATACTTCTTTGTTAGGCATCGCGGGCATGGCCCTCATAGAATAAAACCAACTACGCCCCTGCAGCATAGCTGCCTGCAATGGCTGTCCTGCCGGCCTGCAAAGCTGTCTTCTCCTCATCAACAACCTGCGTGTCGCTCTTGTCCAAGTTAAGCGAGCGGTTTATATCTGCTTGCTGTTTCAGAAGTTCCCGTAACCGTTCCTCCTGCTCAAATGGCCTTCCAAGCTGGGCCCGGTACTCAGCGAGCGCCTTTTCTTTGCGTGCAATATCTGCTTGCTCCTCCTGGGCACGGCGGTCCAGGGAGCGAAGCGCTGCCTCAATACTGAGGATAGTACCCAGCGGGTTCTCCGTGTTCAGCCTCGCCTCGTAGGTATGCTCACCGCGCAAGGAGAGTAGGACCAGCGTCCCGTTGCGCTCAAGTTGAATGGCAAAACCTTTGTAGCTGCCGACCTGATGAACCTCCCGGTCTTTGTCCCACAGGGCCTCCAGCGCCACCCGTTTCAAGGCTTCCCCGGCGTTTTTTCTAGCTACCTCCCCGGTGTACTCCCGCCCGGCAATGGCGATGGTGAAGGCTTTGGTGGCGTGCCGGTTGCGTCGTTGTACATCCTGCACCAGTGCCGCCTGGTACTGCTTGGCGGTGGCGAGCTGCCCGGGCAAGTCCCGCACCTTCCGGCCGATATCAAACTGCTGGTTGACGTGCGCGGCGCGGAGCATATCTAGCTTGCGGACTTCAGCATCTATTTCGACTTTCTGCTTCACAGCTTCGTTGCCGGAGGCGATCGCCTTCATTTCCGCGTAGGACAGCGCGGTGGTTGCTAGGTCCTCCGCTTCCCGCACCGAGGTTCTACCGCTGATCACCTGGGAGATAAACTCAGCTTTGGTTTGCAGGGTTTGCCACATGTAGGCATCGAAACTGCCTTCCGTGACGTAGCGGTAGATGTGCACCTGGGGACAGCCGTTCCCTTGCCTGAGTATCCTGCCTTCCCGTTGTTCGATGTCCCTGGGCCGCCACGGAGCATCAATATGGTGCAGAGCAAACAGCCGCCGCTGCACGTTCGTGCCTGCGCCCATTTTCTCCGTCGAGCCGAACAGGATGCGCACCTGGCCGGTATTCACGCTGTCAAACAGGGCCTGCTTCTTCGCATCGGAATCTGCTTCATGGATGTACCTGATCTCCTGGTCCGGAATACCGGAGGCGGTCAGCAGCGCTTTCAGTTCATCGTAGGCGTTGAACCGCTCGCGGTTCGGGGCGGACAGGTCGCAGAACACCAGTTGCGTCAGCCGGTGCGTGTGCGAGGCGTTCCAAATCTTGGTGATCGCCGCCGCCGCTTTGTTGAGTTTCGTCTCCTCGTCCACGGTGACAGTTGCATCGACCAGGCGCATATCTAATGCCGCCTTGCGGCCGTCGGTGGTCACGTTGAGCATGTTATCCACGCGCGGGTCAACCCCGCCGCTTCTGATGCGTTGCGCCCGTTGGACTAACCCCTCAACGCACGCTTTCAACTGTGGAGAGGCCGGCGATACCATCGGCTTGGCCTTGCCGGTGGCGATTGCTGGCCGGGGCAAATTGAGCATGTCGGCGGTCTGGATGTCGGCAAAGGAACGGAACATGGAAAGCAGCTCCGGCAGGTTGACGAATTTGGCGAACCGGGTGTGCATCCGGTAGCCTGACCCGTCCGGCGCCAGTTCCAGGGCGGTTACCGCTTCCCCGAAATTGGCTGCCCAGGCGTCAAAATGAGCCACGCCTGCTTTTTCCAGCACTTCCGGCGCGAGGTAGCGCATCATGGTATACATTTCGGCCATCGTGTTTGACACCGGCGTTCCCGTGGCGAACACCAGCCTGCCGCCGCGTTCGGCTACTTCGCGGGTTTTCATGAACATGTCGAGGGCGCGGTTGCTTTCCGTATTGGGCAGTCCGGCAATGCGCTGCATCTTGGTGACAAAACCCAGGTTTTTGAACGCATCCGCCTCATCCACGCACAGGGTGTCAACCCCCAGCTCCTCAAAGGTCACCCCGTCGTCTTTCTTTTCCCGGTTCATGCGGTCCAGAATTTTTGCCTCCAGCCGCTTCTTGGCCCGTTCCAGCGACTTCACAATCGAGCGGGTGTCGCCGGCTTGAGCTTCAACGTCGGTGATGGCGGCTTCCAGGCTGTCGATCTGCTGCTGTACAAATTGCTGGAACGTGGCTGGAGCCACCGGCAGCGCCTCAAACGACTTGTGGGACATAATGACGGCATCAAAGGTACCCGTGGCGATCCGCGCCATGGCTTGCTGGCGCTTGCCGCTTTGGAAGTGTTCCTTGCCCGCGACAAAAATATTCGCGGCCGGGTACAAGGCCAAGAACGCTTCCGCCCACTGCTCGACCAGGTGGTTCGGCACGACGATCATCGGCTTTTTCGCCAGGCCCAAGCGCTTAAGTTCCATGCAGGCGGCGGCGATCTCGGCTGTCTTGCCCGCTCCGACCGCGTGCCCGATGAGCACGCTTTTGTTCTGCAACACCCGCCACACGGCGTTCTTCTGGTGCGGGTCCAGGTCGCCGAGGCGCAGGCCCGACTTGTTTATGCCAGGCAGGGTTAAATGCGACCCGTCATAGTGCCGCAGACGGATGGTATTGAGCAGGTCGTTGTACCGCCGTGCTAACCGTTCCGTCCTTTCCGGGTCTTCCCACAGCCACTGGGCAAACAGGTCTTTGAGCTTCTGTTGCGCTTCCCTGGCGGCAATGGTCTCTTCCTGGTTCACCACGCGGCGGTCGTCGTCGAGGTAATCGTACACCGTGGGGACGCGCATGTTGAGGGCTTGCTCAATCAGGTCGGCGGCGCTGACACGCCTGGTGCCGTAGGTCGTGGTATTGGCAACTGACCGGGACGCAAACACGTCAAGGGTCACGCCCCACTGCGCGATTTCTTTGGCATGGACCACAGATACTTCGCTGACCGGCACGTGCAACAGTTCGGCGATGAACTGGGCAACATCCTCTTTGGGTATCCAGCTTGCCCCCAGCCGCGCACGGATCTCCCCTGGCGGGATGTCCTCCGGCTGCACGGCTTGCAAGGCTTCCACGTTGCGCTGGTAGACTGGGTTGATCGCGGCGGCTTCCGCTGCGGCTTTCAGCTTGGCGCGCACATCCCCGCTTAAATACTCGTCGGCGGTTTCCCAACTTCCCTGCGGGTTCAAAAACGCCTGGCTGCCGAGTTCAGCACGAAGCTCTGTAACGCTCAGTCCGGTGAGGTCCTGCATTCGTTCCCAACTGATCGCGCCGGTTTCGTTCAGTGATACCGCCAACGCTTCTGAAGCGGTTCCGACTGCGGTGACCGGCCGGTAGCCCTCGATGGTCCGTTGCATAAACACGGCGGTTTTGGTGGCGGTTTGCGTTTCATCATCAAAGGTTTCTAGGGACAACAAGAGCGGATAATCCGGGTCGCTGCCCATGACGCGGGCGTTGTCGCGGGTGTGCACCGCGCCGAACCTGGCAACAACCTGGTCATACACCTTGTTTAAGTGTTCCCTAGCGGCGGTGATCTGCCCGTCCGGCGCGTTCTCAAGCTGCGTCCTGAATACGTCGCGTACACTGTCACGGAGATGCAGCAAGGCGCGTACGCGCATGGCCTGCATGGCCGAAAGGGGGGCTTCTGCCAAGCTGGTGCCGCTTCTGAGCACGATCCTGCCATCCACCAGGCCGTAGCCGCCGTCCTTAATGCCCGGTTGGTCGCCGCTCGCTGTGATCAATGCGGCTGGCTCAGGCTTGCTCCGGTGTTCGCGTGGCGTATACCTGCCTGCTGGCAAGGCGGCTATGGCGCTTGCTAAACACTCCTCGGTGAGCGCACCTTCCAAGGTCGGCTCGCTAGCGCGGTACATCGTACCGGTTAAGGCCAAGCGTCCAAGCATCATGTGGGGATGCCGTACAAAATATTCATTCAGGGGTATGATCTGGCCTTCCAGCTCATGCGGACAGGCGTCAGCCCAGCGTTCGCCGCTCCCTGCCATACCCGGCGTCCGTTTTTGCAGGAAGAGGACATCGGTCGTGACTTCGGTTCCGGCATTCTGTTTGAAGGCGGTATTGGGAAGCCGGATCGCCGCAATGAGGTCGGCCTGCGCTGCGAGATGGCTTCTGAGGGTTACGTCCTGCTTGTCCATCGTGTAGCGGCTGGTGACGAGCGCCAGCACCCCGCCCGGCCGCACTTTCTCCAGTGATTTGGCAAAGAAATAGTCGTGGATCGCACGAGTCAAGCCGCGTTTCATGGCGGGGTCGTGCACGGGATAGTCCCCGAACGGGACATTGCCCACAACTACGTCAAAATAGCCGTCAGGCAGGGGTGCCGTCTCAAAACCTTGCGCAAAGATGGTGCTGTCAGGGTAGAGCTCGCGGGCAATCCTGGCGGTGATGGCGTCCAGTTCGACGCCGACCCGCTTGCCGCCGAGCAACGGTTCCGGCATCAAGCCGAAGAAGTGGCCGACACCCATGGCCGGTTCCAAGACTTCGACCGCCCCGGCGACGCCAAGCGTTTGCAACCCGTTCCAGATTGCCCGGACAACCAAAGGTGACGTGAAGTGCGCGTTCGGGGTGGTTGCCTGCGCTGACTGGTATTCTGCTTCAGTCAACAGTTCCCGTACTTCAGCAGCGACAGGCCGCCACTCCTCCCGCGTACGGGAGGGGCGTTCAAAGACTTGCGCCAAGGCTCCCCAACCGGCATACCGCACCAAGGTGGCCTTCTCCTCGTCGGTGGCTTCGCGCTCTTGCGCGTCCAGTGTCTTGATGAGCCGGATGGCCGCGATATTGGCCCGCGCTTTCTCATGCAACCCGCCCGAACCAACACCGTGTGCGTCGGTTATGCGGAAGTCTCTGGAAAGTTGTCTTGCTGGCGCTGGCTCGTCATGTCCGGCTCGTCCGTTGCTTCCAGCAGGAAGTACTGGTCTAAGGTGATCTCCCAGGATGGCGAGCAGTCCATTCTCTTCAAAATCTTGACGAAGTAGAGCGGGTACTTGCTTATCTTCGGTCTGCTGCCTTTCTGCCTGCCCGTCGGCCGCTTCCACCTGCTGCTCAGGTGTTGCCATCACCGCGTCAAGCGTGAACTGGAAGCCGCCAGGCATGCGAACGTATTGCTGCCTCGTTCCGCCGAACGGCTGGGCATCAGGGAGCGGAACCACGCTGCCATTTTGCTCAGTGCCGTTTTCCGCCTGAGCATCATCGGCCTCCACCGTTGCCAGAGAGTCAAAATCCAGTTGCGTATACCGCCCTGGTCTGTTTTCCGCTCTTGGCATATGGCAGGTACCTCGGTTAGCGGTCAGGGTCTTTAAAGTCAGGTTGGCGTATTGCTTGCAGCACTGGCAGGGGTGCGAGGGTGGGCAGCGCTGGCACTGGCACACGTCGCCGCTGTTGCAGGAGGGGGTATTGCCGCCAGTCCATCCGCTCTAACTTGAATGGCGGTAGCGCCCGGTGAAACCCTATAACCTCATCATCTCGGTAGCGTTGGAAGTCGTAGGCGCTCAACAGCGGTATGGCCTGCTCTGAGCGGCCTTCGCTGTTACGGCCGTCCCGTTCCTCAGTTGTGTGGTGAGCATAGGCGGATTGTCGGCCGCAGCGTCGTTCTACATACTCGGCGGTCGCTACGTCGGTCGGACGGTAGTATAGTTGGCTCTCCATGTTGTCCCGGAGCACCTGGGCGCGGGCTTTGCCATAGACAACCTCAAGCTGAGACAGGGATTGCACCGCTAGCCAGATGCTTATGCCTCGGCCGACGACCGTGGTGGCATGGTCAGCCAGCGAGGGTATGGCGGTCCGGCCAGCCTCGTCAATGAGGAGCATGACCGGCTGGCATCCCCTGCCCGCCCTCTGGTCGTAGGTTGTCACCAGTTCGTCGATCAGACTGCCCCACAAGAGCCGTACCAGTGGCGATAATGTCAGCAAGTCCTGCTCTTTCCAGCGCATGTAGACGGTGATCGGCCTGGCGCTCATGATGATCTGCTCCAGGGTAAAGTCTGAATGGGTGAGCGAGCGTACTACCGTCTCGGTGAGTAACGGGTGCATCCGGGCGGTGAGCGTTCCCCAGGCAGACAGCAAAAAGCGGTCACTCGGGTTCACGTTCTCCAGGGCGACATCAAGAAACCGAGTGGCAAGCTCCGGGGATACAGTCTGTAGCCGCTCCGCACAAGCCATATGCCCTGTTCTCAGCATCGACCTGGCATATGGCAGGGCTGCGGCCGCCTCCCTCGTAGCAGCTTCAAAAATGCAGGCTAGCATCGTCGTTGCGCGTTGGGTAAAGATGTCTTGTCCCTCGGCCTGGTGGAGCAGGTGCGCGGCGCTGGAGTAGAGGGCGTCTTCGGTTGCCTTCCCCTGCAATGGGTCGTATTTATGTCCGAAGCCGGTCGGGTCCAGCACATAGACCGGGCCCAACAAACTTCGGAAACCGGCGGTCTGGGCAAAGAGTTCGCCTTTTATGTCGTTGACGATAACGCTGTGGTGCCAGGTGAGCAGTTGACTAGTCGCTAACAGCCCCTTGCCTGATCTGGTCCGGCCAACAATGAGCAGGTTGCCGAGTTCCGGGCGGTGCCTGGTTTGCCTGACGGTGACAAGCCGCTTGCTGAGCAACAAGCGCCTAGTGCCAAGCAACATACCATCAGGGATGAACGAGGAAGACAAGAGCGGCCAGACTTCATCAACATGGGCAAAGCGTGCCCGGTGCAAGGCTTGCCCTACCATGAAGATAACTCCAGCCCCAAGCCCTCGCCTTGCGCGTGGTTCAGTTCCTGTTGCTCACGAGCCCGCGTAAGTTCCTGGAGCTGCTCAAGGGCTGCTGCGGTGGCCGCACGTTTCATGCTCTGGAAGTCCTGCACGTTGAGGCGCTCCGGTACGATGGCGATAGCATGTACATGCCGGTGTTCGGTATGGTCGGCATGGATGGCCGCTACCCATTGCAAGGGTTGCCGGAAACGGGCCTCTAGGCTTTGCATGGCCTTCTCGGTAAGCTCTCTTAAGCGTAGGTGTTTGTCGCTATCCTCACTCTTGGGATCGGGGCTGATGACGAGCCGGAAAAAGTAGCTGCTCTTGGCTGCCTGGTCAATCATGTCGTATACTTCGCTCCGCTCCACTTTTCCATCAGCCTTAAATAGCGTCCGCACGCAGCGCGCGCCGTCTTTGCCGGGGCGGTTCTCGATGTAGCGGACTGAGGCTTTTGCACACCCCACTTTGCGGGTGTAGTTGGCTTTGACGATTGCCATGACTAATCATGGGCTGCTCTCACACCTTGTTCTAGCCATTGCTCAATCTGTTGGATGATGGGAACAAGCTCGGAAGATACCTGCCCGATATTGCGCTTGGCGGTGTTTCTGGAGCCGTCCATGATGGCGTCCACCTGCTCGTCGGTGAGTCCGAGCCGCTGGTTGCGCAGGATGTTGTAGGCAATCGCCCTGGTCTGCTCACTGGCGAAGAGGCTCCGCACTAACAACAGCGCGATCCGGCTGCTGTAGGCGCGCATTTCTTTGGCAATGGCGTGCTCAATCATGGGCTGGAAGATGCCCCGATGCTGGATGTGCGAGCGGCGGGCTAGCCAATCTTCCCAGGCAGCAGCGCCGATGCTTGATAGAGTCAAGCCCTCAGTATCGGCAATATGCTGTAGCTCCGCCTTGACACCTGGCTTGACCCAACTGGTGATTTTTACTGTCTGACGTTTGGCTTTTGAGCGCATTAAACGCTAGTGTAAGAGCTTGGTTGGGTGCGCGCGCACGGATTTTTCATTCGCGCGTGAATGTAACGGGGGTATCCTGGGGCGGGGGCGCGCAGCAGGATGCGCGCTTATCTTGCCGTACACGCCGCAGCGTCGTGCCCTACACCGTTGGCTGTGTGTAAACGGTTAATTTTTGTGCACGGTCTTTGACGGTCTGCGGCGTGCCTTTGCAAGCAACTTGGCAACTATTACCAATGGATTGAAAAAATGAGAGGGTAAATCGAGGATCTGCGTATTTTTAGCAGTAGTTCTTCACTCTCTTATCTCGACTTCTCGCCTTTTTCACGCTCGTTCTACGTCCTTGATATATACACATCGAAGCAGCAAAGACTGAGTTTTCCCCGTAAGTTATGGAGCTTCACTCTATCCCCCGCGTTCCCAAGCACAACAATCTGATTTAATCACCCTGCTATGCCTAAAGATCGATCCCATCCCAAAGACTTACGTCAGGCTTTTCCTCTTTCTGTACTACGGGTACAGTTTTCGTATCTTTACTTATAACTCTTTTCATTTTATCAGGGGTATAGATAAAGCTTGTCCTATCCCGCAGTAGGTCTTCGTTATCTGGCTCCCAGAACTTCTTATCCCCAAAGCCCTCTTTCATCCTTGTCCTTGCGTACTGGCTTAAGTCGATCATGTAAGCATCAAATCTTCGTCGCGCGTATTTACCATACTTCATGGAGAAATGGCTTTTTATTCTATGAAGAAGTCGGAGGTCTACCAACTCCTGAATAAGCTCAACCCATTCGCCTTCGTCTTTTTCGTCGATAATGAACACGTTATTATTCAGAACATCAAGACAAAAAGTTGTCAGCTCTTGAAATTGCCTCTCTAATTTTTCGTGATTATCATTCGCATCTCTAATCAGTTCCTGTCTTTTTGTCTGATCGTAAGACCCCGCAGCAGTATTCACGTCTTCTATTGCAATCCTTGCCCCTCTGAGAACTTCACCCCGCCTTGCAATTCTTGTTCTAGCAGCATCAACAGACCTACGAAAGATACCTAAAAAGTCTCTAGTGACTCCCCCACTGGCAAGAACGAGACGGTCAACCGCCTGCTCTGCCAGTAAGGTTCTGATCGTGAGCAAATCATTGTTGCCAATAAACTTTAAAAGTATTTGGATAAGAAACTTCCTGGTAAGAACAAAGTTTTCGAGAGTCAAATCAAGATCAATCACCTCAACGTCATCTCCCACCTTAATACCAATAGGGGGATTTCCATTTATGTAGGCTTGCGTACGATGACGGACTGTGCCGATTTTTAGCCAGAGATAATGTCCCTTTGCAAGTCGATGACAATAATCAATAACTTTTGCTTGGTCAGGCCGTCTAATCTGGTACAGATCATCTAAGAATAGATAGGAAGCTCCGTTTGAAAGTGAAGACATTCTATCGAAAATATCTTGATACTCAATAATATGGGTATAAAGATAATTAATTTTTGACTGACGATACGTTTCCTGTAACTCTTGACTCCCATTGACTCTCTGGTTTGAGCCAATCTTTCCCGAAATGGAAACGGGTGAACCAATTTGAACGCCAATTTCACTTTGGTCTGTTACCTCTAATTCTCTTCTGGTTGTTGCATTAATATCGATGTTATCCTCAGAATAGAGCTTATTGGTAAGTTTTTTAATACATGAGTGAATGTCTTCCGCTAGTGCTATAGCTTCCTGTTTATTAAAGGGTGGACGACTTGGACGAACTCCAAAGCCAAATTTATTCCAGAACGAAGTTCTTGTAGCGGAGCTAATAGCAATACTTTTGAGCCACTTTTCGTACTCATCAAATATTTTAATAAGGATACTTAACAGCACATCTGGATAACTATGATCTTTAAAAACCTCAAGGTCAATATATGCAACTGGCCTTCTATCCAGGGAGAGATCATTCATGGCTTTACGCAAAAGACTGGATTTTCCTGAACCCCGTCTTCCAAAAACGAGATGATGTTGCCTAGATACAGCGCGTTGGAGAGCATTATCTGTGGGTGGGACAAATCGTTTAACAGCATCTTCGGTTGCCCGCATGCTTTCTTCTATTTCAATCACCAGTTGTGCTACTGCATCCGACTCTAAAACTGAGGCATTTTCTGTCATAAGCCTCTTCAATTCTCCCTATCTTGCAGTTAAAGTTGACCATAAAGCGCATATTAAATTAGTTAAAAAGAATAGCATCCCATCCACAGGGATACAACAAAATAGCCCAAATGGGTACCCTTCCGACGGGCATGCGCGAGGCCATCGACCCTGCTGAACTGAAAGCGAAGGAACTCGAAAAGCGGCAGTGTAGCCAGTTCCCCTCAAGTTTGTGTGCTGGTTTAAGAGAATACAGGTGGTTGTGAACGTCTGTTACGTTCTGAATTGTAGTTGAGATAATTAGTCAATAACGTATCTAAAAGCCCATGAATGGATACGTTGTATACGTTCTGGACGGTCTAAAAATCGGGTCGAGATAAAGTCTGTTGAAAAATTAACGGTGTTCCTGCTAACGTATGTCTTCCGGATGATCCAGCGGTGAAAAACCAACTATCCCCCCTGCGTGGGCTTAGAGCGGCGGGTGGCCGTGCCGGGTGGCGTTCTCGTTATAGATCGCTCGACCGGTTGGCGTGATAATCTCCATCACCCACGTTGGCGGCTGCTCCCCTGCTCGGGCCGCACGCAAGAGTTCGTTGCTGGCCCGGCGGTTCATCTCGCGGCCGAGCTCGCGTAGTACGTCTGCTTTCTCAAGGTGGCGGGACCTGATGTAAAACTCAAAGGGGTCGCCACCGTCCTGGTGGCCGTCTGCCTGTTTTGCGCCTTTACCAAAGTCGGTGAAACGCTGGCCGTCCGGGGTGACGGCGACGCTGGCGGTGCGCTCCGGCCTGCCGATGGTGCCAGCGTTAATCAGGCCGTTTCGCTCCGGTGCTGCTAGGTCGTCTATGCTGTGCTCGCTGTTAAAGCGGTCAATTAAATATTGCTCGCTCGGCCATTGGACCCACATTTTATGCTCGCCGTATTTCCGGCGGTGCTGCTCGTCCGGTTCGGTGGTTACGGGTGGCCGGTGCGGTCGGGTCGCGCTCCGCTCCGATTGCCGGGTTTCTGTTTGTGTGTGCCCGGCTGCTGCTGGTGCATCCGGTATAAGCTCGGCGGGTGTCAGGTTGGATAACAAGATGTCGAGTATGTTCGGTGCTCCTGTTCCGGTTTTTGATATATCGCGGTTCGTAGCAGCTACTAAGTGAGTCCATTGCGAGAAAGCAGGCGTCACGTACTTGCCTGCTGGCAGTCTCACCTTTTGGTTTCCCCTGCCCGGCCAATATTCGGGTACGGCCCGCAGTTTTGGCGCGGTGGCAACGACCTGGTTGTAGGCGGCGCTGGCGTTCACGCGCTCGGAAAAAATAAGCCAGAGGTGGCCGCCGCGCTGGGCGGGGGATGGTGCGAGCAACGGTTTGTACCCTTCGGCTTCGAGAGAGATAGCGGCGTCGTGTACGCGCTGCCAGGTGTACGGGTCGTCGGCGTCAAAGCAGAGGGCCCGGGTAGTGCCGTCCTGGTGCCGTAGGTTAGCGCCAAGTGTTTTCCTGCCCTGTAAATGTTTCCGCAGGTCATCGAGGGTCAGCCTTCGGTGCACGGTGACGTATTTTTTCGGAATGGCAAGATTTGTGTTCATGGCGATATGCTCGGTAGAGTCACCGGCAATGTCGAGCAACAGCATGGCCGCCTGGTGTAGCTCATGCTCCGCTGTCTGCTCGGGCTGCATTTCCGGGCTGGTGTTGGCTGCTCCCCGCGCCTGCTCCTGGCTCATAGCCGGGATTATAGCCGCGCTCGGCGTTGGGGGGGTAGCTGGTTTTTCATAATCGGCGGCCACGTTGTCCGTCGGTTTTTTGCTATCTAAAATGTCCGTCGATGTTTCGATTAGTCAGAGACTATTGAGCCGAAGAGTTATGGCGTGCGCTCTAGTGCCTTGCTCCATGCCGCGTGTGCGGTCGGGTGGGCGCTGTAGCCTAAGGTGGTTAGAAACTCCTGGTACTGCTCGGTTTGGTAATCGGGGTCGCTGTAGGTCGTGGCGATCTGCACGGCGTCGGGAAACTGAGCGGTTAAAAACTGCTCAAAGCCGGTCCATAAACCGCTCATATTTGGGTCTTGATGGATGGGTGCTTCTTCAAAATGCCGGTACAGGCCACACTCCCACAGTACAATGGTTTTGTCGGCCGGGTAGTACCATGCCTGGCCGTCGCCTATCTCCTGCTCTTTCATTTTCGGATTTTCTGTTGCTGCTCCGGCGACTTTACCGATATACGAGTAGGCTGCGGACTGCCTGGGCGTCGGGTACAAGTCAATGGTGAGCGTGATATCAGGGACATGCACATAGGCTCGCATATTGACGTAGGTGCTTTCTCCCTGCTTCTGAGTCAAGGGTACAATCTCAAGGTCTGCGTCGCTTTTGTGATACGGTTCGTCGGCTAAATGGAGCTTGCCGCGCACTAACACCGGCTCCTTGCCGAAGTAGCGAATGCTGCCGGTGAATAGGCTGGTGTCGTGTGTCCAGTAGGGCGGCTCG
>Ga0070698_100000469_pt1 | contig 42740 bp, 34 predicted proteins | sample KBSK1502metaG_FD_65477 | JGI IMG/M metagenome (GOLD analysis project Ga0070698, IMG submission 65477) | Corn, switchgrass and miscanthus rhizosphere microbial communities from Kellogg Biological Station, Michigan, USA - KBS K1-50-2 metaG | ecosystem: Host-associated > Plants > Roots >...
AGGTACCCGGCAAGTATGGTAAGAGGGCGGCCGGATAAGTCTCTAATCGCGGATTCCCGCCTAACAGATCCGACTACACGCTGGCACGGCGGTCCGGGACGGACATGCCTTACCTTACGCGACTTCAACGGTTAGAACCTGGCGGCCGCGATAGTAGCCACAGGAAGGACAGGCGATGTGTCCCCGGACGCGGCTGCCACACTGAGGACACTTGGTGAGTTGCGGCGCATGCCAGCGGTTAGCCGCCTTGCGCGTGCGCAAGCGCATCTTAGAGGTCTTTCTTTTCGGAACGCCCATTATCTTTAGCTTCTTTTTTTTACATTTAGTTCGTCTAAAACATCCCAAGCATTCGGAGCTTCAGGCACGCTTTCGATCGAGGCTTCCTTCTCAATCCGGAGACCTGGACATTCGGAATGCCCGTCCCAGTCGCACCGTGGGTGCGAAGGAAGGACCAGGAGGATATCCTCCCGAATTGCCGGCGTCAAGTCGATGGTCTCGCGCCCTTCTGCTACCGTTTCGTAGAGAAAATCCGGCACGTTCAATGGGTAATGGAAGTGGCGCAGGCAGCTCACGCACTCGAGCTCAAGTTCGAGAGAAAGCTGGCCCGTCACCAGGAGGTTATTTTTCTCGACCTGAACAAACAAGGAATAGGTTACATTTTGGAGTGGCTGAATTACTGGGTCATCCAGGTCGAGGATATTGGCTGTTTCCTGACCCTCGAGGTGAACTCCGCTTTCGGGGATCTGCTGCAAATGGATTTTCATGATCTACGCCTCCGATTTTGTCGGGCCTCGAAAGCGAACGCTTCCGAGGGTGCCGGAGAATTTTCCTTCTTTCGACGTAGTCTAACCTCAATATCTCAGAAGTTCGAGGAATATGGAGGAGAGAGGAACGCTGGGAACGCCGTCATTGCCGAGAGCGCCGGGAAGTAAATCGGAAGCGCGTTGGTGAAGAGTATTGGGGATTCGTTTCTGCGCCGAGGCACGAGCACCTGTTATTCGTTTTTGCCAATCGCTTCTTTAGGAATCGTGCCGGTGGTCCGCTGGATCGGTCCCGGCGTTAGTGTCTCCTTGAACTTCTTAGGACGATTCGGTCCACGACTGGTCCGAAAAATGGCCGAGCAGGGCCGGGACGACGCACGCGGGCACGAAGGCGGAAACGTCACCGCCCAATCTCGCGATTTCTTTTACGATGCGAGAACTCAGATAGGTATAATCTTCCTTGGGCATTAAAAAAATCGTCTCAATAGTCGGTTCCATTTTGCGATTCATTAGAGCCATCTGGAACTCGAACTCAAAGTCAGAGACGGCGCGGAGTCCTCGGACGATCGCCGATGCGCCGTGTTTCCGAGCGAAATCCACCAGCAGACCCTCCAGCCGGGCGATTCGAACGTTAGAGATCTCACGGCAGACTTCCTGTAGAATCGTGAAGCGCTCCTCCAGGCTGAACAGAGACGACTTGTGTTTTTGATCGTTCAGCGCAACGGCGACGACGAGTTCATCAAAAAGATGGCTCGCTCGCTGAATGACATCGAGATGCCCGTTCGTGATCGGATCGAAACTTCCAGGATAAATAGCGCGGCGCATGGGTATCGGGGAGAATCCAGAATTTAGAATATTGAATCTAGAACGGACAAGACGATTGGTCGCGTTATCACCGCGGTGTGTCCAGGCAGAATTGCGGTAGGCACTGATTGCGCCCTTACACCGGTAATCGGTAGTCAATAATCGGTGATCAGTGAATAACTCTCCTGGTCGCCATCAACTAGCGCCCTCCGCTTGTTTTACTGATTACCGATCAGTGATTACTTCCCGTTCGTCACTCCCATTCGATAGTGCTCGGTGGTTTGCTCGAGATATCATAACAAACCCGGTTGACGCCTTTTACTTCATTGCTAATCCGGCTGGAGATTCGAGCCAGAATCTCATAGGGAACGCGGACCCAGTCGGCGGTCATGCCGTCCTGACTCTCTACAATCCGGAGAGCAACCGTATTTTCATAGGTTCGCTGGTCACCCATAACGCCAACTGATCGTACCGGCAGAAGAACCGCAAAAGATTGCCAGACCTTGTAGTACCAGTCTGCGACCTTCATCTCGCTCACTACGATCTCATCCGCTTGTCGGAGAATTCGAAGACGTTCCTCTGTCACCTCGCCTAACACGCGCACGGCCAGACCTGGCCCGGGGAAAGGCTGACGGAAAACGACCTCTTTCGGTAGATCCAATTCCAGTCCGACCTGACGCACCTCATCTTTGAATAGTTGTCGTAAAGGCTCGAGCAGTTCGAAATGCATTTTCTCCGGCAAACCGCCGACATTGTGGTGGCTCTTAATCACGGCAGCTGGATTGCCGGCGATCGCGACGCTTTCAATTACGTCTGGGTAAAGTGTTCCTTGGGCCAAGTAGCGATACCGATGGCCCTGCTCATTTTCAGCAGTAAGTTCCTTGGTACTCGCTTCGAACACTCGAATGAATTCTTCGCCAATGATCTTCCGCTTTTGCTCAGGATCAGTGATGCCGACTAACCGACCGAGAAAGCGTTCGCTCGCATCCACATATTTCAGTCGTATGCGAAAATTTTCGCCAAAGAATTTCTGAACCGTCTCGGCTTCGCGAGCCCGGAGTAGTCCGTTGTTAACAAAGATACAAGTTAGCTGGTCGCCGATGGCGCGATGAATCAAAGCCGCCGCAACCGAGGAATCAACGCCGCCCGAGAGACCAAGAACGACTTTGTCATCCTGCACTTTATTCCGGATCTCCTGACAGGTTTCTTCGATAAATGACCCCATCGTCCAATTCGGTTTACAGCCGCAAATCCGATAGAGGAAGTTCTCCAGCACCTCCTTTCCGAGTGGGGTGTGGGCGACCTCCGGATGAAATTGTAATCCAAAAAGTCGGCGATCGGTATCCTCCACGGCGGCGTAAGGAGAGTTTTCGGTCGCGCCGACGGCACGAAATCCAGGAGGAAGCGCAGTCACCTTATCTCCATGACTGTTCCAAACCTGAAATTCAGAAGGCAAACTTTGGAAGAGATCAGATTGACCGACGATCTTAATGCTGCCAGCTCCATATTCGCGCCGATCGGAAAATTCGACTGAGCCGCCAAGATGAAAGGCCATGAGTTGAACGCCATAGCAAATGCCAAGAACTGGAATTCCCAGCGAAAAAATCGCGGGGTCTAGCTTTGGGGCAGCCGCAGAAAAGACACTTGCTGGGCCGCCTGAAAGTATGATTCCGACAAAATCGCTTAGACGTTTTGCCGAAGCGTGGTGCGGCAGAATTTCTGAATAAACGCGGCATTCGCGAACGCGCCGCGCAATCACTTGGGTGTACTGAGATCCGAAATCCAGAATAGCAATGCGCGAATGGGAAAAGGCTTTACCGGAGCTCATAGAAAGAAGCGGTCAGTATGGCACGAAATCGGAGGCTTAGCCGCAAAGAAAAATAGGGCTCTCGTGCCTTCCATCGTCGAGGCGGCACCCACAGCATCAAAGGAGCGAAGCGTGAGCGTTCTCGGTTGTCCTCAGCGAACGACAGCGTGTCGCTACGTTTGGCGCTACCCAATCCGTCCATGCGTTGCGGCATCCGCGAACCAACACGATGGCGACTGCACATTTGGATGAGGACGGCTTAATTCCTCTCGTTCAAAATTTCTCGACGGGTCGCGCGTCTAGCTTCCGGGGGACAGTCGCCGCTACCACTCGATCACTGACGTTCGCTGACGTTCGTTGTCCGACGTCGTCCCGGTGGAGCAGGCGACTACTGGCAGTTACCAGGCTATGTCGGACAGGCAAGTCACCGCTACCAAAGATAACCGAGGCAAACGCCGACAAGCGATGATTCCGTGGAAAAATTGTGTCCCGACAGTATTCTGCAAGAGTCGTGCGCCAGCGAAAACGGTCTCAGATTATTCCGGCCTCATTGCTGCTGGAGGCTTACTGCCGCGGGATTTTCCCGATGGCGGTGGAAGAGGGTGAGATCGCTTGGTTTTCTCCCGATCCGCGCGGGATCATACCGCTCGATTCGTTTCACATTCCGCATGGACTTCGGCGAAGTCTCCGGAAAAACAGCTTCGAAGTGCGCGTTAACACAGCCTTTGAGGCGGTTATTTGTGCTTGCGGTGAACGCGCGGAAACCTGGATCAGCCCGGAAATCGCGCGGAGCTATTTGAATCTGCACGAGCTTGGTTTTGCCCATTCGGTGGAGACCTGGCGAGAGAATCAGTTGGTTGGCGGATTATACGGTGTCAGCGTTTATGGAGCGTTTTTTGGAGAATCGATGTTTCATCGAGTAGCTGACGCTTCGAAAGTGGCGTTGGTAGCTCTGGTCGAACGGCTGCGGGAAAGAGAGTTTCGGCTGCTCGACACTCAATACACTACTCCGCATCTCCGCTCGTTTGGCGCCGTTGAAATTCCCAGAGCGAAGTATATGCGGCTTTTGAAGCAGGCGCTGGCACTGGAATGCCAGTTTGATTGAGTAGCCAGCGGCCGGTCGGACTTGAAGTTGAGCCAAACGGCGGCTAGCTGATTTGATATGAAAAGTCTCTGGCCCTCTCGGCGGGCTCGTTTTCTCGATTCAATTGGATATCTATCTTGCTGCTCAATTCCAAGTCCGACGGGCTCCTATGCCGATTGTCTCGATTGAACATCTCGAGGTGCGCCGCGGTAAGACCCGAATCCTTCAGGACATCAACTGGCAAGTCCAAACTGGAGAAAACTGGGTGATCCTTGGGGCGAATGGTTCCGGCAAAACCACGTTGCTGAGTTGCATTACTGGTTATGTCACGCCGTCTGCCGGTACGATTCAAGTCCTTGGAAAACAATACGGCAAAACCGATTGGCGAGAGTTGCGCAAAGAAGTCGGACTCGTCAGCTCGAGCGTGCGCCAGATGATCGAGGATGACCAGATCGGCATAGAGATTGTGGCGAGCGGACGTCGGGCCGAAATCAATTCTTGGCACCCGGTCAAGGGCGCAGAACGAGACGAAGCTTTGCAACTCTTGGCGCAAGTCGAATGTGAGCGCTTGGTAGACCGTCCCTGGGGCTATCTTTCTCAAGGAGAACGCCAGCGGACCTTGATCGGTCGAGCACTGATGGCGCGATGCAAGATCTTAATACTTGATGAGCCGTGTGCCGGGCTTGATCCGGTAGCCCGGGAGCGTTTTCTCGAGTTCTTATCCCGACTGGCAACCTCCGAGGGGACGCCAAATCTGGTTCTTGTCACCCATCATGTAGAGGAAATTCTACCTTGTTTTTCCGGTGCGCTCTTGCTGCGGGATGGGTGGGTCTTGGCGCAAGGTCCGGTGCGACAAGTGGTTGTCACTAACTTAATGTCCGAGGCGTTTGGCGCGCCGCTCACGGTGCGCAGACGTGGCGGACGTCTGGCGATGGCTCTCGCCGATTCTTCTGCGCAGAATGGGGGAGAGTGAGATAAGCTGAGGAATATCGGCGATCGACTGGTTCGCAATGCTAACCCAAAAATGGGATGAGAGCTTCCCGAAAGCGGGAAATTAGTGGCTAGGCTCTTGATGGCAGATTGAATACAAAGGGGCGTAAATAGCTTATAAATAGCATGTTACGCCGTGTGCGGCTCTGTTGGCATCACTCTTGCTTGAGTAGCTTGAACATGGCTATTAAACAAAACACGACGCAATGGGCCGACTCAGTTCTCCAGAACCAGCGTTCTGCCAGTAGGAGCCGAAAATCGGCCGAGCACCGCCGAGTGGGAAGGCTTGAGGAACGACGTGACGGACCTCTGAACGTCCTCGGATGCCTCGCGCTGATCCACGCCATTCGTTCGGTCAAATCCCGCGAGGGACATCAGGTCGGTTCGAGGCGGGCAATGGTGGCATAAAGCTGCTTCGGACAGCGACGGATGCCCTGCGAATGCATGAAAATTCGCTCCTTACTGTTTCTTCTGCGTGGTCAAAACTCCCCGTAAGAAGCAATGATCGTAAATCCAGCGGCTCACGGCGATCTGTGCTTTCGGCGAAGCGCTAAGTAATCTTGTGGGCCCGCAACGCCTCGTACTAGTCTTCTGCCGTTTGGCGGCTTCGTCTTTATCTTTTATAACAACCGCTCTTCTGGTGTTTGGCGGAAGCTCGCTCTCATTGTCCAGGCCTGGTGTCGCCTCGAAATCCAGCGCTGGCACAGAAGCGGCTATTTAGATCCTCTCGATTTGCTGAAGCGCACGTGTTGACTCGAGCATGCGCCGGTCGGTAATCGGGTTTTCCGACGGCTGATAAGTGTGCTTTGCACTGAAGGCACTCTCCGATTAGTTCTACTGGTGCAGGTCGAAGGTCGTCTCGGCGGAAAAATGCATGAACTAGTAGGTAAACCGCACGATCAGTCTTAGCGTTCTAGCCCCCCTTATGCGCCTACTTTGGATCTTCCTCCCAATTTTTTGCGCGCTCGCCGCGTGTGGCCCTTCGAGTCCGTCAAGCAGCACGCAGCAAACGGTCAAAAACGTTTTGGTGACAAAAGCGCTAAGCAAAGACGTCCCGGTCCAACTTTACGAATTTGGGCGCATTGCTTCTCCCGAGACGGTCGACGTGAAACCGCAAGTAAGCGGTCGAATTACCGAAGTCCATTTTAAAGAAGGACAGGACGTAAAGAAGGGCGATCTGCTTTTCGTGATCGATCCGCGACCGTTTCAAGCCGATTTGGAGCAAGCGCAGGCGCAACTACAATCGGATTCAGCCCAGCTGGACCTCAATCAAAACAATCTGCAGCGCGACGAAAAGATCGGAACGCAGCACTTCGTCTCGGAGCAACAAATCGATACCGACAAGGCGAACGTGAAGAACTTTCAGGGCGCGGTTGGGAGAGACCAGGCATCGATTGACCGAGCGAAACTCAACTTGGAATATTGTTATGTTCGTTCTCCGATTGACGGGCGAACCGGCCGGAGATTGGTGGACGCGGGAAACTACGTGGCCACCGGTGCAGTGAGCTTAGTAAACATTCAGCGTCAAGACCCTGTTTATGCCGACTTTCACATTTCCGAGAATGACCTTGCCCGTCTTCGGGAGAACATGCCAGGCAATCAACTTAATGTGGATGTAGTAGCTCCTACGCAACCAGATGTGACAAAGTCAGGCGCGTTGACTTTTCTGGATAACGCTGTTTCGCCGCAAGCCGGCACTGTACTGCTGCGCGCAACCATCCCGAACGGCGATCATTATCTGTGGCCCGGCCAATACGTGAAAGTGGCGCTAACACTGCAAACTCTAAAGGGAGCGGTCGTCGTTCCCAGCCAGACGATCCAAATGGGCGCGAAAGGTCCCTATCTGTTTTTGGTAAGGACTGACAATACGGTGGAACAACGGCTAGTGACTCAGGGGGTTCGCTACCGAGATTTCGTGGTCGTAGCGGAAGGGCTGAAGGCAGACGAGACCGTAGTGGTAGAAGGACAATTGACGATTGGAAACGGAGCAAAAGTCAATCCCGCTCCCTATCGAGGGGGTACACCAGGCGGATCGCCGTCCGCTAGCGGTCTCACCCAGAGCCAAAATTCCGGGGATTCAACTGACAAAGTGCATCCACCTGGCAGTCCTAAGCCAGCTTTATGAACATTTCCGAACTTTGTATCCGGCGTCCGATTATGACGCTGCTTTTGACCATCAGTCTCACGCTGTTCGGGGTGCAGGTTTTCCGACAACTTCCGGTAAACGATTTGCCTGCAGTCGACTACCCGGTAATCCAAGTCAGCGTAAGTTATCCGGGCGCCAGTCCCGAGACGATGGCCAATACGGTCGCGACGCCTTTGGAAAAACAGTTTTTGCAAATCCCAGGTCTCGATCTGGTGACTTCGACCAATCAAACCGGTCAATCGACCCTGGTCCTGCAGTTCGCGCTGGATAAGAGTCTGGGTGACGCTGCGACCGACGTGCAAGCTGCCATATCGCGAGCTCAAGGATTTCTGCCCACGGACCTGCCACAACCTCCGTCGTTTACAAAGACGAATCCGAACGACCAGCCGATCTTCTATATCGCATTGGTCAGCGATACGCTGACGGAAGGCGCGCTATTCGACTACGGTAATACTGAGCTGGGCCAGCAGATTGCGATTATCAATGGTGTCAGTCAGGTCAACGTTTATGGTGCGCGAAGCGCGATCCGGATCAAGGTCGACGTCAACAAGCTTTCGTCGCTTGGATTGACGATGACCGATGTCACCAATGCTGTGGGCCAAAGCACCGCCTACCAGGGCGCTGGCCAGTTTGACGGGAAATATCGGACTTATTTGCTCCGTCCGAATGGTCAGCTGACAACCCCGGGGGAGTACCGAAACGTGATCATTGCTCGCCCAGACGGTCAGCCAGTTTACCTGAAGGACGTCGCCGATGTTGTGCAATCGGTGGACGACGAACGGATCAACCGAAATTTCTGGTCGCGGCAGTTTGGGGAAGCCGGTGCCGAGGTGGTGCTGGCGGTAAGTCGCCAAGCCGGAGCGAACGCGGTCGAAGTAGCGCAGAGGGTCAAGGATTTATTGCCTCAGTTTCAGAAGCAGTTGCCCGGATCCGTCACGCTGATACCGCTCTACGATCGATCCAAGACGATTATCGCGAATGCGGAAGAAGTGGAACACACGCTCCTCATCGCGTTCACGCTGGTTGTCCTCGTTATCTTTGCTTTTCTCGGTCGCGCGACCGACACGTTTATTCCGGTGGTCGCTCTCCCGTTATCGATGCTTATCACCTTTATCGTGATGGGCGCGCTAAATTTCAGCCTGAATAACCTCACGTTGATGGCACTCACTTTGGCCATCGGGTTTCTCGTGGATGACGCGATTGTTTTCCTGGAGAACACCGTTCGCTTGATGGAGGCGGGTCAGAAACCGCTGGAAGCGGCGATTAGCAGCGCCAAGCAAATCACCTTCACCATCATCGCCATGACCGTTTCGCTTGCGGTAGTTTTCTTGCCGCTGGTGATGGTCACCGGGTTGATCGGCCGAATATTTCGGGAATTTTCAGTCACTATTATCGTCGCAATTTTTGCTTCGGGGGTTGTGTCGATCACCCTTACGCCGATGATGTGCTCTCGGATCCTGGGAGAACGCGGAGAACACGACCAGACCTGGATGGAACGCAATGTCAGCCGCTTTATTCGAGGGGTCAGTCATGCCTATGGGCGGAGCCTCTATTTTTTCCTCCATCATCGTTGGATTTCAGCAGTCACCTGGGTCGGTTGTCTGCTGCTCACGGTTTGGGTGTTCCGTCTGTTACCGAAGACCTTCATTCCGGCGGGAGATAGTTCGTTTGTCCGCGGAATCATTCTTGGCCCTGAAGGTATCTCGCCCGCCCGGTTTCGGGAAATTCAAGCTCAGGTCGATCAAGTGCTTCGCAAGAACCCGGCGGTGGACGAGACGTTTACGCTATCTGGATTTTCGAAGGGTCTATCCTCAAATCAAATGTTAGCTCTGGCTTTCCTGAAGGATCCCAGCCAGCGCGCGCCCATCAATGTCGTGGTGGGCCAGCTCATTCAGCAGCTCGGACAGATACCGGGCATCATTCCGTTGGTCCGCCCTGATCCGGTGCTGCAGATCAGTACGGGTGCAACGAAAAACAACCAGGGCCAATACGCGTTTTCCATATCGGGAGTCGACGCCACGCAAGTATACGCGGCGGCGAATCAAATGGTCGCCAAGTGCCGCCAATTTTCCGGTTTTCAAAGCGTCTCCTCCGATTACTTCGCCAGCACACCATTGATTGGGATTAATCTGAATGAACTGCAGCTGCAGTCGTACGGCTTAAACAATGTCGACGTCGAGAAACTGCTGAAAAATGCTTATTCCCAAAACTACACCTATCTGATTAAGACCCCGATCGATCAGTATCAGGTCATTGTCGAAGCCAACGATAAACAACGCAGCGAGCCTAGTGATCTTAACGAGCTCTACTATAAACCTGCCAGTGGTCAGGGCCAGATCATCATTCCGAATGAGACAGTGACTGATCCGCAAGCAACAATCGGAATGCTCTCCGTGAATCATCTCAACCAATTCCCGGCAGTTACGCTTTACTTCAATCTAAAGCCAGGGGTCTCCACGGGTGAAGCAACCAAGTTTATTATGCAGACCGCGGCCGAAGCCCTGCCACCCACGATACGCGGCGCGCTCCAGGGCGAGGCTCAAACCTTCAGCGACACTTTTGCCCAACTGGGGGTGTTGTTGCTTGTCGCTGTCTTCATTATGTATGTAATACTCGGAATTCTTTACGAGAGCTGGTTTCACCCGATCACCGTGCTCTCCTCTCTCCCGGTCGCTGCGGTAGGAGGCTTGCTTACGCTGGTTCTCTTTCAGTCGGAGCTATCACTTTACTCTTACATCGGGATGTTCATGCTCATCGGCATCGTGAAGAAGAACGGGATCATGATGGTCGACTTCGCAGTCGAACAACAGCGGTCCGGCAAAAATTCCGTCGAGGCGGTGCACGAAGCGAGCGTCGAACGTTTTCGGCCAATCATCATGACCACTCTGGCGGCACTGATGGGCGCGATACCGATTGCTTTGGGTTTGGGGGCGGACGGGGCATCTCGCCGGCCACTCGGGCTCATTCTGGTTGGCGGACTGATCGTTTCGCAATTGATTACGCTGTACGTGACTCCGGCCATTTATCTCTATTTCGAGGATCTGCAGGAGTGGGTTGACCGGCAGTACGCTCGGATCAAGAACCGGCAAAAAGGGAAGCCCCGGCTGGCAGAGGCGCATTGAGGCGGCGCGAATGACGGATCATCCGGAACATGAGATTTATCTGATTCGCCATGGCGAAACGGAGTGGGCACGCGATGGGCGGCACACCGGTCGTACCGATATACCCCTGACCGAGATGGGCCGGGAACAGGCCGAATTTCTTCGCCCGATCTTTGAAGGCGTAGAATTCGAAACCATTTTGAGCAGTCCTTTGCGTCGATCTTTCGAAACCGCTTATCTCGCCGGTCTGAAAGACCGAATTGAGTTAAACGATGATCTACGGGAGTGGGATTACGGCGATTATGAAGGGATTACGACCAAGCAGATTCGGGAGAAGGTGCCGAACTGGACGGTATGGACCTATCTCTGTCCGAACGGAGAGACGATCGAGCAGGTAGCGGCCCGAGCCGATCGAGTGATTGCTCGCTGCGAGCAGGTAAAAGGGAACGTCGCTCTTTTTTCTCACGGCCATTTTCTGCGCGTTTTGGTGTCGCGCTGGATTGGCTTATCACCGGACAATGGCCGCCATTTTCTGCTGCACACCAGCACGCTGTCCATTCTCGCGTATGAGCGCGAAGTTCATGCAATCAGGACCTGGAATGGTCCGCTCATAACGGCTGCCTGTGCCGTTCCATGGTCGAGGCCCGGCGTACCCGTCTAGAGGATAGCCGATAGCCGATAGCCGATAGCCGAAATTCGCGGTTGGATCGTCCAAGCCCGCGACTCTTGAATCAGCGAATCTCCTTTAGTCGGACGTAGTCATGCAACGGCTCCGGCAATCGAATCGATCGGTCCGCTTGCTGGTAGCTCTCGATCAAGGCGACCAACAGCCGGGGCAAGGCGGTTCCAGAACCGTTGAGCGTATGACAAAGGCGATTCTTGCCGGCGGAATCCTTGTATTTGAGATTCATCCGGCGCGCTTGGAAATCCTCAAAATTGGTACAGCTGGACACTTCGAGATAGCGCCCTTGCCCGGGGGACCAAACCTCGATGTCGTAGGTCTTTGCTGCTCCAAAGCCGAGATCGCCGGTACAGAGTTCGATGATTCGGTAGTGCAGCCCGAGGATTTGCAACACCTTCTCGGCATTCGCGGTCAAGGTCTCCAACTCCGAATAGGATGTTTCTGGCGTCGTCATCTTGACCAGCTCCACCTTATCGAATTGGTGTATGCGAATGAGGCCGCGGGTCTCTTTTCCCGCGGCCCCGGCCTCTCGTCGAAAACAAGGCGTATAAGCGACATATTTCTTCGGCAACTCGGCTAAAGTGAGGGTTTCCTCGCGATGCAAGTTTGTGACTGGCACCTCGGCTGTAGGAATCAGAAAGAGTTGATCCTCTTCCAATTCGTAACACATCTCGTGCTCGAATTTAGGCAGCTGCGTTGTACCAATCATCGCCTCGCGTCGAACCAGATACGGGGGACTCACCTCGACGTAACCGTGCTCAGTCGTATGCAGATCGAGAAGAAACTGAAGCAAACTACGCTGGAGCCGAGCGCCTAAGTTGGTGAAACAAACGAAGCCACTGCCACTGATTTTCGCGGCTCTTTCGAAATCGATCAGTTTCAGTGCGGTCGCCAGCTCAACATGACCGAGCGGGGAAAAACCGAAAGAAGGTTTTTCCCCCCATTCGCGAACGAGCGGGTTATCGTTGGCGCTCTGGCCGATCGGCGCCTGGAGATGCGGTAGGTTCGGCAGGTTCAGGAGCAGATCGCGCTGCTTTTCGTCCGCTGCCGTGACCTCCGCGTTTTGTTGGGTAATCTCCTCAGCGATGACGCGAACACGCGCCTCCAAATCACCGCTTGGCTCTTTACGAGACCGCAGTATCCCGATCTCCTTGCTCAATCGATTTCGTTCAGCGTTGAGCTTCTGTAGCTCGGTCTCGGCGCGTCGGCGTTGAGCATCGATCGCAAGGATTTCATCAACTTGAGCCGGCAAATCTTCGCCCCGCGTCGCTAAGCGTTCGCGAATAAAGTCTGGTTTTTCGCGCAAGAGACGGATATCGAGCATGCCTTGACGCTATAACCCAACTTCAGGCCGGAGCGAGCGGGAAAATCACCTGAATTGACCGGACATTTTTCAGTTTGGCTGCAACCCGTCGTCAGTTGGCCGTCTCCCAGTCGGAAGCCTGATTTTCCACAAACGCGAGAAAGCCGGATAACTTACCCGATGGACATTCGAGACCGAAATGATAAACTCCAGCCGTTTCTCCCAGCGGGGCCGCAAATTAAATCGGGAATTCTCGGAATGATGCGGTGAGCTGGAAACAGTGAGTTGCATATGGAACCGATCTCAAAACCGGAAATCACATCCGCGGATGCGCCGTTAAGAAATGAGCTTCCGCGCGCCTCCGCTTCGGATCAATCAGGTCCGAAGCTGGCGATGCGACCCGAAGCCAAAACTGGCAGAAAAGAGGGTGATTCTTACCGCGGCACGCGTTCAGGGCGCGCGTACATCCCCTTGCAGGGGGAATCCGAGGGGCAACAACTGTCGGGGCAACAACTGTCTGGGCAAGAGAAGGTCGTCGCCGCGCCGGGCAAGAACGGTAAGGTAATCTTTTGGATTATCGTGGTAGTGGCGGCGGGACTTGCCCTTGGCGCAACGTACCGGAGCTGGAATCAATTTGGTGGCAATGGCGCACAAAATCTGCTGAGCCTGACGGCTGCAGACGTAGATCAGCAACTGACCCAGTCGGCGAGAACATCTCTTTTGCAGGGCCAGGTACCGAACTATTTGAGCAGCGCCAGTACTGAGATACTGAACAAAGTCAAAAACGGTGAGATGGATTTGGCCTCAAAGAATCTTATCGATTCGGCACAAGCTTCCGGCGTGATGGTGCACGTTTATATCAGCATCAATGGCCAAGCCGCTACGAACGAAGTGTTGACACCTGAGCATCCGAAAACCACCATATTTCCGATCAGCCGCAATAGCGTCACTCGCTTCCACTATGTCGTCGATTCTGCTGGTCCCAGTGGAGCTGTGAGCCTCTCGGTCCCATCTACCTCCGGTACCGTGCTCTCAACCGGTCCGTTGGCGACTGGAGCTAAAGCCGATTTGCAGCTGATTGAGCGATAGTTCGACAACATCGGTATGGCTTTTTCCAATTCTTGGCTCCAGGGCACCGATGAGCAACGCCTGCCTCCCGCGGTCTTGGTCGGGCTTAGCGTCATCCTGGCGGGCGCAATAATCGCACTCAACCAAGTAAGTGCCTGGTTCTCACCGGTATTGTTCCTGTGCGCGATCGGGGGAGTCATTTACTCGGTCTGGAGACGAGGCCTTGGCGAACAAGGGACGAAGCGCATGGAGGACTACACCAAACTCTCTTCGACTGATTTCGCTCAGCGAGAGCAATGGCTAAAGATGAACGTGCGAGGACAAGATGAAGCGATCGAAACCGTGGTTTCCAGCTTGACGAGTGAAATGGCGATTGCCCGGCCCGGTCAGCTGCTCGGCGCTTTTTTGTTGGTGGGGCCAACCGGTACCGGAAAGACGTTCCTTGCTCAACTGGTCGGCCAAACGCTCTATCCTGATAGCGAATCGGTCATTTTGCGGATGAACCAGTACAAAAGCCAAAACGACGTGCAAACGTTGCTTGGTCCCCCTCCGGGAATGCCTGGCTACGAAGTCGGGGGCGCCCTCACCCGGCCGGTACTCCAGAACCCGCGTCGGGTGATTGTGCTGGACGAGCTGGAAAAGGCTCACCCGGACATCCATCACTGTCTTTACGATATTCTGGATGCCGCGTCATGCCGGGAAAAGAGTAGCGGCAAAGAGGTCGATTTTAGCCGGTGCGTCTTTTTTGGAACTAGCAATTCGGGAGTGGAGGTATTGCGGCGATTGCGTCAACAGATCGATCCATCCCAGAACCCGGCCCTGTGGTTGGGACAGAGCCGAGACGCACTGGTGGAGCATGCCGGATTCGAACGCGCGTTTTTGGCGCGTTGGGGGCACATCATTCTGATGGACGAACTTTCCCCGTATCACGTCGCAGAAGTCGCCTGCCTGCAACTGTCGAGGTACTGGCGCGACTACGGCATCGAATTAACCTATACTTCACCGGAGCTCCTTTTGGATACCGTCGCGCAAAACGTTGAGTTCAAGCAATACGGTGTGCGCCAGCTGGAACACTATCTGAAACAGAAAACCAATCCCGCAATTGTGCAGGCGCGCACTCAAGGCTATTCCCGAGTCCGCTTGGTGGTTGGGCCCGATCGCGACTTGCGCATCGAACCGATGCCGCAGGAAAGGTCCATTTCGCACTCGTGAAAACAATCGACTTCCGTGCGCTCATCAAGAACCAGTGGGTGCTCGTCCTGTCATTGGTCGCGCTTGTTTCCTTCTGCACCACCGTGATTGATCTCTTTACCGGGAGGTTCGGCGGGGCTTCCAACCAAAGAAGGGTTGATTCGACAGGCAAGAGGACGTGGGTTCTCGATGCCAGCGGCGGCCGCGGATCGGACGGAAAGGACTTTTCTGAGATCATTAACAATGTTGCGGAGGGCGACGCGATAGAGCTCAAGCCGGGAGTTTATAACGGTCCATCGGTCGTGGCGCGGTCGATTCGTATTACCGGTCAGACAGCAAGTTCAGGCGAACGCGCTTCGATTCATTACACGGCCGGGCTTGGAATGACGGTTACCGGCGCTCAGATCAGTGTCGAGAATATTGAGTTTACTCAAACCTCAGCTGGGCAATCAGGAATAATCGTCGTTAGTGGCCAGACGATAGCTCAGATCGATAAATGCGCATTTCTGACGCGAGGAAGTTACTGCATATCTGGGCAGGGTTCAGCGCGCATTGTGGTGCAGGATTCCAAATTCCAATCCTTTAGCCAAGGCACGGGCTTTTTTATAAAAGAAAATGTTAACGGCACGTTGGAACGTTGCACTTTTGAGGAAAATCAAGAAGGCGCGCACAGCGAGGGTGCTTCCAACCTTACGTTGAACGATTGCACATTTCAGAAAAATACGATCACCAAGGCCGGTTCTTGCGTGTTCATTCTTTCCAGTGGGAACGCTCAAGTAAATGGTTGTCATTTTTCCGATAACGAGAATGCTGCGCCCATCCAGGTCGGCCAATCCGATGTCACACTGAATAACTGCACTTTCGAGAGAAATGGTGGCAGTGAAGTTGGCTTTGCGATTGAGGCTCACAATGGAGCCACTTTGCATATTAATAGCTGCACTTTCACCGAGAACAAAAGGCCCGTGGTCATCAAGGAGGGTTCGCGATTGTTCATGGAGAACTGCAAACTCGACAAATGCGGCGAGAGTTCCAAATCGGTCTCAGGCTCAGATTTATTGATCCAAGACAAGAACTCGCAAGCGACCGTCAAAAAGGCAGAATTCACTAATATACAGTACGCGGGAGTCCTGGTTGCGGATGAAGCCCAGTTGACGATGCAGGACTCGACCGTAAATGGGGGTCAATACGGAGTGGATCTGGGGACGACAAAAGAGAAGGGCTTGGTTGGGGGCACCGCGAACTTGCAAAACGTGACCATCACGGGACAGGTTGGACAGATGGTTCGGGTGACACGCGGCAGTAAGCTCACGATGGTTAATTGCAAGCTGAACTCAGCCGATGCCTACTACAGCGCAATATATCTGGACGGGGGAGCTAATATCGACATGTCTGGCTGTGAGGTCCAGGGGGGCAAGAAGCACGGTTTAGAAGCGGTTGGCGTCAATACGCAGGTAGTCGCCAAGAATTGCAAATTTTTCAGCTTCCAGAATACTGGTGTACTGGCGCGCAGGAATGCGCGAGCGACTTTGGATTCCTGCACGCTGGAGCAAAACGATATCGGTGCTGAGGTAGGAGATGGGACGGATGCGCACGACAACGCTAGCCTGACCTTACAGAACTGCACGGTCAGCTCCAATCGAACGTTTGGGGTTTCGGCCGTACAGAGAGCGGTTCTAGTGCTGTCGGCCATTACTTACAACGACCAGATAACCCAAATCCACAAAGATCCGTCGGCTGCGGTGCGCGATCGTTGATGCTATTCCGGCGCCGCGCGGTTATACTAAACAGTTTATGAGCGATCTCCACAGCATGACCGATTGGGAGCGGCTCAAACAGCTCCTGGAAAACCAAGGGGACGACGGTTCGACGATGAGTATCGACGAAGCCGAGTTTCTCGCTCACCTGCAGGCACGGGTAAAAGGTCAGGATCCGATCCTTAAGGATGTCGCTCGCCTCATTCGCCTGCAAGCGGCAAAGCAGCAGAAGACTCGTCCCATTTGCAATCTTCTGTTTCTCGGTCCGACCGGTACCGGAAAGACCGAACTGGCCAAAGCAATTGGCAGTTTTCTGTTCGATGAGGAAAAGTCCGTGTTGCGTTTCGATTGCTCGGAGCTCAACGGAGCGCATTCCAAGGATCGCTTGATCGGCACTCCAGCGGGCTATGTTGCTTCGGAACAGGGAGGACAGCTAACTCGGCCCGTCTTATCTAATCCGAAACGGCTCATTCTGTTCGATGAGATCGAAAAGGCGTATCCGCCGGTTTTCGATTTGTTTCTCCAGATGATGGGTGAGGCTCGTTTGACCGAACAAGGGAGCGGAAAGACCGCCGATTTTTCGCGATCTGTCATTATTCTCACCAGTAATGCCGACGCCGAGCAAATAGGCAAAATACAGCGGGAAGTGACCGACTATCATGAGATGGTCAACGCCGTTAAGAGTCATCTGGCCGATTCCAAAATATTTCGTCCTGAAATAATCGGTCGAATTGATCGGGTCTATGTTTTCCAACCGTTAAGCGGCATGGTCATCGCGGAAATCGCGCTATTGAAAATTACCAAGCTAGCGGAACAATATCGGCTGAAGGTGAAGTTTGTTGCGCCGGAGTTGCTGCTGCAGGCGCTGGCCGCAAACGAGAAGGTCAGCCGTTTTGGCATTCGGGAACTGGAACGTATTCTGGACGATATGCTGGCTGGACAGCTCCTTCAGGCCAGAGATTTGGGCGCAAAAGAAGTACTGCTCGAGCCAGATCTCAGCAAAGACGAGATCTCCATTCGGCCTAACTAGGGGAGGTTGGGAGTTACAGGTTGGCAGGTTGCAGGTTCGCAGTTGATCGAAGGCGACCAGCAGATCGGTAGCGGTCCCGCATCCGCGAGATCCGGTTATGCCATTCGTCCTGCCGATTCGTGTTTTTTCGGCCGAGGCGAAGTCTGATTGTGGGCCTCGCATTGTAGATCCCTGTTTTTGGTAGCGGCGACTGTCCGGTTATACACTTGGCTCTGCCCGGCAAAAAGATTGCACGGAGCGATCGGTTCGACCCGATCTCAACGCGCAGTCGCCACCTCTTTCAAGCGGACAACGATATGGCGACTGCGGTTTATGATCGCGCTGCGCTATTCGCTTCGGTGATGTTTTTCCGGCCGAGGCAGAGCGAGGAGGCATTGGGACAGTCGCCGCTACCGAAAAGCACGAATCTGCAGCACGGGGCGCGTCGGACAGGCGCCGCCGAAAATCAACCTATTCAGTCACCATTGCTTAACGGTTTGTCTTTTTCCGCAAGTTCAGGGTGAGGCGAGGGTCGAGCGGATGAGACCGGAGCAGGCGAGGGAGCAAGCTCGGGGTTTGCAATTGGCTGGCTATCGCCGAGCCCCGGGATTGAAGCGTACCCTTCAAAGCGTGGTGTGAGATCTGGGTCGCCCTTATTCGGTGTGCCATTCGGTAGCCTAAAATCAAACACACTTACCCCAAACCGGCTCTCACCATTGTAAGTTCGCCCGTCGCTCGCACCGACCATCACCGGCTTTTTGGTCTTTTTTTCTGTGCCGAGGTAGATCATCACGTGCGTGATCGGCACGTCTCGATTCACCTGATAGGTGCCCGACCAGAACATCAAGTCGCCGGGGCGAAGCTGCTTCAATTCAAAGGTGTCGCTGTTTCGGCTCAGCACCGCATGGAAGTTACTGTTTTTGCGCACCCAGAGATATTGGTCACTCGATTGGCGAGGAACATCTTTGTAGCCGGCGCTGGTGAGAACATAGTAAATGAACCCAGAGCAATCCATCCCTCCACTATTTGGGTCCGACGAACCATAAGTATAGGCCAGATTCCGCTCGGTCAGAGCAAGCGCAGACCGGATGAATTCCTGGACCTTCGGAGGTTGACTATTGAATTCGCGCAAATCGTCAGGCCGCAGACTTGCCACCGACGGCGCTCCCGGTTTTTTTTCTGCTTCTTCTTTCTTCACCTGATCGTTGCTGTCTTGACTGTCCGATGCCTTCTTTTTGTCACCTTCTTCGGAAGAAGGCTTAGGAGTAGGGGTTGCCGATTGGTTGGCCTCTTCGCCGGACTTCTTGGGAGAAGGCGATGCGCGATGTTTCTTCTTCGAACTATGCCGTTCCGGAGTTGAGTCGGTTTCGGCAGATGAACTTCGTCGAAACTCAACGCTTAACTGTTTGATGGAATGATAGATGTTATTCCACGAAGCTTGCTCAGCTCGCAGCTTGCTCAGCGCGAACAAAACCGTGACCACCAGAATGAGAGCGAACAAGGCTTTTCTCATGAGGGTTCGGTTTTGACGGCTGGCCAGAAATTAAGACGCAAACCGGTTGCCGTCTAATCAATGAGTTGGTCACACCGTGGCTAGGCCAACGCGACGTTATCGTGCGGTTAAGTGGCGACCCCTAATACAGGGGTGGCGGATCAATCGCTACGGAAGGCGTGGTGACCGTAGAATTCTGCAATGCAACCGGCGACGAAACTGGCTTCGGGGATTGGTCAGCCGCCGCGGCCTGGTCACTATCCACCGTGGGTTCTGGAGATTGAACTGGTACCGGGCTAGTCGCCGGGGATTCTCCTGGTCCGGGAGACGCTTCGGAGTTCGGCGAGGGGTTTTCTTCGGGCTTATCGCCTTTATTGGGGTTGGCGTGAACCTTTGCTCTTGGATGGACATGTCTGACAGGCTGCTCGTGGTGGCCCGGTATTAATCCCTTCAGCGTGTCAAGGAAGCCCGCAAATACCGGTCCCGTTGAGAAGACCAGGACCAAACTGACAAACAGCGCGACGTATCTTTTCATTTTAGTTCTGCAATTTCCTCGAGCAATCGTTGGTTCAAACGAATGCCCTCCTCAAAGTTCTCGATCGGAAAATTCTCGTTAGGTGAATGGGCCTTAGCGTCCGGCAACGCCAAACCGAGTAACAATGTATCTAAGTGCAGAACATCTTTAAAGCTTTGTGTAATCGGAACACTCCCTCCCTCACGAATAAAAGCGACCGGTTGACCGAAGGTCTTTTCCAAGGCTCGTTGGGCTGCTTGTCCGAACAGTGATCCCGGCTCCACCAGATAGGGTTTCCCCTGGTGCTGGAAGATGACATCGATAGCCACTGTAGGTGGGCAATTCTGAGTGAGAAATTTGGTGATTATTCCGCGAAGTTCGGTCGGGTCTTGATCGGGAACGAGCCGAAAGGAGAGCTTGGCCGTTGCCCGGCTCGGCACGATCGTCTTGGGTCCCTCTCCCTGATATCCGCTTTCGAGACCGTTAATTTCCGCCGTCGGTCGGGCCCAAACTCGTTCCAAATTGCTGAAACCTTCTTCGCCGTAAAGAGCGGGCGCGCCGGTAGTCTTTAGCCAAGCCTCATCATTAAACGGGAGGGTTGCCCATCGCTCGCGTTCCCAAGATTGGAGGGGTTTGACCCGATCATAAAAGCCTGGCACCGCCACTTTTCCATGCTGGTCGTGTAATTTCGCCAGCAGCTCGATAAGAACGGTCGCTGGATTAGCGACTGAGCCGCCGAAAATCCCGGAGTGAAGGTCCGCCGCGGGTCCAGTCAGCCGGACTTCCAGACAAAGAATTCCGCGGAGGCCATAGGTAAATGTCGGGATCCCAGGGGCAACCATCCCCGTGTCGGAGATTACAACAATATCGGCGGTTAGTGCTGTAATGTTCTTTCGCAGGAAATCCTCCAGATGCGGGCTCCCAGTTTCTTCTTCTCCTTCGACCAGGAAGATGACGTTTACTGGGAGATCACCTTTGGATTGCAAGCTCTTTTCTACGCCGACTAGATGCGCGAAAATCTGGCCTTTGTTATCGGTTGAGCCTCGGGCAAAAATTCGGCCATCACGGATCACTGGCTCAAATGGAGGCGTTTGCCAGAGGGCCAAGGGATCCGGCGGTTGAACATCATAATGCCCGTAAATGAGAACCGTTTTCCTGCCCGGCCGGTGATCATTGCGAGCCAGAACGACAGAATTACCGCCAGTGGGAAGTTTCTCGGCATCGAGGCCTGCCTTTTTGAAGCGCTGCAGGAGCCAATCCGCACACGCTTCAACCTGGGGCTTAAACTGGGTATCGGCCGATACGGACGGAAACCGAAGAAACTCAATCAAATCATTAAGCGCATCATCCCTGGACATGAAGTACAGAATACAGAAGTCGGAGTCATGAGCCAGGAGTTAGGAGGAGAAATCTGGATTGCCGGCGGTTCGGCGACTAGCCACCACCTGGAACGAGAAATACCTCTCTGCCATTCAGTCAAATAATGTGGTTGTCCGGAACGTCGAAGGAGAGCGTAAGGCTCTGCGAAAAAGAAACTGAACCCCAATATATTGCGGTCGTGAACCGCATTTGTCCTAGCCATTGTATTTTGGCCTTGTCAGAGAGGTTGGTGCGGCCTAGTTTCGGACCCAAGCAGCGGTATGTATCTCCAATCCATAGAGCTTATCGGTTTTAAGTCTTTTGCCCACAAGACATTGCTCAATTTTCATCGCGGGGTGACGGCCATAGTGGGCCCTAACGGATGCGGGAAATCGAACGTGCTCGATGCGATCCGCTGGGTGTTAGGTGAGCAATCGGCGAAAGCACTGCGGGGTGGGGAGATGGCCGATGTGATCTTTAGTGGAACCGACAGCAAGCAAGCGGTGGGAGTGGCTGAGGTATCCCTCACGTTTGCCGAGTGCGAAAGCGAATTGGGACTCGAATATCATGAGGTTACCATCACGCGCCGGGTCTATCGGGACGGGCGGTCTGATTATTTCCTAAACAAAGTCCCCTGCCGGCTGAAGGACATCCAAATGCTTTTCATGGATACCGGGATCGGCCGAACCGCCTATTCGATCATGGAGCAGGGAAAAATCGATCAGATTCTAAGTTCAAGGCCGGAAGACCGCCGGGCTATTTTTGAAGAAGCCGCGGGAATCACCAAATATAAGGCTCAGAAAAAAGAGGCGCTACGCAAGCTTGAGTATACCGACGCAAATCTTCTTCGGCTGGCCGATATTCTGAAGGAGGTGAAACGCCAAATCGGGTCGCTACAACGTCAGGCGGGGAAGGCGCGGCGATACCAAGCGCTGTTTGAGAATCTCCGAACGCTCGATCTACATCTGGCATACCGGAATGCCGAAGAGATGCACCGCAACATCAGTGAAGCCGAATCAGAAGTGGAGAGGCTTCGATCGGTCCAACGCTCGCTCGAGGAGCAGATCGAGTCCCAAGAGTTTGGCTTAACGGAGCAACGAGCGGCACTCGAGATGCTGGAAGAGCAAATTTTGGCGGCGCGACAGGGCGTGCAGGAATTGAGGAGCGAAGCGGACCGAGCGGCTAGCCGGATCGGCTTCAATGAGGAGCGCGCGCGCGAAGCAGAGGAGCTTTCTCGGCGTTACGCTGCAGATGTTGCAGCTGCTCAAGAGAAAGTCGTCGTCCAGCAGATCCAGTTGGAAGATACCGACCATCAGTTAAGCGAGCTATTTCAAACGCTGCAGAGCGAGGAGAGTCAGCTGGAGGAACGACAGAAAAGGGTCAATCAATTGCGGCAGAGTCGACTAGAAACGGAGACGGCCGCCCACGAGAGCCACCGACAGATCCAGCAGCGGGAGAGCCGGATGGCAAATCTCCGCGGAGAGCTTGCCAGCACAGTAAATCAACGAGAAGCAGGAGATACCCGGCTCGGACTTTTGCAGCAGGAACTTAAACAGATCGAATCGGTTCGTGATCAGCTCGCGTCCCAAATTGAATCGGCGGCAGGGGAATCGAAGGAGGGAGCGGCCCTGGTGCAGAGTGCGCGGGACGCGCTCCGCGATCGTGAGCAAGAATTAGGCAACCTAAAAAAAACGTTCCAACAAGCCGAACGCGATTTGGCATTGGTGGAGCGGAATCTGGCGGAACGGGAATCGAGACTGGAGCTGCTGAATCAATTGAACGAAGAAGGCGCCGGACTGCAGACTGGAACTCAAGCTGTCTTGAAAGGTCTGGAGAACCCTACCTTATTTCGACCAGCAGTTCTGGGGACTTTGGCAAGTTTTCTCGAGGTCGAACACAATTTTATTCCTGCGATTGAAGCGGCGCTTGGCGACCAACTGCAAACGATCTTAATCGCCGATCCAGAAGTTGCGGAAGCGCTCGGAAAATCGTTGACCGCGAATCGGCATGGGAGGGCTGCGTTCTGTGCGAAAGTCGCATTTTCTCATTTGCCGCCGCTGCCAGTGGAGGCGCTACCGTCCGGAGCGTTGGCCTGGGCATTGGATCGAGTGCGCACACACGGAGAGGTGGCCCCTTTGGTGAACCGGTTGCTGGCGAATGTGGCTTTGGCTCCAGATCTGGAGGCTGCACTTCGAATAAGAGAAACGATGCCCAGTTGTGCGGTGGCAACCTTAAAAGGAGAGTTCATCTCCGAAATTGGTGTCATTTTTGCCGGAGCATCTGGCGAGGCAAACGTCCATTCCGTTCTTCACCGAAAGGCCCAGATACGTGATCTGGAGCTGGAGTGCACCGAAATACGGGCCAAGCTGAATTATACTCAAGAACAACGGATGCTGATCGAATCGGAATTGGAGCAAATGCACCATCGGGTCGAGGAGCAACGGGAGGAAGTACACCGAACGCAGATCCAGACCTCGGCGCTCGACGGCCGAATTTCAATGCTAGATCGAGAACTCCGGGAATCCGACGGCCGAGTAAAAAGCCTCGTCTGGGAAAAAGGGAATACGGAGCAACGATTAAGTAGCGCATTGGCCCGAGTAACCACGCTCGAAGCGGAGCTCGAGACCTTGGCGCAGCAACTAACGGAGTGCCAGGAGCGACTCTCGGAGTCTCTATCTCAAGTTGAGTCGTTACGAGCCGATGAAGAATTGCTGACGGAGACTTTGAATGAATCGAAGGTGAGAGTTGCCACGGAACGGCAGCGGCGCGAAAACCTCCAACGCCAGCGCCAACCAATGGCAAATCGGTTGAGCGAACTGCAAGACCTGATCCTTAGTCGCGAACGGGACATCGCAAATTATGGAGCTCGAGCTAAGCAGTTTGTTGCGGAGAACGACTCGCTACGTCTCAGGATCGAAGAGCTGCAATCAGATCAGGCAAAGGCGGAAATGGAGGTGACAGCGCTGCTGGAAGAACGCAGCGAACGGATCGCTTCAATGGAAGGGGTCGAACTCAGCTTGCGGCAGCTTCGCAAGCAGCTTAGTGAATCTCAGGAAGCACGTGGCGAACAAGAGGTACGCGCCACCCAGCACAAGCTCCGATTGGAAAGCGTGCGCGAACACATCAGCCATCGCTACCAGACAGAATTGGAGACTTTTGAGCCGGATTGGGACCGGTTTCGATCAACCGTCCGCGAGCAACGCAAGCGCCTTGATCAATCGAATTCCGACATCCCGCAGACCGAAGAAATGGGCACATCGGTTGATCGATCTGATTCGATTCCAGCAGCCGAATGGGAATTAGTGAGAACGATTGTCGCAGAGATGAGCGAACGATTGGACGCCATGGGGCCGGTGAACCTGGAAGCGATCCAGGAATACGATGAGTTGGAAGAGCGTCAGCGATTCCTCGAGGAGCAGAACGCTGATCTGATCAAATCGAAGACCGAATTGCTTGACGTCATCAACAAGATCAATGAGACGACGAAAGAGCTGTTCGCAGAAACGTTTGAGCAGGTGCGAAAGAATTTTCAGGAAATGTTCATCGAGCTTTTCGGCGGCGGCAAAGCCAACCTCCTGTTGGTCGATGACGCGGATCCGCTAGAGAGCGGAATTGAAATAATCGCGAAGCCGCCAGGGAAGCAGCTGCAATCGATCACCCTGCTGTCTGGGGGCGAAAAGACCATGACTGCGGTCGGACTGTTGTTCGCGATTTATATGGTCAAACCCAGTCCATTTTGTGTCTTGGACGAGATGGATGCTCCTCTCGATGAGTCGAATATCAGCCGGTTCATCAAGATTTTGGACCGGTTCGTAGCTCAAAGCCAGTTTGTCGTGATTACCCATAACAAGCGCACCATCGCGAAGGCCGATGTTCTATATGGTGTCACCATGGAGGAGCACGGAATCAGCAAGTTAGTCGGCGTCCGATTGACCAAGCAACACGACACCGAACCAGATTTGATCGGCGCCGGTCTCGGCTCTGAAGGGTTCGGGAAGTAGGGGTTAGGTTAAAGGGCTTGACTGCGGAAGGAATGGCAAGAGACGGCGGGTGCACGCTGCCTTTGAACGGTCAGGCGAAAATCTCGGCGCGGGGAAAAAGGTCACCACGTATTTTGAGTGGTTCGCGCCGGATTTGAGCCATGTGCCATCTTTGCGAACGGTGTCGTTTGATTGGTTTTAGACTCGATCGGACAACCACGAGAGAGAAATTTTCGCGACGTGGCCCGATCGCACCCGTGGCTCAAACCCGGCGAGAACCGCATCATACAACAGGAACGCTTTTAGCTCGCCGAGGCCGCCTTCGCAAGCTACGGCGCGCCCTAACCGTGAGGATGTGCATATCTCAGAGTGTGGCCGCGACGAAGCGTTTCGCGTAGTCGGGTTTTCGCCCTACCGTCGGTGGGCGAGCTCACCCGCTTACGGTTGCGATGCGCGTTCCGACCCCTCTGAATACCCATATCTCTCCAGCTTGCTTGGAAGGAAGAACATCAAGGGAAGAATGATGTAAAGAGCAATCGAGAGCCGGGTATCGACGAATGCGAGCAATACCGCAATGCAGTGCAGAACGGGATTCATCACGCTTCTTATCATAGCCAATTTGAGCAAGCGCCGCTCGATTCTTTCGTCGACCAGTTTGCCCACGTAAAATACGTAATAGCGCATTAGGCAGAAACTCACCCCGGCGAGAGTCGTCACCGCGCCGTAGCACATTACCGCGAGACGCACGCCCGGGAAATCTCCCATCAGAGCTGTCGGAAATGGAATAAATGCGAGCCATAAAAGAAACAGACTATTGAGCCACAGCAAGGCACGGTCGGATCTCTTGAGGATATGGAACAGATGGTGGTGCGCGACCCACCAGATGCAAACGATCACGAAGCTCAGGATGTAGCTGAGGAATTTTGGCGCCATCGCCAACAGGCTGCGTTCCAGAGCGGCGGAGATATCCTGACCCTGTACTTGGGGAACATGAATTTCTAGCACGAGAAGAGTAACGATGATCGCGAAGACTCCATCACTGAATGCCTCGATCCGCGAAGTCGGCATTTCACCGACCTTAAAAATTCTGGGGAACCGGTTTTGCAGACTTTTGTTGTATTCGCCAAGCTCCGGTTAGGTCAATATCCGGGGGTGACCTGGCGCTTCTTTCAGCAAGCCGGCAGCGTCAGGCAGAAAAGCGGCCTGCAAAAACTGCAACGCCAAGACGCTGACCTGGCTTGCCTTAATCCAGCTTTTTCCGGTTCTCACCCTCGTCGAGAATTGGCTGGTTATGGCGGGTGTGCTTCCCTATCCGATCTCCCCGGAGGCAGTCAGTTTCCAGAACTGTTATATCGTGATCGAGGCGATCCTTTTCTTACTCCTCATCGCTGTTCTACTGATCCGTTACGTTAGATTTCCCAAAGATTGGGTGTCCTGGTATGCGACGGGATCGTTACTAATTTTTGGCCTCTTCCAGTTGACGGTCTTCGCTGCTTTCGGGGCGAAAACGCTCTTCGATTCAGACGTAGGTTTCCATGCGCTACTCGAGCTGATTGCGTGGGCGGCATTTCCGCTCCTGATTCTAAGTTTACTTAGCTTGTTGTTGGTCTGCATGGCGAAGGTCGGCTGGAACACAGTGCTTACCAGCACTTCGCTGGTTGTGGGTAGCCTTTTCTTGACTGTGCTCTCTGGTGTGATCGGTGTTGTCCAGATACCGAACAGCGGATTCTGGTTGAGCATGAATCACGGGGGCGCACTCTGGATTGCGTCATGGTCTACCATCATCTTCGGCTTGGCTTGGGTCTCGCCTATTCGATTCGCACGCGCAGAAAGTCGAGGTGAGAGAACTCACGAGACCAAATCGGAAGGTGCCAGTGGGATAGCCAGCCGCGGTTCTTGATATCCGAGATTATTCGCCTTTGGGAACCGGTTTTGCCGACTTGTAGGCCAGGTGGGCCGATCGCACACGTGGCTCAAACCCAGCGAGAAATCACATCATAAAACAGCGACGCTTTTGGCTCGCCGAGGCCGCCGTCGCTACGCTTTGGCGCGCCCTGGCGGCGAGTTTGAGGAACACCATAGAACTGGCCGCGACGCAGGCTTTGCGAAGTCGGGTTTTCGCCCTACCGTCAATCGACTCGTTTACCCCAGCCAATTCGGCGCGTGCCGAATTAGGCTTTCGCCCTTCCAATCGGGGCGCCCGTTCGCAATGGGAGACAAAGAATGATCGTGTTTAGCCGTCTCTATCCTACCAGCGCCGGTTCAGCCTTTTCACCAGCCGGCTCCAGCCAGCGTCCGTTTTCCTTGATGAGATCGACCAAGCGATCCACTGCTTCCGCCTCTGGAATATTAAACCTCACTGGCGTCTTACCAATGTAGAGATTGACCTTGCCCGGCGCACCACCGACATACCCGAAGTCAGCGTCCGCCATTTCGCCGGGGCCGTTTACGATGCATCCCATAATAGCGATCTTGACGCCTTTGAGGTGCAGGGTGGCTGTTTTGATGCGCGCGGTCGTCGTTTGTAAGTTAAACAACGTTCGGCCGCACGACGGGCAGGCAACGTAGTCGGTCTTGAAGATTCGGTTGCCAGCCGCCTGTAAGATGTTGTAGGCCAATCGAAGCGACTGACCCGGTGCTTCCTCGCCCTGCACCAGAATAGCGTCTCCGATCCCATCACAAAGTAGCGCTCCAATATTGGTTGCCGAGGTGAGCAATGTAGGGATGAAGTCGCGCTGCGGGTTGGTGGACGGAATAAGCGTGTCCTTGAGCAAGATCGGGTGACGTGCATCCAGCTTCGCCGCCAAAAGCCGGAAGGCGGTGATCACCGGTAGATCAATACCATCACGCACGGTGACCAACCGTGGTTCAACGTTTTGGTTTGCAGCAGCGATGGCAGGATCATCCCGCGGATCAATCGCAACGAGGTTCGCCTGCCTTTCGGCGGCAAATTCCGGTTTAAAATCGCCCATTCGATCGACCTTGTGCGCGATCTGATCAAAAGTCTTTTGCCGTATCCCGACTCGAATCAGTTCGTCTCCCCCGGCCCGGACGTCGCCCAGGTTAATTTTCTCAGTCGGCCGGCGATTGTATTGGAATGGATCGAACGAGAGCTCGATCGGATCGACCTGCGCCAGCCCGGCCGCTGTGCGGTTATAGGGTTCTACCAATGCCTGTGCGACCGGTATCTCGTGTACGCTGTCTTCGGTCAGAGAAACGCGAACCGTATCGCCCAATCCATCTGCCAGGAGGGAGCCAATACCAATCGCGCTCTTGATCCGACCATCTTCGCCATCGCCTGCTTCGGTGACCCCAAGATGCAAGGGATAGCTCCAATCAGGTCCAGCCCGATAAAGGCGTGAGACGAGCAAGCGATAGGCAGCGATCATCACCTTCGGGTTGCTGGCCTTCATGGAGAAAATGAAATCGTGAAACTCCAGGTCGCGAGCGATTCGAGCAAACTCCAGCGCGCTCTCGACCATTCCAAGAGGGGTATCCCCGTAACGGTTCATGATCCGATCGCTCAACGAGCCGTGATTGGTACCGATCCGGATGCTGATTCCGCGCTGCTGGCAAAGCTGCACCAACGGTGTGAATCGCTCACGAATGCGATCCAACTCGGCCGCATACTGTTCGTCGCTATATTCTTTCACGGCGAACTTCTTCGAATCGGCGTAGTTACCGGGATTAATCCGAACCTTTTCAACCCAGCGAGCCGCTTCCATGGCTGCCTCGGGCTTGAAGTGGATATCGGCCACGATTGGGACATCGCAGCCGCGCGCGAGTAAGCCTTCCCTAATCGGTTTCAGGTTTTTTGCGTCATTTACCGTTGGAGCCGTAATCCGAACGATTTCGCAGCCGACCGCGACCAGATCGAGCGTCTGCTGGATACACGCTTCTGTATCCATCGTATCACAGGTCAACATCGATTGGACGCGAATCGGATTTGGACCACCGACTCCGATCTTTCCTACTTTCACCTCGCGGGTCTGGCGCCGCTGGTACGACCAGGGGCTGGGACAAAAGCGGCTCATGGATTTTCTGGAGGCGCAGCTTTGGCTGGACTGCTGAACGTCGGTTTTTGGTTGCCACTCCAGGGAAGATCCTGAACGTCGTAAAACGAAATATACAACATGAATCCGATCAGAAGAATGGCGCAGGCACCTTGCAAAATTTCCAGCAGTTTCAGGTTTAGCGGGCGGCGACGAATCGCTTCGAGGATCGCCAAAAGAATGTGACCCCCATCCAGCACCGGAATCGGCAGCAGATTGATAATCGCGAGGTTAATATTGAAGACGACACTGAACCAAAGCGCCAACTGCCAACCAAATTCACTCTGAAAAAGAATGTAGTAAGTCCGCATGATCATGATCGGGCCGCTCATGTGTTGCAGCTTAATATCGGACTGCGGAGAAAGCAGTGCGCCGACTGTATTGGTAAGGGTTTGGACGCCGGCCGAGATCTGTTCCAGCGGTGAGGTGTGAGTAATTGTCATTTTCCCACCCGCATCCCAGGTGATGCCGTAAGACACTGGGGAGGAGTATATGCCCAGCATCGCTTGTTTTTGGCCATCTGGCGTTTGCGGAAGAATCCGGGCCTTTAATTGCTTATCGCCTTGCTGAACGGTCAAAGTTAATGGTTTGCCGGGGTTTTGTTCGACGTGCTTAACGACGGTTCCCCAGTCGTAGATCTGCTCGTCATTCAGGGCGATGATACGGTCTCCGGCGCGCACCCCGCCGACTTCGGCCGGGCTATTTTTGATCACGCTACTGATGACCGGCCGACTTGGGCGCAACGATATTTGTAATTGCGCGTTATCCCTCAGCACCGTCAATGGAATCATCTGACCAGGATGCTCTTGCTCCCATTCCGTAATCCGCAACGGATAATAAATTTTCTGTCCGTCGATCGCAATGATTTGGTCATTCGGCTTCAATCCAGACTCGGCAGCCGTCGATTCAGGTTCAATTTTCGCAACGACCGGCGTAATCGCGGCCAGAAAATCAACTTGACGGAGCGATTTGCGCTCCCAGCCGGTGGTCTCCGGCTTTTCAAATTCGGAATTCAATTCCAAGATTTGATTGCCTCTTTGTACCTTGAAATGGATGGTTGCCCCTTCACTTCGCACGACGTACCAGGCAATGCTATCGACCATCCCGGTGAACCGGGTGACCGGATGGCCGTCGACCTCCAAAATCTTGTCGCCAGGGAGGAAGCCGGCCTTGGCGGCCGGTCCATCAGGCGTCACATATCCGACGGTCGTGGTTGTTTCGGCCTCTGGCATTGGGCGGCCAACGGCCCAAACTAAAGTAGCGAACGCTAGTGCCAGAAGAAAACTGAACAACGGGCCGGCGAATGCCACAATGATCTTGTCGAGTGGTTTGATCGGGGGTAGTTCAGTTCGACCCGGCTTCCCTTCGATCGCTTCCATCGGTGCCATTTGGGGCAAAAGAACGAATCCGCCAGCGGGAATCCAACCGAGACTAAATTCGACCCCATTGATGACCTTCTTCCAGATCGGTCGCCCGAACCATACCCCAAACTTGTCGACGTAAAGACCGCGCCAACGCGCAGCCAGGAAGTGGCCCAACTCGTGGACGATAATAAGGAGGTTAAAGATGAGAACGACCTCGAGAATGATGAGGGCGATACGTAAGATGTTGAGGATCATATACTAATGATGTTCGAGCTCTCCTTGGACGTGTGCACGAGCCTTGGCATCGGCCTCCATTATATCACTGAGACTCGGTCTGGCAAAACTCTCGACCTGTTCCATTGCGTTCTCTACCAATGACCAAATCCGCGGGAACGGAATCCGCCCTTGTAGGAAAGCTTGGACTGCTTCTTCGTTCGCGGCATTCAAAATTGCCGGCAAGACTCCCCCATTTTCTCCGGCTCGTCGAGCGAGATTGAGGGCGGGAAACGCATCGTAGCGCGGTTCTTCAAAGTCGAGACGGCCAAGTTCTGAAAGGCACAATGGCTTAAGCGAATGCGGAACACGATCGGGCCAGGTGACTGCATACTGAATTGGGAAACACATGTCGGAATGGCTCAGTTGTGCCAGAATTGAGCCATCGACGAACTCGACCATGGAGTGCACGATGCTTTGCGGATGAACGATGACTTGAACCCGTGACATCGGAACATCGAAGAGCCACCGAGCTTCGATCATCTCTAGCCCTTTGTTAAAGAGAGTCGCTGAATCGATGGTGATTTTTTGCCCCATGTTCCAGGTCGGATGTTTTAATGCCTCAGCCACCGTGACTCGCGCTAATTTTGCTGCTGGCCAGGTACGAAATGGACCGCCGGAAGCGGTCAAAATGAGATTACTAATGTGGTGTCCGGGTTTTCCCTCCACGCATTGAAAAATTGCATTGTGTTCGCTGTCGACCGGCAACACTCGAACCCCTTTTTCCCGAGCTCGCTGCATCACTATTTCGCCTGCCATCACCAAAATTTCTTTGCTGGCCACGGCCAAATCTTTTCCCGTCTCAATCGCCCCCATGGCTGGGCGAAATCCGGCGGTGCCGATGATGGCTACCAAAACCAAATCCGCCCCGTCTATTCGGGCCAATGCTTCGAGGCCGTCTTCACCAGTGAAAACCTCCGGGCGATAATTCAGCCGGCGGCGAAGTTCCGGTAACTGAGCCGGCTCGACCAAACAAAGATGAGGGGGTCGGAGTCGATTCGCCGACTCGGCCAGTGCCACAGCGCTCTGGCGGGCAGCCATTCCGACAATTTCCATTCGGTCAGGTATGTTGGCGGCGACCTTAATGGCGCTGGTGCCGATCGAACCAGTTGAACCGAGCAGGATAACGCGACGTTTTCTCATCGGACCAGGAATCTGAGATAGAAATAGAGCAGCGGGCCAGTAAACAACAAACTATCGATTAGATCCATAATTCCGCCGATACCAGGGAGTATAGTTCCTGAATCTTTGACCCCGGTACTTCGTTTCACGATCGATTCGCCGAGGTCTCCGACAACTGCCGCAATCCCGATCAGTAATCCTAGAATCGTCGCATGAAAGTAATTCAGCTGCGCCAGGCGATCCGGAATGATCGCCAAAAGAACATAACTGGCAACGATCGCAAAAAGGAGCGAACCTGCAAATCCCTCCCAGGTTTTCGCGGCGCTGATGTGAGGCATCATCTGGTGTCGCCCAATACGGCTGCCGACGAGATATCCTCCCATGTCGCTGAATTTTGTCACGACGACCAAATACAAGACATAAAACTGCCCGGTAGTCGCTCCCGCTGAAGTCGGCGGAGTTACGTAGACAATTTTGGTGAGAAAATTGAAGAGCCAGGCCACATAAAGAATGCCGAAAAGTGTGTAGGCCATTGTCTCCAAAGGCGCCTGCTTGGTGGTCGGCCGAAACATTTGGCGAGCGAACACTCCAAAAAGGAAAATCACGAGCACCAGCATCTCAAAGTCGTAAGCAGAACCGTATCCATTCAGATGGAAGAATACGAAGCTCCCAATAAAATAGGCCGCCCCGCAGATCATGCCGAACGCCTTGAAGCAGCGCATCCCGGACTTTTCGATCATTCCGAAGTACTCCCAGAGGCCGGCGAGGCCGAGCGCACCGATCAGCAGCAAAAAAAATAGTTCGTTGGCCGAGAAGATAGCCAACAAGGCGATCACCCACATCGCGACCGCGCTTAATAATCTTCGCAAAAACCGACTCATCCGGTGGAAATAAAAAGTCAGGTGGGATGAGAAAGCCAATCACTAAAAGTCAAGATTAGCATGTCGGCTATTGGTGATTGGCTTTCTCATCCCACCTGACTTTTTATTTCCAACAGCGACTTTTCGATTTTCGTTGCGCGTTCTTGCAAAGGCAGATGTCGTTGGGTTTCCGCTTGGCAGAAGCTTTCGAGGGGAGCGAACGTTTGGCTCACCTCGTGGTAGAACGCGGTAATGGCGTGCCGCAATTGCGTTTCGACTGCTCCCGCTAGCTCTTTTCTTTTTTCGTCCATCCGTAGCCGATATTCGCGTAGAATGTGGCGTCGTCGGAAGACGGCATAAACGGTACCGGTAAACGCGGCCAGACCCGCAACCGTCCCGGTAACATCCAGAATTGCGGCATGAGCCAGAGCGGCGATAATCGTAAAAATCCCACCGGCGGCGGCCACTCCGGCCGGGACGCGAAGCCATCGGGCGGTCTCGCCAAACCATTCCTGGAGTTGTTGCTTGATTCTCGCATCAGACATTTGTTCGAGCAGTGTGAGCTGAAGCTTCTGTAAAATCACTCCGCGTTGACTGACGAATCCAGGAATAGCTGGCCGTACCTGTTTTCTGCTGTCGGACTCAAATTGCGCCTGCACCTTGTCTTGCAATTCTTGCCAGATTAGCCGTAGATCCGATTCTAACAGCTCGAGCGCATGCTCGATCTTTTCTCGTACTTTCGTCTGAACATCAGTTTCAATTTTATCCTGAAAATCTTTTTCCCAGCGTCCGCCGGAGAAAATCATTTTAAAGGTCTGCAAAAAGCCGAGCCGTTCCTCGAGTAATTTCTCGCCACGCTGCCGACAATCGTCATAGGCCATTTCCATTTCGCGGATGAAGCCACCGATCTGTCGTAAAGTCTGCTCCTTGCGCACACCAAGACTGCCTCGGATCGAAGTGATCCTCTCCTGATCCGCTTTGAGAAGGTCGAGAGCGCTTCGAAGTTTGGCTTGTATGCCCTGCAGGACCACTTGCCCGGTTTGGGCAATCGATCGCAGCTTGCCTCCGCGTTCGTCGCTATGAGTGACAGTAGTGGAGATCCAGTTTTCTAATGCGCTGAAATTACTGTTTTGCCAGAGAGGATCCTCTTTGCCTTTTCCGTCCAACTTTGCTTGCAACCCTTGTTTGGCCGAAACGGCGAAAATTGGACGGCTGGAGCCGAGTAACTGGAGAATCGTTTGTTCCAAATGCTGAATAATCGTCTGCACTTCTGCCGGGGTCCGGAGATCGGCCTGTTGCAGCACGAACACGATATTCTTCTTCCACCCATGGCCCAGCATACGAAGAAAGTCCCAAGCGGAGGCGGCCCAGGGATTCACTACCGAGAAGACGAAGATGATCAGATCGGCAAGTGGTACGAAGCTGGTGGTAATGTCCTGGTGACTGGTAACGATCGTGTTGGTTCCGGGAGTATCGACAACGTTGAAGTTTTTCAAGAATTCGATCGGGAGATAGCGTTCAGTGACGTCTTCGGCGATTGGGACATCTCGCGCCGAGTCCGCATATTTGAATATGTAGATTTTGTCAGTCGCCGGAAGAACATCGATTTTGCAAAATTCTTGGCCGAACAACGCATTGAGGAGCGATGACTTGCCGGCCTTTACTTCACCGACCGCTACGAACAAAAGCGGGTCATTGAGACCGGCGCTCAGGCTTTGCAGGTTCTGGATAGTGGCGTCTGGTGCAGCCGTTTGCTGCGATAGCGTCACAAGCGCGCTCAGGGCCTGGCTGAGGTGCGCACGCGTTTCAAGGTATTTTTCTACGACCATCGTTTCAGATTCAAGGCAGCGAAGGTCGTTTCCAAAACAGGAGCTACCTTATTGCGCCGCCACCTTTTTCGTCTTGGCTTTTCGTGGCGGTTGGGTCGGAGAACTGCCGGGGGTTGGCGACGACTTTGGCCGGTTCATGGCAATGAGCTGACTGACGGTCACGAATTTATAACCTTTTGCTGCCAACGCGTCGAGAGTAGCCGGCATCGAATCGACCGTCTGCTTGTGAATGTCATGCGAAAGAATAATCGCCCCGGGCCGAGCGCCCGCCAAAATACGCTCCTGAATAACCGACGCACCCGGTCGCTTCCAATCAAACGGATCGACCGACCATAGAATAACGCTCAAGCCAAACTGATTTTCGATCCACTCTTTCTGGCGAGCGGTAATCGATCCGTAAGGCGGACGGAGCAGCTTCGGTGTATAGCCGCAAGCATTCTTGATAGCGTTCTGCGTTTTCGTAATTTCTTCGGTGACTCGGTCATCCGGAAGCTTGGCCAGCTGTGGGTGAGTCCAAGAGTGATTCCCGATCTCGTGTCCGTCGGCCAAAATGCGTTTCACAATTTCCGGATTCCGCTCTGCATTCTGGCCAATCATGAAGAAAGTCGCCTTAATGTTCCTTTGTTTAAGGATATCGAGGAGCCGTGGCGTTGTTTCTGGACTGGGCCCGTCGTCGAAAGTCATCGCGATGTAGGGACCGTCGACATTGGCTTGAAAGTACGTAGCCGGTTTCAAGCCGGTCGGAGCGGGAGAACTGGCTGGCGACGGAGTGGGCGCTGCCGAGTCTTCCGCGCGAAGCAATGGGGCGATGCCGGCGATGACCAAAAAAAGTCCAAGATGAGAGCGCATGAGATTAAAGAAAACGTTTGAGAATGATCTCTAACTTTTTAACCGTCAATTCCGGCCAAAGTTTCCGATCGGTTACCAGCGCAGAATCGAGTGCTCGATGTTCACGCCACGTCGGCTCGGTCGGAATTCTTCCGATGATGTTTGGTAGTATCCGACGGGCCGCAGCAGCATTTGCCAACAAATGTCCGATGACGATCTCTGCGGTCACCGGTTCGTCATCCACTTTCCAGCAGTCGTAATCGGTTATGAAACAAAGGGAAGCAAACGAAATCTCCGCCTCTCGCGATAGCTTTGCTTCCGATGAGTTGGTCATCCCAATGACATCGAATCCCATTCGCCGATGAAAGTTCGATTCTGCCCGTGTTGAAAAAGCGGGACCATCCATGTTGACGTAGGTCCCGCCGTTATGGACCCGATACCCGAGTGCGGTTGCTTCTTCCGCAGCGATCGTGCGAAGCGCATGACTAACTGGATCGGCCAATGCCACATGAGCAACGATTCCTTCTCCAAAGAAAGTCGCATTAGCTCTCAGGCTCGTCCGATCAAAAAATTGATCCGGCAGCACGATATCTCGTGGGCGATATTGCTCTTGCAAGCTACCAACCGCGCCAACGCTTATGATCCATCGCACGTTCAGTGTTCGAAGAGCAAAGATATTGGCCCGATGATTCAGTTCCGTCGGCAAAATTCGGTGCCCTCGAGCGTGGCGCGGGAGAAAGAAAATCGGCCGCTCATGGATGGTTCCACCGATAATAGCGTCAGAAGGGTTTCCGAACGGTGTTTCGACCAGAATTTCCTTTGGGGAGGCGAAACCTTCGATCTGGTAAAGGCCGCTCCCGCCGATAACGCCGATCGCGGCTGGTTGGTCATTCATGGACAATCGACAGGATTCAGGGAGTCTGGACGATCCGCGAGGTCTTTAGCAGCCTTTGCACGGTATCATCAACAGTTGAGATATCGGCTGAAGTTGTCTCGACGATTCCGTCCTTATTGATTATCCAAATCTCTGGAATTTGGTGAACGCTATATTGCACCGCGTAGGTATTGTTCCAACCTTTGCCATCATAGTAGATCGGCCAATTGATTGATTTTTTAACCAGAAAACTTGCCATCGCCTCGCGATCGCGGTCGAGAGAAACTCCGAGTACAACCAAGCCGGACGCCCGGTAACTTTGATCGAGTTTCTTAATCTCGGGCAGCTCACGGATGCAATCCGGGCACCACGAGGCCCAAAAGTCGATGAGTACGACTTTTCCGCGGAGCTGTGCCAGATCGACTGCCCTTCCGTCTGTTGCGGTAAAATGCAAGTCGAGCGGCTTGCCCAAAAGTTCCGCTTTGGCTAGCCGTGCGCGCGCGGCTTGTGCCAGCGCTTGATCGGGATCACGGGTCAGTTCCTCTAAGAAGGATTTTGCCTTTTCCGCATCGACGCGATAGAGCAGATTCGCGCGAGCAATTTGGAGAGAAAGTTTTTTTGGATCCGCCGGGTTTTCTTTCAAGTAATCGGAGATCTGTTGTTCCAAATGCGGGGCCGACTCATTAGTAATTAGATCATCGTTATTAAGTCGCTGATGAATCAAACGAACGGTCATTTGCTGCCGTAACGATTCCGGCAGCGAATGGCTAACGATAAAACTGCGCGTTTCTTTTTCCAATTGATCGAGTAAACCCCTGCGTTCGGTAGCGGAACCCGAAAACTCGGCGCTTTCGAGTTCCCATTCGAGCGCGGTGCCAGCGTGAGAATCGTTCGGATATTTCTGTACGTAAGCTCGGGCAGCGTTGAAGAGGTCACGGTCTCGCTGGGCATAAAACTCGACCGCGTTTTCCCCAGCGGCCGGTTGATCCTCAGACCGTTTTTCAAGTTGAACGAGCTTTGTCCAATCTGTTTGGACCGAGTCTTGTCCGGGAGCGGCCGGCCCGAGCGCTAAGATGATGAAGGCCAATCCAAAAATGCGCATTCGATAAACTCGTTCCTCCTAGCCAGAACAGTCAAGAACTTGGTTTTTGAATTCCGGCGGGAGTCGTTCTGACCTCCGCTAGCGGAGGTATTGCTTTGCGTCCTATTGAGGCAATTCACAATCCTAACGACAACTGATTCTTCTCCACTCGCCGGAAGGCGTCACAACTCAAGTGGAGATCTCGTTCATTTAACCCAAATTTTCGGCTGGCAACCTCAAATAGCCGTCGAATCTGTTCGGCCAGCAAACCTTCGCCGCGCATCCGTTGCCCAAATTGAGGCGAATTTAGTTTTCCGTTGCGCATCGAGCGAATTCGTCCAAGCACCGCCTCAGCCCGGTCGGGGAAATGCGATCTGAGCCAGGCGGGGAAAATTTCAGATACCGCAAAGGGTAGTCGCACAATCGTGTAGTGCGCGCAACCGGCGCCAGCCTCGGCCGCTGCTTCAATGATGCGTGGAATCTCATGATCGTTAAGGCCGGGAATGATGGGCGCAACGTTCACGCCAACGGGGATATCGGCTTGCGCGAGCTCGCGAACGGCAGCCAGCCGGGCACGGGGAGTTGAAGCTCTTGGCTCCAGTTTCGCGGCGAGATCTGCCTCCAGGGTAGTGATGGATAAGGTAACAATTGCCGCGCGGTAGTGGGCGAGGCATTGCAGGAGGTCAATGTCGCGCGTTACCAGAAAGTTTTTGGTTACGATCGCGACCGGATTACGAAACTCGGCCAGCACCTCTAAACACGACCGTGCCAATCTGAGCTTCCGCTCAATCGGCTGATAACAGTCAGTCACCCCGCTCAGCACTACAACCTGGGGTTTCCAACTCGGGTTGCTCAGTTCTGCGCGAAGCAGCGATCCCGCTTTCAGCTTCACGAGGATCTTAGATTCGAAATCCAGTCCCGCCGAAAACCCGAGGTATTCGTGGGTGGGTCTTGCGTAACAGTAAGCGCAACCATGCTCGCACCCGCGGTACGGGTTTACGCTCGTCTCGAAGCCAACATCGGGACTGTTGTTTCGGGATATGATCGACTGGGTGTCATCACGGAAGAACTCGGTTGGTACCGGGCGGGCGTCCTCGGCGGCGCTGAATTCATCCTGCTCGTAATGCAGAGCCGCAAATCGATCGGCCGGATTTATGGTGGCTCCGCGACCGCGAGGTCCGGGCCGGTTTGGGGAATGGTCGGCACCGAAGCTCATGGGGTACGATGGACTGAGAATTGTCTATGTTCAAGTGAACATTATTGACTCTCCCTTTACGCGGCGGGAGATGCTTCCGACTTCGCCAGTTTGATTGTTGTGACCAAGCTGGCGGGAAGGGCTTCCGACTTCGCTGTCCGTTAGCCATCGTCCAACCGCTGGGCGTCCCGACCAATCTCTCCGTCTAACGAACGGGCCTAATTCTCTGCTACTCTGGACGAGCCAGCGGTCGATACATCCAAAGGTCGCACCACCATGATGCCGGCAAATTTATGATACCGGTAGACGTACTGGTGGATCGGAACATCGATGACGACGCGCCGCTCATCCTTTGATGCGTGCATAAAATGAACGACTCCAACGCCGTCACGATAAGCCAGCCCGACATGCTCGGTGAAACCTTCCGGTCCCCGACCAGTAATGCAGATCACGTCACCGCTACGAATCTTTGATTCAATCTGCGAGACTTGCTCACGCGGGATGTGGTAAATCATGCGGGAGGCAATGCGTTGTTCGATTGCGGCGATTTGCGGCACCAGAGCAACATTGTGCCGCATATATCGGGACTCACGCCAATGGTGGCTCATTTCGTTCAGGTAGCGTCCGCGCATGGGAACGCCGCCAAGTGAGACGGACAAGTTCTTGATCAGTCCGCGTCGCTCATTGTCGTAAATCCAGTCCTCAAGAAAATGCAGGCGGGAGGTGTACCTGCCGTCGCAGCGACCGCCGCGGTAACGGTCCAGTTCGATCATCGCGAGCAAGTCATTTGGGGTGTAATTGCTGCTCCTCATTTCCAACATTCGAGCGAATCCGACGGAGATTTCGAAAAACGTCCAACAGTCAAGCCCGTCCATGTCTACCGATGGCGCCTCGACATGGTCGTCGATTTCCAAGGTGTAATTCACGTAGCGAGTTCCGAGAAAGCTTTTTGCTACGGCGATGATTCTTTCGCCGAGAGGTAATGCTCGCCAGTTTTGCTGTTCTGCCTCTGCCACCAGCGCGTAGAACTTAGACTGGCCGCGGAATAGGGTCGACAAAGGCAAGCTCCCAGCCTTAGCAGTCAACCCGATCGAGAACGACAGAAGGGCTATCAAAAAGACCGGCAAACGCATTTTTCTATTTTGCAACATTCGGTCGAATGAGCCAGCAGATTTAGTGCAACGCCGGTAGCGCCGGTAGCGCCGTCATCGCCGGGAACTGAATCTCAGCGATTAGTGATTGGGAAAACAGGCAAACTTGGATTTTTCGATGGAGAAAGGAAAACGAACCAAAGTACTGGTTGCAGGCTGCCAATCCGTTCCCGGCGATGACGGCGTTCCCCGACTTCGCCCGTCGTCCGAAACTCCGGAAGCTTCGTCGGGCAAGCCGGCGCTATTCCTGCTGTCTCCTAGCTGCTAAATTCTGGATTCTGATTTACCTTCCCGCATGACGCTCCAAGAAAAGATCGATTCGGATCTAAAAGAGGCCATGAGGGCTAAAGAAGCAGAACGGTTATCCGTACTCCGTATGGTTAAATCGGCGATGATGAACGCTACTATCGAAAAACATGGCGCCGGAGGGAAGTTAGCGGATTCTGACTCAATCGCGGTCCTCCGGAAGCAAGTGAAACAGAGGCAGGACTCGGTGGCCGGATTTGAAAAAGGAGGTCGTCCGGAACTGGCGGAGAAGGAGCGGAGAGAGATTGGAATTCTTTCGAGTTATTTACCACAGCCGTTGACGGCTGAAGAGGTAGCCCGCATTGTGCAGGTAGCGATTGCGGAATCCGGAGCATCGTCCAAGGCGCAAATGGGCCAGGTTATGAGGATCGTGAACGAGAAAGTGGCTGGACGAGCGGACGGGAGAACTTTAAGCGAGGCGGTCCAAAAAGCGTTAGGTTAACTGTTGTTATTTCTGCGGAATGATTCACGAATACCTGGTTCTATCCAACGCTCTCTGAACCAAGGAAGGGTTGGCACGCCATGACATCTGCGATTGTCGTCGCCGCTGGGACTAGCCAGCGGATGGGATTTGATAAGCTGACAGCCATATTGGCCGGTTGCCCGGTTTTTATTCGTACCCTCCAACGATTCGAAATTTGTTCGGATGTGAAAGAAATTATCCTGGTGGTTCATCCCGACCGCTTGAAGCCATTCGGCTCATTGGTCGCAGATTTTGGTTTAAGCAAAGTCAATCGAGTGGTCGCTGGTGGGGAGCAGCGCCATCTTTCGGTGGCTGCTGGTCTGCAGGCAACAAGCCCGACCGCCGACTTGATCGCGGTTCACGACGGTGCGCGACCGCTCATTTCTCCACATGTAATCTCGCTGGCCATTCGGGAAGCTCGCGCGTGTGGCGCGGTCTCGGTGGCGGCGCCAATCGTCGAAACGCTAAAGCGGGCGGACGAAGAACAGCAAGTAGTCGCGAGCGTGGAAAGGGTCGGTTTGTGGACGATGCAAACTCCACAAGTCTTTCGGCGCGAATGGCTGATTCGAGCGTATGATGCGGTGCTGGCTGGCGGCGTCCCAGTCACCGATGAGGTTTCGGCTATCCAAACAGCAGGTTTTCCAGTGAAGCTATTGACGAATCCAGGTTGGAACCTAAAGATAACCTACCCAAGAGACCTAGATTTGGCGCAAATCCTGTTCAATTTGGAATCTAGCAAAGTGTGATAAAGGGTGGGACTGTTTTTAGGTCTCCCCCGCTCGGTGATCGTCTGATGCTTTATCGAACCAGTAGACTGAAAAACGGCGTGCGGATCGCTACCTGCGAAATGCCCCAAATGAAAAGCGTCAGTGTTGGCGTTTGGGTCGGAGTCGGCGGTCGACACGAACCCGAGCAGCTGTGCGGCATCTCTCACTTTCTGGAGCACCTTTTGTTCAAAGGAACTGAGACGAGGTCTGCTCGCAATCTCACGGAGGCGATCGAAGGATTAGGTGGATTTATCAATGCTTTCACGACCGAAGATCACACCTGCTTTTATGCGAAAGCGGCCGCACCGCACCTTCCGGTTCTAGCGGAAATTCTGACCGACATGTTCCGGAATTCACTATTTGCGGAGACTGAGATCGAGCGTGAACGAGACGTCATTCGAGAAGAAATTCTGATGTACCGGGATCAACCGGCCCAATTTTCGCAGGAGTTATTGAGCGAGGCGATTTGGCCTGCTCATGCCTTGGGTCGACCTTTGACTGGTTCGCTGGAGTCGATTGGAAGAATTCAACGACCGGAGTTGCTCGAATATGTACAGCGCAATTACAACGGCCGCAGCACGGTCGTTACGGTCGCCGGAAATTGCCGGCACGACGACGTAGTCGAAATGTTCAGGAGCGACTTGGAAGACCTGCCGATCGGCGCAGCCCCGGAGTTTGATCCCTGGAATGGTTCGAAAAGGAACAAACGCCTGATTGTAGCCACGGAGGATACAGAGCAGACCCATCTGGCGCTCGGCTATCATGCGATCAGTCGAACTGATGATCGACGGCATGCCTTGAAACTGCTCAGCGTCATTCTTGGCGAAAACATGAGTTCGCGATTGTTTCAACAACTGCGTGAGCGGTACGCTTTCTGTTATTCGATCAACAGCGGCACCCTGGTGCTGGAGGACTCCGGTCTGGTGAGCATCTGTGTCGGGCTTGAATCAGTCAAGCTGCGGCGGGCGTTGCGCGCGATCAATCGGGAGCTGGAAAAGTTCCGGGAACGGCCGCCGACCAAGAAAGAGCTGCGGCAAGCGCAGGAGTACACATTGGGGCAGAATGAGCTCAGCCTTGAGAGTACGACCAACCAGATTATGTGGATGGGCGAATCGCTGATTGCCTACGATTACGTAATCGACCCGGAAGAGGTACAAATCAAGGTTAAGGGCGTTACTCCAGAGACAGTGCAATCCGTGGCTCGGCTCTGCTTTTGTCCCGAGCGCATGGGAATCGCCGTGGTAGGCGCGGTGAAAGAAGACAACGTCCAACGCTGGTTGTCGGAAAACGAGATGTGAGGGTGGCAGGGACGTGCAAATGTGGTTTTGTTAGCCCGGAGTAAAAGATCGAACGCCGAGCGTACAGCCGGTCCGCCCTGGTCCAGCTAGCGCCAAAGGCTTCGTCGGACACGCGCGACGCCCGGAAATATTCCAGCGCACCGAGGAATCGAGGCTAAAGATCGGTTCATGCTGGTTCGTCACGGGCCATTCCTGGGAGCCGCACGTGTCCAACGAAGCTTGCTTCGATGGT
>Ga0070698_100000470_pt1 | contig 42732 bp, 26 predicted proteins | sample KBSK1502metaG_FD_65477 | JGI IMG/M metagenome (GOLD analysis project Ga0070698, IMG submission 65477) | Corn, switchgrass and miscanthus rhizosphere microbial communities from Kellogg Biological Station, Michigan, USA - KBS K1-50-2 metaG | ecosystem: Host-associated > Plants > Roots >...
AAATCAGGATGGGTTCCCAATACCCGCTCTTCTGGAGTCTTTGTATCAGTCTGAGCGGCCCCGGGAATGACGGAGAGGGCCCGTTTGAGTAAGCGTGAGTCTTGCATCGGAACGTACCCGAATAACCTCTAGTTATCCAAACTAATCAGTCGAGCCTGAGCAGAAGCGAGTTTGCAAGGATGCAGGCTCGTGAAGGTTGCAGCCTAAGGTTGATTTCAACGACTAACGATAGGTCTGCCTTACTCAGAAAGTCAATTAGGTCTTCGGGACGCCACAGACTTTTTGCTCTGATGCACCCAGGTATCAAAGTCAGGTCGATAGGGATAACACAGAATTATCTAATGCGATTCCTTACACCGGAGCACTGGGTACCCTTTCAGCAAACCGACGGACGCTTCGACGGAGTCAAGTTTGAGAGACTAGTCGCGACGCTTCTTCCAGAGCTATATCCCGGCGAGTGGACGCCAACCAAATATTCCTGGGACGGAAAAAAAGACTTCTATCAACAGCGAGGTGTAGAACGCAGGTGGGCCGAGTGTAAGGCTCATAGAGATCCCATTTCTATCAATGTTGTAAGTCCCACGCTGATAATGGCCCTGCTTGACGACGCGCGCGTCATTCTTCTTTTCTCTTACAGCAAACTTAACAAAAACGCGCGGTTGTATTTGGGGCAATTTGCTTCGCTCACTTCACGCAAGATCCAGATTTTTGACGACGAAGTTCTCGAAGATCTGATACTGGTTCACGCGGATCTAAGCACCTTCTTCCCGAAGGTCGCTCGCGATCGTCTGCCTTCTCTCCAAGCCATCACGGCATACGGGCGGATATCACAAGACCCTGACATTGAGTATCAAACTGAAAATGTGTTTGACGCTGACAGCCAGGATATTTACCTGAACCTGCTCAGTACGTTTTGCGTTGATGTGCTCGTCGAAAATAAGAGCATCCACAGCAGTCCAGTTGCTGGTGTCATTAGATTGGACCGCAACGATCTAACTGATCGCTTTTGGTTGTTTAATCAGGATATTGCCGAGACTCAGGCGTCCGTGCCCTTCACACTTCAATCGGGCGAGTCGTTTTTCAAGAGACTATACTTTCGGGCTCGACAAACTGGAAAAATTGCGCCCCCAACGATCGAGGTGAACGTTGACGGACAGGACCCGCAGGTTCTGAGTCTTGATCCGCTCGAGGTCTCGTCAATCCTCGCGGTGCCGCTCACAGGAAAGACGCAGAACGACGCTTTGGCGTCCTTTCAGCATCGCATCAGCGCAATAGACAAGCCGGTCTTTTGCCAGATCTATGGTCAAAGTGGCACGGGTAAGAGCCGATTACTACGGGAGTTTCGCGATGTGCTGCTGGGCCGGGGCTTTGTCACCTTCACGTTCAATGCTGAGAACGAACGGAATTCTTCGTTTGACCATTTCGTGAAACGGCTTACCTCAACGATCTCCAAGCTGCCCATGCTGGACCATGTCGTGCGCCCGACGGCGGCCGACACGGGTTTTGCCGCGGAAGGCAGCGGCGAAGCGTTGCTTGACCTTCTCTATTGCGACACGAGTCGCCCGTCCTCAAACCCGGCGAAAACGATCAAGACTATTCTGACCCTCTTGATGTCGCGCAAAGTCGCTGTCGTGATCGATAACATGCAGTTCCTTGATGCCTCAACAATAGATTTAATCAACACTGCCATCACGGAAACAGGCGGTATGCCCGCGCGAAATGTGTGGGTGCTTTGCCTCAACACAGAGGTTGTAACGGCGGAAATGCCGGCCGCCAATCTCAGCGCTCGTTTAAGTTCGCTCGCTGCGGAATATCCTGACGCGGCGCAGTCGGTAAAACTGGAAGGACTAAGTAACGAAGATGCGCGGCTGTACCTCGATCAAGCATTGGCGGCCGACGCCTCAGAGAACGCGGAACGTTTTTCTGTCACCTTCCCGCAGACTACGTCGCTCATACTTGGGCGTGTTGGCACACATCCGCTTTTCTTAGAACAAGCGCTCCAGCTTGCCGCCGATCGTGGCGGACTAGGCCTGCGAAGCGGGCGCCTGCGGGTCATTGACATCGGCGCCTTTCATGCTGCGATCGAAGATTTACCCTCGCGCATCAGGCAATTGATTGCGAAGCGTTGGGACTTCGTCGGTGAAAAACTGAGTGATGGCGCCGTCCTCCTAGTTAAGGCGCTCGCCGAATTTATTACCATGCCCATGCAGTTGGCTTACACGCTTGGCGTTCAACGAGACGACATTCTCACGCTCACAAGTTTGGGCCTGGTTGATATTAGCGAATCAAATGAGGTCGCGTTTCATCATCGTCAGCACTATCTTTTCTTTGCTGACATCTACGGAGAGGCACCGGCGACGCTGGCCCAAATGCTGCTGGAAGCAATCGAAACTTCCGGTCGCTCAGAACAGTATCCGTTTCAGCGAGTAGCTTTGCGAGAGGGGCTGGGCCAACTAACTGATTCAGACTTGCTCTCTATCGCTGCAGTTGTGATTGACAAAACCAATACGGGGCCCGCCCGTCGACGCGCTACCCCGCTCTTGCTTGAAGTGTTCAATCGTCCTGACCTTGCCGTCGACCCGGGCGTGGAACTGCAGGTTGTCAATACACTGTGTCAGGAGGTGAAGCGACATGTCGCCTTCAATAGCGCGGCAATTGCTTTTGAGAAAGCCTATTCGCTCCGACGTTCTCGGCAGCGCCGCTATCTTCCATATGGTGACGACTATCACCGCTTTGTGCACGACTACGCTAATTCCTTCTTTGCACTTCATCGAGACGGAGAAGTTCTACCACTGCTTGAGTCGTCGTTGCGCGAGTTTGAGAACTTTCAGTTCCAGAGCGAAGGAACAAAACTACTCTCGAAAGGCAAGCTACTTAACCGACTATGTGTGGCATTAAAGACCATTCATGATCTGCCCGCCGCGGAACAAATAGCTCAAGAATCCCTTGCGATCGCCGAGTCTTTGGGTGACACACGATTGACGTACAAGAACTATATCGACTGGGGATATCTGCATCATGGTTTTTATCACTCGAATGACGAGCTGGCGCGACTATGGGGGAAGGCGTTGGAAGTTTTTCAGCAGAACGCCTCGTTCGATCCTTCGATCGCTCATGAGCGGGCCTCCTATTTGCTTCATAGTGCAGAACTGAAAATTCTGGATCGTGATCGTATCGGTGCGATTGAAACTATCGAGGAGGGAATCCGGTATAGCCGAAGGACTCTCACGCCATTTCACGAAGTCAAATTACTTCTGCTGCGGGTTGTCGCGGACTTAGCTTGGGGAACCGAAGTCAATCCACGGATTTTGACTCCCTGGCTTGATCAGGCAGAGGACCGGGCAGTCACTACGCGAGCGCAACGTTCGTTTTGGATTGTATTTTATGCTCGAGCCAAGCTTGACTGGATACTAAAGAATCACGAGAAGAGTTCGCGGAACTTTCTATTGGCCCTAGAGCAAATCGCGAAAATACTTACCGATCCGCGCATGGAAGAGCGTCACGAACCTTTTTTTGAAGACTTGGCGATACACTTGCGAATGGCTGGGCATCAGATGTCCGAACGCGAAATGCAGTTCATACGAAACTCAAGAATTCGAGAGCTGGTTCGTCACATCATGGAGGCGGCGCAGCCATCCTTCGATGACATGTTGAACTCATACACTCCAACGGCAACGTTCCATGATGGCCGTTTCAATCTACCCGTTCCCTGAAAACTAAAGCTACTGCGCTCTCGAATGCAGTTTTCGTAACAAGCCTTCCAGATCTTTCAGCCGGTAAGGCTGGACTGGCAGACCACACTCTAGTTCGAAGTCTAAAAACGAGCACGCGTGGTAAAGATCGTATAGTGAGAGTTTTGCCTCGTGTTCCCTTTTCCAATCATGATGGAAAACTGATTCAAGCAGCGGTTGGGCCACTAGCTTGTCATACTCGGGCCATCGGATTGCCATACGGCGGAGCTTTGTGAACTCGAAGTCGACATCGCCGAACCTGGCGAGTTCATAATCGATCAGGGTTGTTTTGTTTGTCGCTTGGTCGAAAAGCACATTTGCGGCTTTGACGTCCCCGTGCAGCAGCATCGGCTTTACGTCAGCCAGACTTCCTCGTGCTTCCTCAAACAGCGTTTGGATTTTCTGAAGATCTGTTTTCCTCAGGAGTTTCGCCGTGGTCAGTGGCATGACGTGGCGCCACAAACGAACCTCAAAAAAGTCGAGCCACGTTTCATAACGTTTGCCTCCTAAATGTCCATAATAACTGCCCTCAATGCTATGGATATCAGTTAAACACTGGCGGAGTTCTCTCAGTATCTCCGGTGCGCGTCGGACCCATGTGAGTGACTTGTCGATGCTCTGGCCTTCGACAAACGAAGTAATCAGGTAGGGAGGCTCATCAAGTTTTACCTCGTAGATGTGAGGCGTCCGAGTGACCCCATGTCGTTTGAGGTAACTGAGCGCTTCATATTCTCTTTCAACCGATTTCCGACTGGACAAGCTCGCAAAACGAACCTTGTAGGAAACGAGCGTGCTTTTGTCAGTTACGCGGAAGCACTTTTCCTCATTGTGCTTGTTGTAGATCGAGCTAAGCTTGAACGACCGCTTCTGAAACGTTTGCGTCGTTGAAAGGATTTGCCGTGCCACTCTACGTTCAACAGAGGCCATTCACGACCTCGGAAAGCAAAGCAATATTTGCGTTTCGATCAACGACGAGATCGTCTTTGCGACGCCGCATGTCAAACCACATCCGATTGTCCTTGAGTGAGATGAAACGATCGGCGAAGTAGAGGATTGGTGTTCGGGATTGAAGAACGTTGAGCCCAAGCTGATCGATCAGCGAAATAGCAGTCAGGTCTCTGACGCCTGGTGAGTAATCGTAGACCGACAGCACCTCAACAAATTCTCTGAGAAGATCGTAGTGCCAGGTTCGATCAACTACGCTTGAAAGGTCTATAACGAGATAGCCGTTGGCGAATTTTTGCGAACGCTGAAAAGCTACGAAGCTTTCCTCGAAGTATCCCTGCATGTCAGGATGGGTTCGCTTCGAGTTCTTGGCCGCAAATAGAGCCTTTACGTCGGCTTTATAGGTGTCCCGACCATTGGCTGCGGACTCGCCACGGTGAAAGACTGTTGAATGGTTTACTACCCAGCATTTTTTCCCCAGCTTGTTTAGACGAAGGCACAGATCCAGATCTGAGTAGCCATATTGAAGCTCCGAATCGAAGGCACCCACCTGTGCAAAGAGCTTCGCATCGACAATCATGTTGGCGGAGCAGGCGGCCTGGACTATCCTCGCCTTACAAACAAAGGGATTGTCAGGACGGACGTCACGGTGGGGATGCGGAGCGTTGTATCTGGTGAAGCCGATACCAAAATCCAGCACTCGACTTGTTCGCGGATCCAATAGCCTTGAACTGGCAAGCCCAATGTTTTTTGCCTGTTGATGGAACGTCACTAGATTGGCGAACCAATCGCCGAAGTAGAAGGTATCCGCATCGCAAAAGATCAGCGTTCGCCCTCGAGCAAGAGCAGCGCCTTCATTGATTGCACGCGAATACCCAAGACTCTCTTCGTATCGAGCAATGTGGAACTGAGTGGAGTTGATCCCCTGCGGTAACTCTTTCGTTCGATGGTTGTTCAGCACCAGAATCTTTTCTACGTCGCTGGGCACCGTCTTAAGCAGAGTGGCTAGACAAAGCCGCAACAGAGGTTCATTGCTGTGAAACGGGATAATGATCGAGTGATGGGGACGTCGAATCATAAAGAGATAATTCTGTGTTATCAATAGTTGGTGAAGCGCGTCATTATTGCCCCAAAACGTGTTTGAAACAACTGTTTGCGTCGACTGCAAGAATTCTCGAGTACCGTTGAATGGACTTCTCGCCGCTTGAAACTGTTCTAGGAGAAAACTAGACTACCCGCGGTTTCAGACCCACCGCTTAAACAACTGAACAAGCTTTAACATCTCGATCGTCCAGAAAGGACCTGTTTAGGTGTGTGCCCCCATGCAACTGCTGCAGGCAATTTCAGAATTTCTGAGTGGCTATTTCTCGACCAATGACCGAAGTGCCAAGACCCTGACGGCTTATCGTTCGGACTTGGAGCAGTTCGGTAAATTTGCGGGCGGGGAAGTTTCGCTTCAATCCGTCTCCGCTGTCGTCATTGAGAATTGGACAGCCCAACTCCGCATTAAGGGCTATTCTCCGGCTTCTATGCGACGCAAGGTTGTAGTACTCAAGGTGTTTTGTTCGTATTGGCTGCGCCGAGGCGAACTGAGCGAATCACCCTTCTGGCGTGTAAAACTAAGTCTTGGACGCATTGAGCAACTTCCCCGAGCGTTAAGTCACATCGAAATGCAAAATCTGCTTGCCCAAGCAGGCCGTAGTTGCCCGAGCGCGGGTATCCCGCGAAAGGGTTGTGTTTTGGCTAAGATCGACCCGACGGCCGCTTCGTTACGAGGTTACCGCGCTTTGAGAAACCTCGCGCTTGTTGACCTGCTCTTTGCTACTGGCATGCGAGTGGGCGAGGCTTCGTCACTGAATATAGAGGACTTCGCCATCGCAGATTCGGCTTTCAGAATACGTGGTAAGGGAGGCCGGCATAGACTGGGTTTTGTGGTTGATAAGAACTCGGTCCAAATTCAGTCTCAACATCTTGCGGCGCGCACGAGGCTCAACTGTGAGAGTGAGGCGCTCTTCGTAAACGCATCGGGCCAACGCCTTTCTACCCAGGGTATGGCGAATATCATTTCCCAGTTTCGCCGAGATGCCGGCATAGAGCGTCATGTCACTCCGCACATGTTAAGACACACGGTCGCTACGCTTCTTCTTCGAAATGGAGTAGATATTCGCGTCGTCCAGGAATTCCTTGGCCATGCGTCAATTGCCACCACGCAGCGATACACACATGTTGCGAAGGAACATCTGATCGGAGTACTCAAGAAACATCATCCCTCGTTGAAGTTGCGCGCCTGAGGTGATTCCTCTCGCGCAGATTCACGATTCAAGTCTTTGGGCGATTCGATCGGCCAACCAGCGACCGATCCGTCCATCGAATTTGCTGGTGAACTTCAGCGGGATTTCCGGATCGAGGAAATCAGGCAGACGGTCCATATTGCGTTTGACTTCATATGCGGTGGCTTTCTCGCCGGTCATTAGTTCCTTGTGGTCGTCGGGATCGCCAACCGGATCATAGATGTATCTGAAGGACAGATCATCGTACTCTGGGAGATGCTTCTGATCCCGTTCCTTAGAGAAGAAGACAGAAGGCACCAGATGATCAGTGTGAAAAAAGCCGTGATAGTGGCTCGGTGAATATGGATGCAGGTCAGAGCCTTCGCGAATTGGTGATTCTTCTTCCTGCTCTCGCGCAACCAACCGGGTGGCGGGGCAATGAGTCAGTCCCTTGATCTTCTTTTCGTTCCCGTACGCGTTTTTGATCGTGCGCATCGCGTTGTCGAGACCGTGAGTTTTCTCTTTGTTGGTAATCTCACTAGAGCCAGCTCGAGTCAATTCAAAGTGGCCCAACGCATTCGACGTGATCATGATGCCGCCCGGTGTGCGGTGATCATGCCACCACCGGCCATCGCCTTGTGCGCAAAAAACGTTCGGCAAGGTTCCGAATTTCAGAAAGGTTTGGGGTCCGGTGCGAAGAAATACATACTCGCGTTGAGGTACGATCGTATCGTCGTCAATTCGTTCCACCTCCATGTACAGCTCCAACAGCCGCCGACAGAGCTCCTTCAGTTTGTCTCCGGGTTCTTTGGTAACCAGACTCTGGCTGAGAAGCAGAACCATGAACGACGAATAGGACCCTTCCAGCGCATACCTCTTCCAAACTTGGCGATGGTCCTGAATGGTATCCCTTAAGTCCTCATCGCCCCTCTTCATTCGGAGAATTTCATGCTCCTCAAGCATGCAGATGAACACCGATTTTGTCTTCGCAGCGGCTTTCCCAAAGAGACATGGTTGACCATTAGCTACCCACTTTCGATAGGTATTTAGCTTCTTCCACTTGTCATAACGAGGGTTGAAAAGGATCGCGTGCGCAGCTTCGATATCTTCGAAGAACGGGTGCCTTAGTCGAAACGCATCCTGAACGCCGTGAAACTTGATGTCTAAAAGCATTTCTGCCAATTGAGGTTTCATTTTTCCTGCACCTTATCTTCAAGTGTGAGAGCAACCTCGTGGTTGTCGAAGACTTCGACCCAAAGTTCGCCGGTTTCCTTTAGGACCCCATACTCCAGGAACGCTGGTCGAGATGTTTGGTCCTCGTAGAGCGGTCGGCTAAAGAGAAAGGTACCGCGGTGGTTGGCGGCATACTTTTCCATCGCAACATAACGCCTGCCTTCCTCAGACCAACCGCGATTGAGGTCGCGACGTTGAATAAAGACGTTTATCTCCAATCTGTCAACTGCGCCGCCTACTGAATGAGCAATAAAGTGTCCTTTGTCGCATTTCTGTCCAAAGGTTCTCTCGGTTGGTCCGACCCAGCCCTTCAGCCGATAGTCGTCTCTAGTGATTGACGGTGGTTCCGAAGTGCCAAAGACTGCAACTAGTCGGTCTTCGATCAGAGAATAGGGAATCGCGCCGTTCACCTCCAAATAGGAATAATTGTCGTAGAAAAATTCGAAAGAGTTGTGGCGAATGCACACCAGACTCATCTCTCTACGGCTCATGCGTTCATACGCCTCACGCCACCGAGGGGGCAGCTGTTCTCGTAGAAAGGCAATCTTCTTATCAATCGAGCAACCTGCTCTTTGTCCCATTAGGCTTTGATAGTCCAGGTCCATTTCTGTCTAGTCGAACTGGCTAAATCTCAGATCCAAAAAACCAATGTTTGCGTGGTCCAAACGATCAAGCACTGACACAGATCCGCCACCAAAGAGAATCCAATCGACATGACGCACCTTCCTTCTTTTGAGGAGCAACCGATCCCTCTCAATTTGCGCTCGGACCTCGGCGCTCAGACATATTCGTCCCGATTTGACTTCGATGATGGCTGATAACTCTAAAATGAAAATGTCAGCCCGACGCTTAACTTGTCGACCGTCAGGCAACGCGATTGTGAAAACCCGCTTGTCGATTACTGGTTGTATGGCCAGCTTGGGATAAAGGCGCCTAATACCTTCGCGGACAACCCATGAACCTAAACCCGACTCGTATTGTTTTCCACGGCTTTGGTTCAATCTTAAGGTGAGGTCTCCTCGGCAAGCGCGGTCCAACAATTCCATTCCAGGAGCCAAGCTCCTTTTCTGAAGCACCGGGAAATAGATGCTCTGATAGTTCGTCAGAACTGATCTCAGAGAGCGTGCACCTTCGCCGGTTTTGCAAGTCGCTCCAGAATCGAGCGCATCGCAAATTAATTGCTTTCCGCCATGGCCCAACGGCCGCAGCCGTTCCCGAAGGAAGCGTCTGAGATTCGCATCACTCTCTTCTCGCGAGATTCTCGCTTGGATTTCAGCAAGCAATGGTTCGATCAGTCGAGTAGTTGATGAATTTCTCACGAAGGAAATATACCACCGTTCATATTGCCGCTTGGACGATACGCCCTTACCGATAGTTTCAATAACCCAGACTTCATCCGAGCAGGTCAGCTCAATGCTGTGCCCGCCCAGATGTATCTACAGCGACGCCTTGCGGTGTATCTAGCGATGCGGCAGCTCAAGGGTTTCCGACCATAAACTCGTACGGCCGACTTAGCGCACACATCAGCTCAGAGCGCGAAGTTCGGTTTTCCGCACGATGCAATGGGAGTCAACCTTCTGCCCAAGGTTGGGTGGCAAACGATGAGACTCACTGTTAGCAAAGCTACGGCCGGTTGGTCACCATGGATGAAGTCCTGCTGCCTTATCTTCAGGCGACCAGTGAGGCGGAAAAGCAGCGATGTCTGGATGAACTCCTTCTGGTGCATGCCTCACCTGTAGTCAGAAACACGCTGCGGGAGAGACTTGGCATTCACGTCTCGCTCGCCGGCTCAAACTCACGCCATCCGGAAGCCGAAGATCTCCATCACGAAATCCTAACTAAGATAGTCGAGTTGCTCCGTGAGCTGGACGCGTCATCAGAGCCCACCAACATCCGCAACTTCCGACGTTATGTTGGGCGTGTGTCCACTAACGCTTGTCACGATTACCTGCGCCGCAAATCGCCCGCGCGTGCACGATTGAAGAACAATCTACGCGACTTACTCACCCGCCATCCTGACTTCGCCCTTTGGAAAGTCGATGAGGATTGGTTCGCGGGTTTCGCCAAAGAATCCGCTACCAAGAGTGTTATCTCCGCGCTGCAGCATTCTGAGATCGAAGCCCGGCTCGATAACTTCCAATCTCAAGGCTTCCCAGGTGAAAACCTCAAGCAGTTGCCGCTGTCACGTTTCGTAGCCGAGTTGTTTCAATGGCTTGGTGGCGCGGTCGAGTTGAACCTATTGGTCAACCTAGTCGCTCGATTGCTTGGTGTGAAGGATCATCCACCCGAATCACTTGATGATGAGGGACGACGATACCTCGAGGCCCGCTTGCGTGAGACAACTCTGTCGACCGATTTGCGTTTAGATGCCAAGGACACTCTGACCCGACTCTGGCAAGCCGTGCAGCACCTGCCGCCTAAACAGCGAGACACTTTCTGCTTTAGCTTCACTGATCAGGGCGGGGAAGACCTCTTTAGTCTGCTGATCGACGCCGAGGTTACTAGTCTGCAAGAAATAGCATTAGCGTTGGAGCGCAGCGAAGCAGAGTTGACTGAGTTATGGGCTGTCATGCCCTTAGATAGACAAGCAATTGCCATCGAGCTCATGGCGACGCCGCCTCAAGTGAGCAAATGGCGCTTTCGCGCTGTCGAACGGCTGGAGCGGGAGATGTTTCCACGAAGAAACACTGACTAAGGAGGGAATTCAGGAACGAATCTTTCGTCTAGAACCATTGATAGGAAAAAACAATTGAGACTTCGCATAGATGACTGAGCATCTCTCAACACCCCGGCTGGAGCGTCTCTGCGTCCGGGCTCTCTCGCCGCGTGAGCTAACTTTGAGTACCCAACATCTTGCTAGTTGTCAGCCCTGTCGACGGCACTATCAGCGGATAAACGAAATGCGACGAGGTGGAAGCACAGTGAGAATCACGTTGGCCGCGGAAGTATGGCTTCGACACGAGCATCTGGAATACGAACAGCTAGTGGCGTTGGCGGATCACACCATTGATGCCGAGGGATTCCAACTGGTCGACCTGCACCTTAAGGTCTGCGCGCGATGCCGAGAGGACATGCGAAGTTTCTTTGCGTTTCGAGAAGACATAGCGAGTGAGCTAACAGTTTCCTACGGCCCGGCGATTGATATCAAACAAAAGAAAGCTTCGTGGTCGGATTGGTGGCGGGGGTTGTCGTGGCCGGTGCGTTATGCTGCTGTGATTGCCTTCGTCGCTGTAGTCGTTACATCGTTGGCACTTTGGAAGCAACGAGCCAACAGTCTTCAGGTAGGACGAAATACACCGCAGACAATTGAACCAAACAATCGCAACCAACTTACTGCTCCTGAATCTCGGGCAACGAACGAAACGAGAACAACCAACCCACCCGTTCCGCGAAGTGATGACGTAGAGCGTCGTAGCACTCCTCCAAACGTAAATTCTGACAAAGTAGTACCGAAAAGCGCTCCACTCCGACCCACACTGCGTGACAACGAAGGCATCGTGGCAATTTCCGAGACCGGAGCAATCACCGGACTCGATGATGTTCCGGGGTCGACGCGCCGCGCTGTGGCAGTGGCACTGAGGTCGCAGTCACTACCGAAGTCAGAAGTTCTCGACCAACTCACAGATCGGAGCAGCAGTCTTCGCGGACGCGGCGAGACTGAGTCATTCAGTCTTATTTCACCTGCAAGTAAAGTGATCGTAGAAGATCGTCCCGTGTTCAGGTGGGAGCGATTTCCGAGAGCAGAGAACTATCGCGTCTACGTGACGGATTCCGTAGGTAAGGTCGTCGTCAAAAGCGACTCGCTGGAGCCGATAGTCACCCACTGGACAGCTGACACGCCGCTGAAGCGAGACGAGATCTACTCGTGGTCCGTTGTCGCGCTAGTTGATGGGAAAGAGATCGTCTCACCGAATGCTAGTGCGTCCGAAGTCAGATTTAAGGTTTTGTCCAGTTCTGATAATGAACAGCTTGCGATGGTCAGGAAATCCAGATCGCATCTGGCGCTTGCTGTGTTTTGCGCGAAAGTTGGCTTATTGCAAGAAGCACAAGTGGAATTCGCAGAACTAGTCCGCCTCAATCCCAACTCTGCGCTGATGCGCCGGCTCTTAAGTAGCCTCACAACGCTAATCCTTGAATACGGTCCGAGAAACTAGACGAATGGTTCACTTAAAGATATGATGCGGCCGTCACGGCGGACCGAAATACGTGTGAGCTTGCCGAAGCTACTCACCCTCTGAACAGATTTTGTGCTCGTCCCGCTCTCAAACTCCATGACGAGCTTCCTACAAAAAATACCGAGGAGGCAATAGATCCCATGCCGAAACGCACAACCGACAAATCCAGTCGGAAACTCAACAGTGCAACAAACGATGATGAGGTCAAATTCCTTATTCAGGTAGCTGGTCAGCCGGGAGGTGGTGTAACTCCCCAGATGAACGTTCAGGACTTTATTGATGGCTCGAAGGAGCAGTTCATTAGGATTGCTGAAGTTGTGGAAGTGGCGGGTCACTCACTTGTTAATCGCATCGCAAAACTTGCGACGAAGCCAACGGAGTGCGCCATCGAGTTTGGCATCAGTGCCGGCGGCGAAGCCGGAGTCCCTTTTGTTACCAAAGGTACCGTTGGTGCTAATTTCAAAGTGACGATAAAGTGGACAACTAAGGGCTGAAATAAAGGTTAAAACCTATGCAATGCTTTGAGCCGGGCCAGATCATCGTGCTGCCCCGTGAAGGCGGCGTGGATGATTTGATGAGAATATTTGCTGAAAGGGAGGCTCGGACTCCATTTAGGGTGCTCTATGCCATAGAAGATATCCTTCGCCACTACGACGTAAAACCGGACGATCTTTTCAAGCAATTCGGGGCTCTTCCTTTTGTGGCTCAGGTGCCGGAGGGCGAGGAACTTGAGCACGCAGAAATGTTGCGAGAAATGAACTCGGTCCAGGTCGCGATTCCCAACTTTCATGTGACACCGCATCGTGGGGACCACCACATAAACACCGGTGCAGTCGAGGACACTATCGGCGAACTACGCTGCGGTTCTGCCTCCCCAAGCTGTGGCAATGGCGTGAAGATTGCTATTATCGACACTGGCATTGACCCTTCATTGTTACGCAATCCAAGCACCCTTTATCCTCAGCAATACGCCACGGATTCGCCGGACCCATCTCGTGGGAGCGCGCCAACTGACGCGGCGGGTCACGGGACAACAGTCGCTTACATCGTTAACGCCATAGCGCCGGCCGCTACAATCGTTTCCATAAAGATGATGGACCACATTGGAAACATAGGTGGTCTAGTCGCTGCGATATGTCTAGCTGAGGCACAATTCAAACCGGACATATACAACCTCAGTTTGGCGGTTTCGTGTGACTCGGACATCTGTGGTTCTTGTGGAAACACTCTCAATTCTGCAATCAACGCTGACCAGCTCAGATATCTTTTCAGCCTCATCGACAAGCGCGAGGACAACTCTGGAGACAAACCCTTGTTAGTTGCGGCGGCGGGGAACAATCGATCACAGGTGTTGATGCCCGCAAGCTTTCCGAACGTGCTGGCGGTCGGGTCTTACGACACGAAACTCTCTGATTTCCCCAGCTATTCGCGATACAAGCAGGTCGAACCCGACCGTTTCATCCTCGCACCTGGCGGCCAGCAAAACCGGAGCACATCAATGGGCTATGTCCCTCCTGATAGTTACGCCCGCGAGGACAAATTCTTTTTTGGGACGTCATTCTCCGCCGCGTTTGTGACCGGCATAGCGGCGCGCTACCTCTGCGCCACAAAAGCCTCTCCCTGCAGCGGAATGTCAGGCGTTCGCATTCCTGCTGACATGCAGACAAGACAATTTCTAATGGACTCGCTCGCTGCCAACTCGGAGCGAACTCTGAGGGGCTACTCGCCAGACCGCTTTGGAATGGGTCTCGCGCAGTACAGGCTCTGATTACACGAGGTGTCTGTGTATGGGGTAGTTGGTGTTTGTGAAATCCTCTGAAACGGTGCACCAGAGCGTTCCAAACGATTCGATGTTTCCTTGCACGCGGACGTTAAGTTGTACGCTGATATCAATCGTTGAGTCCTAGAACTACAAAGGCTGCCCAATAGAATGGATGGCGATAGCGACCTTTCGTTGTCACCAAGATGGCGTTTCGCAAGGCCTCTGCTTTCTTGTTCTTCATTGATCGGTTTGAACTTAATGACTGATAGAACCTGTACATCAAGTGTGCCGTGCTCGCAGAGTCTATTTTCCATTGGCTTACCACTACAGAGCGCGTGCCGGCCACAAACAACGACCATGACATTCCGATCACGCCTTCTCCTGGTGCGATGCGGCCGTTCGCAGTTTCACAGGCGGAAAGCACGGCGAGATCTGCACTGAGTTTCATGTTCATGATCTCTCTCGCTTCTAGGCGACCGTCGTTCTCGACCTCTCCCTCGGTCAACGTAAGCAGCAGGTGGGAATAAAGCGGTTGCCGATTGTCGATTACTCCATGCGTGGCTAAATGCACAAGGGAGTAACTGGGTGCTTGCATTTTGAATACCTTCTCAGTGGCTTCCCGCCCAATGAATATCTTTGCGTTTCGTTTCGAAAAGGTACGAGCAATTGCCGTTACTTCAGTTTCTGCCTCTGGCAAGGGACAGTCCTCACCAGCCGTTCGTCCTGTCGTTAAGAGCGGGTTGCCGAACGCGATTAGAGACGCAAGGCGGTTGCTATTTTCATGAGAATGTTTCGCCATTTCAGACAACACGCCTAACGAGGGTACGTAGAAAACGGGGTGTTCCTCGATCAGGTAAAGATCGCTTCTATTCAACAAGGCCTGAAAGGGAAGGTTCCAGAGAAAACCATCGGGAACCAGGCAAATTGTGTTGATGTCCTTGAGTTGCCGCGCTGCAGGTTCAATAAGCGCCACGTAGAGTTCATGGGCGAGAGACGCATAGTCTGGACGCCGGTCGGCTAACATCTGATGAAACTGATCGACCTTTTGTGCCAGTTCCTCAGGCTTGGTGGGTATCGAATAGACCTTTAGTTTCATGTCCTCGCTTGCGCTCCGGGTCATCACGAATAGGTAAACCTGTTCTTTTGAAACTACATATTCCAAGTATGCCTGATTGTTAAGTGGCAGGCCTTTCAGGTCGGCGCTGGTTAACAGTGAAGTATGGCCGCTGCGTAACCGCAATTCTGAGTGGGTTGCGTATAGAGCATCCTGGAACGATTGGTATTTGAGTCGAGCAGTGTCCAGTTCCCGATAGAGAGAACCCAATGAAGAGGAATTCGAGCCGTCGCTCATCCTGATGCGTTCGTTGATTACCGAAATTCTCCGATTAAGGCGCTGAGTCTCTTCCTTTTCTGAGGGCGTGAGTAGTTTCGCCCGATCAGCTTTGTCACTCTTCAGAACATCCAGCAGGACGCGACCTTTTGCTCGCTCGGCGACAAGAAGTGCATCGAGAGGCTTGTCCTTCTTGACCAACAGATCTACGAGCGCATGATACGAACTGACTTTGTCTTCCAGGAATAGCTGTGACTCGACTTCACTCCCCGCGACCTGGTCACGCATCAACTCAAGTTGGTCGACTGCTTGCTTGAGCGTTTGGATAGCAAGCTCGGATCTGTGGTCTGCGGCGTAACTTTGGCCCAGAGTCGTCGTCGCTAAATAGAGCAGTTTTGGTAAACGAGTCGCGCGAGCTAGGTTAGCTGCCGCATCAGCAGACTTAACAGCTTGCGGATAATTGCCCATCTCATGATGCGCTTGGGCGGAACGCCAGATCAGTTCTATTTCTCTAGTTTTGTTTTTCGTTTGTTGAGCGAGGGCGAGGTTCTCACTCAAGATTTTCAATGCGCCAACGAAGTCTTTCTTGGCAGTCAGCGCAACCCCAATCCCTTCACCGGCTGCGATCTGCACGTCTGTGATTTGAGTTGCCTTGGCCGCTTGCAGACTAAAGTTGAACTGTGACAGCGCCGCTTCATAATGAGCCTGTCGTTGCTCAAGCACTCCGATGTTCAACGATACCTTTGAGGCCTCGGCCTGATTGGCCTCCGCAACATAGATCTTCAAGCTGCGGTCAAAGTGTTCTTTAGCCTGCGCGTAGTCCTCCTGTTCCATGTACAGGAAGCCAATGCTGTTGAGGATGTTTGCGACGGCGTCTTGATCGTACGATGCCTTGGCAAGATCGAGAGCCTTGTTTAGGCAGAAGAGAGCTCGAGTGTAATCTCCGGTCTCCGGATAGACCTTACCCAAGGCAGAATAAACGCCGGCGATATAGTAATTGTAATTCGAGTTCTGGCTGCTAAGTTGTTCGTATAGGGCCAGCGCCCTTTGCAGTCTCTCGATCGCTTCTTCCTGCGCGCCGTTACGCAAGTCGATTTCAGCAAGCGTGTGTAACGCCCTTGCCCTGCCGAAGTCGTCGGGATATGACCCAACGGGAACGCTTAACGCCTTTACCGAGTCAGCAATCGTTAGACTCTGATCCGAATACTCTTTCGCCTTCTGATAATCTTCTTTGTTGAAATAGATGGCGCCAATATCTGCGAGCACATAAATGAGATCTCGTTTCAGGCCGGCCTGCCCAAAATACTCTCGGCTTCTTTCGTACGACTCAATCGCCTTGTCAGGTTGAGTCATTCCAGAAAAGGTACGGGCCAGGTTGTAATAGGTCTTGCCGAGTAGTTTCGTATCGCCCAGCTTGGCGGCTATTTGTATTGAGACCGCATAGGTTTTTACTGCGCGCTCAGGAGATTCCTGGTAGAAGGCATCGACGGCACGCCGTGTCACTTCCTGCCACAAGCGGACATCTATCAGCTGAGGATAGGCGGTCAGCAGCGCGTCTCTTGATGCTTCGGTCTCTTCAACACCACAAAGCGCCGCAGCCAGCTCAGCTTCGTTCGTGATTTGCCGCTGCACACTTTGAGCCAGCACCCCGAGTGGCAATAGCAACAGAACTCCGACCAAGCCAACTCTGAATCTCATGTTCGGTTCAACCGCAGGATGGACAAGAACCAGCGCAGGGCGAATTGAACTAACGATTCGCCCTGCGCTGGAACCTTGGTTAGTTGTGAAGAGCTAGTAAAGCCCCAGAAGCACGATAGCCAGCCAAATCAGAAACTCGAGTAAGCCTCCGCCTGACGGCGGTGGCGGCGGCGGTCTGGTGGTCCCGGAGTTGGCGCCTCCTTGCGGCCCGCCGCTTCCATCGGCTAATACGCTCGGTACAATTGTCAAAGCGACAATACCGACCATCAAAAGAATCGGTAAGAATCTCTTTAATCTCTGCATGCTGCTCTCCTTAGTTTTTCGCCGCGCTGAAGCTACGGCTTGGTTTACGAGTCCCGGATCACTTCAATAAGAATTCCTTGATAAACAGAAAGCTCGCGTTAACCCGATAATCACGGTTAGATAGTTTCATGAAGCCGTGTCCTTCATCCTTAGCGAGGATGTACCAGACTGGAATTCGATCCTTGGTCGCCGTTACCAGCCGGGCTGCATCAGCGGCGGGCACGCGCGGATCGTTTTTACCTTGAATGATTAGTAGTGGTGTTTTGATCTTCGCTGTGTTGTTGAGTGGCGCCGTGCGTTCCATGAACTCGCGTAATTTCGAATCACGTTCGTCACCAAACTCCGATCGCTGTAGTTCTCGTCGCCAACCTTCCGTGTGTTCGACGAAGCTGGCGAGGTTTGAAATCCCACTATCCGAGATTGCCCCTCTGATCCGATCGCCATAAGTACATGAACTGGCCAGTGCCAGATACCCGCCATAACTAACGCCTTCAACCAGCACCCGTTCGGCATCGAGATCTGGTTGAGTCTTGATCCAGTCCAACAGCGCCCCGATGTCTTTCACCGCGTCTTCACGACGTACACCGTTGTCGAGACTTAGAAATAATTTTCCGTATCCCGATGAGCCGCGTACGTTGGGATAGATCTTTACTATGCCGAGGTCGTTTACGAGGTAATTGTCCTCGTTGAGAAATCCTGGGCGGTATTGCTCTTCCGGTCCGCCGTGAATATCCACAATCACCGGTCGCTTGTCGGTGAAACGGCTGGGTGGCCGATACAGAAAGCCAGATAGAGTTCGCTTATCGAAGGTCGGCCAATGGATTAGTTCCGGCTCGGAGAACTTTGAGGTGTCGACGCCGTTCGTGACGCTTCTGGTCCAGAGTTCGACTTTGCCGGTTTCAACATTTACCGAATACACATCGTTCGGCGTGCGTGATGATTTGAAGTTGAAAGCGATTTCGGTGGAGTCATTGCGCCACTTGAGATCAGAGATGACCCCAACGGGGAGGTTTGGAACCGAGCGTTCCACACCGGCTCCCACATCGAAGAAGTGCAGCCGCGAGATGCCATCCTCATTAGTGATGAACGCCAGCGTCCTGCCGTCCGGCGACTGTTGGAACTCCTCAACATCCCACTCAGTGGGTGAGCGGACGTAGTTGATCTTGCGAGAGGCCAGGTCGATATAAGCCAAGCGGCGAACGTCCGAATCATGATCGGTGACGACGTAAATTCCTTTGCCGTTCTTACTGAACGCAGGGAAGTCGTAGAGTTCAGGACGAACCGTCTGCTCGGAAAGCAAGACCTTCTTGCCACTCGCTACCTGAATCAGCCAGAGACTGCTCGCCGTGTTCGAGCTAAAGTCGCAATAGACGATCAGCTTGTCATCAGGTGACCAGTCATAGGCCTTGAGATAGCTTCCGGATGATTCTTCCAATAAGCGATCTAACTTCGTATCAAAGGGATTAAGCAGACGCAGGCCTACTCCTTCGGCGCCGGCGGGACTCGAACTGTAGACGATCTGATTTCCTGAATGGGACCAGACAGGTTCGGTGTTTCTGGATTTGCCATCTGAGAGCAGAGTCGAGCGTCGCCCGGCAATGTCGTAAAGATAAAGTTGGAATGCCTCATCGCCGTTGGCGTCTCTGGTGTACGCAAGAAATCTGTTTTGCGGTTGGAAGTAGAGGTCGTAGATACCGCCTGAGTGAATGTAGATTGACGAAGTCTCTGGCGCGGCCCTGGGACTTGTTACCTGAGAGATCCACGCCACGCTCGAAAGCCCTTTCAGCCAGATCTCACGTCGTGCCGGATTCCAACCCGCCAGCGGTAGACCATAGATATTCCCGTAAGGCTGGACCGCTCGCGCGAGGGACGCCGGAATAGGTGGCACGCCCATGACTTCGAGATTCTTGTCGGCAGAAATGACGCCGCCCTGGGCCAACGCACTATTGGCCGTACTGCAGATCAGTGTCAGCGCGAGCTGTTTGAGTAGTCTCCGAGACAGGCGCGTCGATATACGCGAGTGCCAGGCATCCGATATTCGCTTCGTACACATGCGACGATTTCAGAGTTGTCCGAAGTGTCTGTCGGGAGAACTAAGGCCCAGGCGAATCACCAGCCGGGGCCAATCTGCCAATCAACTGCTATGTAGGTTCTAGACGCCAGACCTCACGTCAGATTCCACCAAATGAAAGGATTTCGTTGAAGAGTGGGGTAATGCATACAGACTGAGAACGAGTGACGAGTTGTTAGCGACTACAGAGAGCTGTGAGGAATTTTCACCCTTGTTTCCCGTCTTGAAGAAAGTACAAGGGAAGAGAAACACACCACCACTCGATCAACCACACAATCGTCCCAATCGGCGTTCGGGTTGATTAGGTGTCGGTCGAATCTTCCGTACTTAAACCCAGACGGGAAAGGAACCAGGTCGTGAACTCGGAATTCGCCCTAAGGAGTATCGGCATCATCGGTGATTCGCCGGCCATGCAGGTGTTGCGCTGCCAGATCGAAACGTCCGCTCGCTCGGACTTAACTGCGCTCATTACCGGTGAGTCCGGCACAGGAAAGGAACTGGTAGCCCGTGCCATTCATCAGCAAAGCGCGCGTGCTGAGATGCCTTTCATTTCCATCAACTGCGGCGCGCTTACTGAAACTCTGTTGGAGTCGGAACTGTTCGGCTATGTACGCGGCGCTTTTACGGGGGCCAACCAAAAACATCAAGGACTGTTTCAGGCCGCTCACACCGGGACTATCTTTCTCGATGAGATTGGCGAGATGTCTACAGCTTGTCAGGTGAAACTACTGCGGGTGCTTCAAGAGAACGCTATCCGGCCGGTCGGTGGCCATCAGGAAATTCCGGTTGACGCGCGGGTGATCGCCGCCACCAATCGCAATCTGAATCATGAGATTGCGGCGGGAAGGTTTCGCGAGGACCTCTTCTATCGTATTGCCGTTCTAACTGTCAGCACACCAGCGCTGCGGGAGCGGCCATCCGATATCCCTTTGCTGATCGAATATTTCCTACGTCGCGTCGAACAAAGGATGAGATGCAAGAAGCAGCATCACATGGAGGAGGCGGCGGTCGATGCCTTGTGCGGTTACTTCTGGCCGGGCAACGTGCGTCAGTTGCGCAATGTAATCGAAAGGCTGGCAGCCCATGCCGATGATGGCGACCCGCTGACCGTGGCTACCGTGAGGCGAGCTTTGCCCGCATCGGCGAACTATGCCTTTCTTACGGGAGGCTCCGCGAACCTGCATGTAAGTTTCTATGAAAACGACTCACTTGACGACTTCCTCGATCGGACGATGCTGAACCTCTATGAGCAATTGCGGAAGCAGACCGGTACACACACCCAGACCGCGCGGTTGCTTCGTATCGATCGGGTATCTCTTTATCAACGATTGGAACGCGCCCGCCTAAGGATTCAGCAGAGTGCTTCAGCCTAGGAACACTAACAAGGCCTCACCAGCCATCTTACTCGAGAATGTTTGCGCCGCGAGTGTACCGCCTCAGAGGGTTCTGGACACGCGAGACACGATTCACTCTTTCACGTTCCGTTCCCGCGACTCAGGACTTTGCAATTCGAGCAACGCAGCGCTTGTTGGGCTACCAAGCAGATGAAAGCGAGGCGCGGTCGGGGAAATGCCTAATGGCAAGTCTCCAAGGACCTTTGCCTCGCTACGTCCAATCCAGCCTTGCGGCCGATTCTGGGCTCGTTAATCATATAGTTTCTGGACCTTGAGCGTCGTACGTTACGCGACTCTGCGTGATGTCTCGAACGACGCGTAGTCCTTGAACCTGTATTAGCAATGAAGAAAGCAGACAGACACTCACACCCAGATCGCGCGGTTGCTTCGTATCGAATCGGGTATCTCTTTGCCAACGGTTGGAACGTGCCCGGCTCATGATTCGGAGGAGTGCATCAGCTTGAGAAGGGATTGTTCGCAAATGAGCCTGTTGTGACGTGCGAGACATCAATGGGAACAGACGACATGAATTGATTAAGATTAGTTTGTGCCGACCCATTGATCGGGAACGAGTGATATGCGATTCAGAACACTCGTTGTCATTTATCTTGATTTGATCGTGGCGATTTAAGGCAACTTGCTCCACGTAAAAAACTGCTAAAGAGCTGCTAAGACTTTCCACGGCTTATCGGAACCTCGCGCACTCTAAGGCGCGGGGTTTTCATTTGTGCCGCACTCAACTTTAGAAGTTAGGGCGTTTCAAATCGCTGGGCAGCTTTAATGAGACTGCGATGGCGCAGTGCCAGATTACTCAAGGTTCATCGAAAGGAGTTTTGGCCGAATCCCCAAAGGTGATTAAAAGTCTCGAGGAGTGGCTTGCGGAACTGCGCGAGGTCGACGCGGAGTTAATCTTTCTGCTTCACCGACGAATGCAATTAGCACTAGAGTTACTGCTCCTGTTCCGCGATAAGGACTTCACCCTTGGCGACCTCGAAGATGATCTCAATCGCCTTGGCATCTTCTTGTACGCTGAAATCGCGGAACCGATCCCGCCAACGCTCGACGAGCATTCCTTGCAAGAGATCTTTCAGCGCATCATCAGTGAAGAAAAGCGGCTTGCCGAAAAACTCGGTGAGGACAAACGCCACGATGGTGCGAAGTCAACATAGTCTCCAAACGACTTCTCAAATAGTCCGAGCGATTCCATTTTGAACCGCTAAACCCTGAATCTGCACGACTAGAGTTTCCAATTCGGCAGGCTTTCTCAGTCTACCGAGGAACGCATCCAAACCGTGCCCGCAAAAGTTATCGCTATCGCCGGCGCGTCGGTCCAGAATCTTATTTCGATTCCGGCCCGATTTGATGTCAGATTAGCGTGGAACAAAGCGTCATAATAGTTAAGACAGATTTAATACTCAGGACACGGCACGATACCCGAGTCCAAGATGAAGATGCCCAGACCCAAGGCGATTTCGCCCAGCACCAGTCATGAGGAAGCCTTCGCACAGCGCTATCGCTGGCTGATGGGCTGGGCGTTGCGACTCACGAATGGCGATAGAGAGCACGCTGAAGATCTCGTTCACGACACTTTCGTCCAGTTCATGATTAACCGTCCGGATCTTGGGGCCATTGAAGCGAATATCGACGGCTATTTCTATGCGATGTTGCGCAACATGCACGTTTCCCAGGCGCGCCGTGCACTGCGCATCCGCGAAACCGCTTTTCCGATCGCCGACATTCTTTCAATCTCAGAAACGGCCTCAGTGCAAACGGAATTGCGAATGGTTGGCCAGCGTATTCAGGTTCAGGACGAGCTATGCCGTATCTGTCAATACGCCAGCATTCGCAAGAATAGCTCGAAGGTCGGTAGCGTCGTAATCCTCCGCTTCTTCCATGGCTACTATCCGAATGAGATTTCGGCGGTCGCGCGAAGTTCGCGGGCGGGCGTAGACAAGATGCTCCAGCGAGCGCGATCGGAGGCCCGCCTCTATCTCAAAGATCCCAACTCGCTGAGTTTCCTGAAGGGCGAAGAACCTCCAGCGGATCTGCAAATCAGATTCGGGCAGGAGCCAGAAGACTTGCTCTGCGAATTGAGGGATGCCCTCTACCGCTCGCGACAAGGTGAGTGCCTCTCCAACCAACAACTTCGCGAGGCTTATCAAGTCAAAGAGAGCGATCGTGTCAGCCCGGAGATATTGGCTCACATCGTTTGCTGCGCCGTTTGTCTCGACGAGGTTAACAGGCTGCTTGGCCTGCCAATGTTAGCTGACCGGGAGCCGGAAAAAATGACCGGAAGAGACAAACGCGATCGAGATGGTGGCGATGGAGGACCGGGCGACGGCACCGGCTCGACCGGAGATTTCATGGAGAAACCGCGCCGGCGCTTAAAGGAAGTGCTGGAGCATCGGCCCAAGGAGCTACGTGTTTCAGTTAACGGCTTCATCCTGGGCTCACACACGATTAACTCTGAATTGAACAGACTCAGCATCAGCGCTAAAGGTGAGGACAAGATCGGTTTTGTTGAGGTGTTCAGTGAAGAGGAAGTGCGTCTACTCTTCTGCGTTGTCGATGCACCGCCGGATGGTCCGGTTGAGCGCAAGGTCACCGCGAAGTTAAGTGATGACCGCAGCTTGGAATTGTTCCTGGACTTCAGTGACTCGTGGCCCAGCCTCAATGTCACCTATCACGATCCAGCGTTTGCCGCTGAAACCGAAGTCCTGAGTCCGGAATCTCAAGTACAAGCGGAGTCAGAAGGACTAGACGAGAAGTCGCACGTTCAGGAGATCGCAAGTCGGAAGCGGGGACCGCTGACGCAGAGCCGCGAGTGGATCGCCTCAAGGCTTCGATCCCGCGACTGGATTTCGTTCTTAAGACCTGGAACGGTGACTGCAGTCTTTGCACTGCTTCTGATCGCAGTGATCGTATTCGTTCAACTTCGTCACACGCCACCACTAACCACGTCCGCTGAGGATTTGCTCCAACGATCTGCGAGCGCGGAGGCGGCAATCGCTGCCCGAACTGATCAGGTACTGCATCGCACAATCAGCCTGGAAGAAAAGAATCTTTCCGGCTATGTGGTTGCGAGACGCCGTATCGAAGTCTGGCATAGTGCAGAGAAGGGGATTACAGCGCGCCGACTTTACGATGAGCGCGGTGTTCTCATCGCGGGAGACTGGCGCAAGGGTGATGGCGAGCAAATTATTTACCACCACGGCGCCAAGCAGCTGCTTCAGCTTGCTCCTGACAAGCGCCCAGAAGCTCTCATTAGTGCCGACGGCGTGTGGCAGTTTGATCCCTCAGCGAAGGACTTTACGTCGCTAATTCGGGATGCCCAAAGCGCACAAGTTCAAGAGCTGTCCAATGCCTACGTGATTAGCTACGCGCAACGGCAGCAAGACGTCGGAGGGTCGAGGCCAATCAGGGCCACTCTGACGCTGAGCAAGTCCGATTTGCATGCGACTGAGTTAACACTGGTGCTCCAGCCGAAAGGCACCGCCGGTTCGATACCCGACACGCAACTAGAACCCGTCGAGTTCCGATTCGTTGAGAGCCGTTTCGAGCGTCGGCCGATTGATGCTGTAGCACCCGCCTTGTTTGAGCCCGATCCGGATCTGATTTCTTCAATCCCCCCGACAAGAAATTCAAAACTTGAAACGCCTGTTGCGGTCACCCAACCCCCCAGCCCAGTCATGGCGACGGCGGCGCTGGAGGTCGAAGTATTGAATCTACTGCATCAAGTCGGGGCGGACTTGGGAGAGCAGATCAGTGTAACTCGGGTCGCTGATGGCGAGTTGAAGGTTCTGGGCTTGGTCGATACGGATCAACGTAAAGCCGAACTGCTTGCGGCCTTGAGTTCGGTAACGAGAAATCCGGCCGTCAAGATCGAGATCAGTACTGTGGCTGAAGCCACCGCTGCAGCGGAGAAAAACGCACGTCTGACTCCCAGGAATGCCTCGCCGGAAGGTGTGGTTGTCGAGCGAGTAGAAGCTGAGAAGGATGTCATGCCGGCCGGCCCGGAGCTGCGACGCTATTTCGGGGATGAAGAGCAGATGCGCCGTTTTGCATCGCGCATGATCAACAGATCGCACGAGGCGATGCGACACGCCGGCGCGTTGAAGCGTTTGTTGAATCAGTTCTCGGCACAGGATCTACGCGAACTCGATCCTGAATCGCGTGGCAAGTGGCTTGCGCTCGTTCGTTCTCACGCGAATGCTTTTCAAGCCGAGACAGCAGCATTGCGTCAGGAGTTGCAGCCAGTCTTTTTCGCATCCGCGCCCCTGGGCGCACCGCAGGAGAGTCCTGCGATCACTAGCGATGATGAGTTGGTGCGCGCGGTGGCGCGGCTTTTTGATCTGAGTTCTGCCAACGACCAAAAAGTTCGCACGGCATTCAGCAGCTCGGCGATCGGCTCCGGGGCGACAGTTAACTCTCAGCTTTGGGGGTTACTGAAAAGCACCGAGAGCTTGGCCGCCGCGATTCAGAAGGCGCGATAGCACTAGCGAGCCAGATAGTGCAATGAGCCAATAGTAAAACCTCTCCGGAAATAGCTCGCGAGTAAAGACTCGGCAATTGAAGTGCAGCCAGAAGCTTGAAGGTTGGGTTTGTGATTCGCTCGGCATTCTAACTTGTGAAGGAGATCGCCATGTTCACCATCAATCGCCCGACTGTTTTCTCCCTGCGGGTGCTCTTCGCTGTCGCAATATTTCTGCTTTCTGCCTGGTGTTTGTCGCCTACTGTTCAGTGTCAATCAACGACCGCGACTTTAAGCGGCACAGTAGAAGATGAAAGAGGCGCGGTCATACCGGGCGCAAGTGTGATCGCCATTAACACCGGCACAAGGCTAGAGCGACGGGCGACCACAAATGTTGAAGGCTATTTTGTCATTACCTTGCTGCCGCCAAGCTCCTATGTGGTGAGGGTTGAGAACCAGGGATTTGCTCCGGTCGAGGTTCAGAACGTGGTGCTAAATGTCGGCGATCAGAAGGCCCTACAGATTCAGTTGAAAGCGGGCGATGTCAACGCCACTGTCGATGTTCAGAGCGACGCGCAGCTTGTCAACGAATCGCCAGCGGTTGCTACCGTCGTCGATAGACAGCTTGCAGCGAACATCCCGCTGAATGGTAGAAGCTTTCAGTCCTTAATTCAGCTTACGCCGGGAGTGGTGCTTACGGCCAACAACGGGATTGACACCGGCCAGTTTAGTATCAACGGCCAGCGGGCAAACGCAAACTACTGGACGGTGGACGGCGTGAGCGCAAACATCGGGATCAGCGCAACCGCTGTTGCGGGAAGCGGGACGGCAGGGACTCTTGGATCGACCAGCGTATTTGGGGGCACGAATAGCCTAGTCTCTGTTGATGCGCTGCAGGAATTTCGCATTCAGACCTCGACCTATGCACCGGAATTTGGCCGCCTGCCTGGTGGCCAAATCTCCATTCTCACGCGCTCAGGAACCAATGGCTTTCACGGGACCGCGTTCGAATATTTCCGAAACGATCGTCTGAATGCGAATAATTGGTTTGCGAACAGCGTGGGTTTGGCCAGGCCGAAGGAACGCCAGAACGACTTCGGTGGAGTTTTCAACGGACCCATTCGTAAGAACAAGACCTTCTTTTTCTTCTCCTATGAGGGATTGCGGTTACGGCTACCCCAGACCGCCCTGAGTCTTGTTCCTGACCTCGCCGCACGGACGGCTGCCACTCCAGTCATGCAGCCTTATCTGAAAGCGTTTCCTTTACCGAATGGACCGGACGATTTAGCCAACGGCGTCGCGCAGTTCAACGCCACCTACTCTGACCCGGGCACCCTCGATGCCTACAGCATACGAGTTGATCACAAATTGAGCGATAGACTGAGTCTCTTCGGCCGTTACAACTACTCACCTTCAGAAATAATTCAGAGAGGAGGAAGTAGTGAGTCGTTAAGCACATTAGCCCCGACGACAACAAACACCCGAACTGGAACCCTTGGGCTAACCTGGGCGATATCAACCGCTGCTGCGAACGATTTCCGATTCAACTACAGCCGTACGGAGGCCTCCCGATCGAACCGCTTGGACAGTTTCGGAGGCGCAGTCCCACTAGGGACGTTACCACTCCCGAGTCCGTTTACGGCCGCAAATGGCTCTTTAACCTTTTCTTTGTTTCCACTTGGCAACTATGCCCTTCTTGTTGCGGGAGCAGAGGCGCGCAACCAGCAACGGCAACTCAATATTCTTGACAGCATATCCCTTCAAAAGGGCTCCCATAGCCTGAAATTCGGTATCGATTATCGCCGGCTGTCGCCCATCGTGGAGGACCGGTTGTACCTTCAGCAGCCCGCATTCTTCGACATGGCTTCCGCGGAAACGGGAAACCTGGCATTTTATTTTATTACTTTCGGGCTTCCCATGAACTTACTGTTTCGCAATCTCGGCGCCTTTGCCCAGGATACCTGGCACGTTACGCCCCGTTTGACCCTAACCTACGGGCTGAGATGGGACGTGGACTTTGTGCCGTCATCGCTTAGCGGCCCCAACATGAACGCGGTTACGGGCTTCAATCTCAGCAACCTGTCCAATCTCGCTCTGGCGCCTGCTGGAACGCCGCCATATAAAACGAAGTGGGGGAATATCGCGCCTCGCATCGGATTGGCTTATCAAGTAAGGCAGAGCCAGAGATGGCAAACTATGCTGCGGGGAGGCTTTGGGCTCTTTTATGATCTGGCGTCCTCAGAGGCGACGACCGGTATTAGCATGGGCCTTAACTACCCGTTCGGATCAACCAAGTTTGGACTAGGCCCTCCCTTTGGCGGCACTTCTACGTTCCCCTTGAGTCCGGCCGATGCAGCGCCGCCGCCGATCGTCCCGCCCAACGCCAGCAACGGAACGCTTTTTTCCGTTGATCCAAATCTCAGATTGCCTTACACGTTGCAATGGAATATTGCTATCGAACAAGCGTTGGGCCGGCAACAAACTTTGAGTGTCTCCTATGTAGGTGCCGCCGGAAGACGCCTTATACAGACGGCAAGCGTTAATCAACCCAACCCGAATTTATCTCGTGCCCAATTGGTGACGAATGCAGGAACCTCCGATTACCGAGCGCTACAGATTCAGTTCCAACGGCGACTCTCCCGTGGCATGCAGGCAATAGCCTTTTATGCATTATCACATTCGCTCGATACGGCTTCAGCGGGTTCCTTGACGAATGGCTCTAATGCGCTGTCGACGCTTAATTCGAATGCCAACCGGGGGGCCTCCGATTTCGATGTTCGACATGCGTTTTCGTTTGCATTGACCTATGATGTGCCCACTCCGAAAGGCAATCCTATCGCAAAAGCGATCCTTCGGGGCTGGTCGGTGCAAAATATTATCCAGGGCCGATCCGCTCCTCCGGTCGACCTTTTTTACGGGAATTTTGGCCGACTGTCGAACGGATTCCTCACGAACCCACGGCCGGATATCGTCGCCGGCCAGCCTTTCTATCTACGTGGGCCACAATATCCGGGCGGCTTGGCATTCAATCCGGCCGCTTTCACGTCTCCGCCGACCTCGGGTGGGCTTCCCACCCGTCAGGGAAACCTGCCGCGGAATACGCTCCGAGGGTTTGGCCTTGCCCAATGGGATTTTGCAGTGCATCGCGACTTTGCTCTTCGCGAGTCCGTAAAACTGCAGTTTCTCGCCGAGATGTTTAATGTTCTGAACCATCCCAACTTTGGGCAACCCGTTGGGGACCTCAGCAACCCGCAATTTGGTAGGTCAACCCAGATGCTCGGTCAGAGCCTTGCGGGAGGCTCGCTCGGGTCGGGAGGGTTCAGTCCGCTCTATCAGGTCGGTGGCCCCCGGACTGTCCAGTTTGGATTGAAACTTTTCTTCTAAGTATCCCATGCATAGTAATTCGCCCAATGTTATGTCCTGTCCGCAGAGTTTCAATAGATTCGGTGTGTTGCTGCGCAGCCTTTTTCTGATCAGCAGTCTGGTTAGTATCTCGATTGCACAAGGCTCATCGGGCGTCGGGCAAAATAAGCGGCAGGTCAAAGTCGCTGACTGGATTCAGATGACCCGTCTGGGGGATCCGCCCTATAGCCTTGGCGCAACGTCCAAAGGCATCACGGCCAAGTTCTCTCCGGACGGTAAGCAGTTCGTCGTGATCCTAAAAAAAGGAAATCTAGAGGCCAACACCAACGAGTATTCTCTGGTGCTGTTCCAGACTGCCGCCGTATTCCAATCGCCCGAGCCGCGGGTCTTGGTTTCGCTTGCCTCGTCTTCGAATCGGCCGGCGATCAACAATGTGCGGTGGCTGGAGGACAACGATACCATCTTGTTCCTGGGCGAACGTCCCGGCGAAACAACACAACTCTATTCCGTTAAGTCCAGCTCGAAAGAGCTGACAAAACTGACTAGCCACATAACCAATCTGACCTCGTTCGCCACCACAACCAGCGGCGGCGCAATCGCGTTTACGGCGGAAGGCACAGCTTCAACGTTTTTGACCGAGAGTGCCGCCCGGAAAGGAATTGCTGTTACCAATGAGTTGATAACCGATCTGATCAGAGGCAGCTATGGGGGAGCCTACTACGACGACCGCGCTTTGTGGGTCCAGCAGATAGGGAAACTCTCGGAAACCAAAATAGCGACCCAAGGGCGAATCCGGTGGGGCTCCGCGATGTCGCTTTCACCGGACGGGGCGCATCTCCTAATTCAGACGGAGGCTACCCACGTTTCCCCTGCGTGGAGCGGATACGAGGACGAATTTTTGAAAAGGATTACGCGCCAACCCGTCCCAAAAGGAGGCTACACTAACATCTCACAATACGAATTGGTAGACACCGTTACAGGCGTCAGCCAAGTTTTAATCGACGCACCAATCGCGAATTACTCGGAAATGGCATGGTCGCCCGATAGCATGTCTGTAGTAGTTTCCAGTATGTATCTTCCGCTAAATGTTGACGATCCGGCGGAACGGGCGCTCCGAAAGGCCCACTCCTTCTTAGTGGAATTCAAGATTCCCAGCCGCGAGTTCGTCAAGATCAGCGATCAAGACCTGAGACTTCTTAACTGGGATGCCAAGACCGGGTATGTTGCATGCGACGTTGGATGGGTTGATAGCCTCAGTGGGAAGACCACGGCGAAAGCTTACTTTCAAAAGAATGGCGGGACTTGGTCTCGATCCAATTCCCCGGAACAAACAGCGGCGCCCCTGCCGGAGATCCTTCTTGAAGAAGGCATGAATACACCTCCGCACATGGTTGCTGCCGATTCGGCCACCGGGCGGAAGGCCGTGGTGATGGACTTGAATCCTCAATTGCAGGATCTTGCCCTTGCGCGAGTGGAGGAGGTTACCTGGAAGGATGCTCATGGTCGAGAGCTGAAAGGCGGCCTCTATTGGCCTCCCGGATATGTGACGGGCAAGAGATATCCCTTAATCCTACAAACTCACGGGTGGAGTCCGCGCAAGTTCTTGATGGACGGCCCCTTGACGACAGGCTACGCCGCCCAGGCCCTGGCGGGCAAGGGGTTCTTCGTATTTCAGGTTCCCGATCCGGACCAGCATATCCAGGTAACATCCAAGGAAGCCCCGAACGCGATGGGCGTGTATGAGAGCGCTACCGACTACTTGGATCGCAGAGGACTCATTGACAAGACTCGAGTCGGGATCACTGGGTTCAGCCGGACGTTTTGGTTCACCACGTACACCTTGACCCATTCCAAACACCGCTTCGCGGCTGCAGACATTACCGATGGAGTGGACTACAGCGATTGGCAATACATGCTGATCTCGAATGTGTACCCATCGCTGGCAAGCGAACTCGATCAGGTGTATGGCGGTCCCCCGTTCGGGAAAATGCTGCCCCAATGGCTGAAGGAGTCGCCGGCATTTCTGATGGACAAGATCGAAACGCCGCTCCGTATTCAAACCCTAGGGCCAGGTTCGTTGTTATCGGATTGGCATTGGTATACGGGATTATCGCGGCTTGGGAAGCCCGTAGAAATGATCTACATCCCCGATGGAACACACATCTTGGAAAAGCCCTGGGATCGAATGGTCTCGCAGCAAGGCAATGTGGATTGGTTTTCCTTTTGGCTTAAAGGAGAAGAAGATCCCGACCCCGGCAAAACCGAACAGTATGCTCGCTGGCGCGAGTTGCGAAAGCTGCAAGGGCAGAATAAGAAGAAGCCTTCTTAGTCTTGTCCGCGCCTAGCCAAATTGAAGTCATTCTTCGACCACATTACAAATACATTGAGGGTTGAGTTTGGAAGGAGCCTTAACATCCGCTCATTTTCTGCTGATCCCAGCGTTGCGGTTTGCATTCTACGCTGGACCAATGTGACTAAGACCAAGCAATGAAACAATGAATTCCGCCCTCAATAACCCACGTGAATGCTCTCAAGGAAACGCCGAGTCCTGTCACTAACCGCTTGTTAGCGGCACTGCCGCGCGGTGAGTATGAACGTCTCGTGCCGCACTTGCGACTGATCCATCTCTCTAGAAATAGAATCCTCTACGAGACAGGCGATGAATTGCGTCAGGCATACTTCTTGAATAATGGCATGGCCTCGCTACTGGCGATTACTGAAGACGGACAGACTGTTGATATCTGCACTGTTGGGAATGAAGGAGTCATCGGACTGCCAATAGTCTTAAATGTTCCAATCACGCCTTGTCGGGTGGTGACCCAACTGCCATCTGATGCGTTAATGCTCAAGAGTGAGCTGCTCCTCGTGGAGTTCAACCGAGGGGGAACGCTGCAGAAAGTATTGCTCAAATATGCCTATGCACAGCAAGCGCAGGCAATTCAGTCTTCCATTTGCCACTCACTGCACACTATCCGGCAGAGACTCTGTCGGTGGTTGTTAGTGGTAAGTGATTCTGTGCAATCAGACAGCGTCGACGTGACTCAGGAACACATTGCGAACATGCTTGGGCATCAGCGCAATCGGATCACGCTTGCCGCTCGCGAGCTTCTGCAGCAAGGACTGATTGAGTACGGTGGCGGTAGCCTGAAGATTCTCGATCGAGTCGGATTGGAAGCTGTTGCATGTGAGTGTTATCGAGTTGTTAAAGAGAGCGTCGATCGCTTGTTGCAGAATTAGTTCAGAAAGCGCTAATAGCGCTACTTCATCAGAGGAGAACATGTGAGAGCTATCATTGGAGAGCTATACAGGCAAACCATTGAAACAAGAATCCCATCAACTGGAGGCCCAGGACCTCCGCTTATTCATTAATTCCGGGAGAGTCAATCCGAACTATCGCGCGAGACACCGTGGGGAACGGACTTAGCGTGCGTAGGTCTGGTATGTTTTGCTTGATTGATGCGTTCGGGGTATTTTTCTGCAGCGAGTAAGTTGACATTGTTTGATTGCGGCGATTTGATGGTAACTTGCTCAACGTAATAAACGGCGAGAGGGCTGCTAGGAAGTTTTCACGTCTTATCAGAACTCTTCGAACTCGCGCCTAAGAACAACATTTCTCGATTACGGTATTACGTTTATGAGTCCCTACCGGACGCGCCAAGCACACAATATCGTGCCAATCACTATTGGCATCTAGGTATCGCGTGGGTGGTTATGATGCTGAAGCGAGAATAGCCAAAGAACCTTATAACCAGATGCTTTTAGAACCCGCTGCCAGGCACAGAATGGCAGCGGGTTTCGTTTTGTCCGACCGTTGTTCTTTATGTCTGAACCACTTTCCAGGATTCTCAGCGGTATAGGTTATTACTCCGCGGGCGATGCTGGGTGAGGCGAACCATCGAGGAAATAGCTATGTCGGTCTTCGATGGTTGGTCGGTCTGCAACTGCTCACCAACTTCGCCCACAGCGTACCGTTCAATGTTTGGGACCAGATGAGATTCTATGTTAGGGAAACGCATCATTCCACGTCTTGACGTTGACCGGGGTCGCGTGGTTAAAGGAATGCGTTTCATCTCAATCGTAGACGCAGGTGATCCGGTTGAGCAGGCGCGCACCTACGATGCTCAGGGCGCTGACGAAATCACTTTCCTAGATATCACCGCTTCATCTGATAAGCGAGACATCATTATCGATCTGGTTCGGCGTGTCGCGGATGAGGTCTCTATCCCGTTGACCGTAGGCGGGGGCCTTACTTCAGTCGCAGACATCACGGCAGTCTTGCGCGCTGGGGCGGACAAGGTTTTGCTTAACACGGCTGCCGTCAAGTCCCCGACTCTGATTGCTGAAGCGGCGGAGACTTTCGGCAGCCCAGGCATCACGGTCTCTATTGACGCACGAAGAAGAGAATTCTGCGATTCATCCAAAGGCTGGGAAGTATTTACTCATTGTGGTAGACGGAATACTGCTCGGGATGCTCTTGAGTGGGCCGTAGTCGCTGAGGAACTCGGAGCCGGCGAGATACTACTGACCAGCATGGATCGGGATGGCACCGGTGATGGCTATGACCTTGCCCTTACCCAAGCCATCAGCTCCGCGGTGCGCATACCGGTAGTTGCTTCCGGCGGGGCCGGACGCCTGGAACACCTGTATGAGGTGCTCACCATAGGTGGCGCTAGTGCCGTGCTGGCGGCTTCGATCTTTCATTTTGGACAACAAAGGATTTCCGACGTAAAGGATTACTTGCGCGTTAAGGGGGTGGCCGTGAGATGAAGCCGGAAGATGTGAAAGTTGATGAGCATGGGCTCATTCCAATTGTGCAGGACCTTCGCACGCGTAGTTTGCTGACGCTTGCCTACATGACCACCGAGAGCCCGAAACGCACTCCTCGAAACCAGGGAAAGATTTTTCTCGTCGCGCCTAGGTGAATAGCTCTGGCACAACGGCGAAACGTCTGGTAATACTAAGCGGCTTGGTGCAGTGGCTGCTGATGCGATTTGCAATGCACTGTTGATAGCAGCCCTCTACGAAAGACCTTTCACTTTCGAAGAAGCCGTGAGCCTCATGCAAGGCTCGGCTGAAACCATGGCTTACAAGCAACAAACCTTGCTCAGACTGTCCTGCTTAATAAGAAAAGCCCACCTCAAAGCAAAAATCAGAAAAATAATCGAGCTCCAGCCGAAAAAACGACCTGCTCAAGTGTCTTAACTACAGATGCGGAGATATATAGTCGTTCTTGGGCAGGATGGCGAGCCAATCAAAACGGGCGGTCCAATAAAGGGTTGACCGACCCAGACCTGAGAACGGTACATCAGAGGATCATGCTTCTTCATCGCTTGCGCAAGAAGTTCACGACCGGCGTAGCGGCGGAAGTGTGCGTTGAAGCCGAATTCCTTGCGTTCGACCAGGATACTTTGACTCTCGAAGAGAAAGTCACACGCTATTTTGAGCAGTGGCGCGAACCGGTGCATCGCTATGTGGTGGCGGCCTTCGGTGATTCGGTTGAGGCCGAAGACATAACGCAAGAAGCGTTTTTGCAGCTCTACCGCTGCTTGCATGGCGGTCAGTCTATCGCCAACGTTCGCGCCTTCGTTTTTCGGACGGCGCACAACCTCGCAAGCAACCGGCTTAGGAGCGATCAATTTATCGAACTGTTTGATGATGCGCGCTGGGAAGATCTGAGACGGACATTAAGGGACTCAGCCATCAACCCAGAACAGAGGCTCATAGAATTGGAGAAATTCAGCCGTCTACGAGTTGCGATCGGTCGCTTGACACAGGCGGAACGACAGTGTTTGCACCTGCGAACCAAAGGGCTTCGCTATCGAGAAATTGCGGAAATACTTGGGCTCGGCGCCAGCACGGTCGCCGAAACGTTGTACCGAGTACTGGATAAGCTAACTACAGAGAACAATGGATAAGATGTTTCCAAACAATTCGGGCGAACAGAGCGAGCATCCGCCGCGCGAAATGCTGTTGCTATTTGTAGACGGTGAGTTGTCGGCGAAAGATACCACGCAACTAGAGATGCACCTGGAAGCTTGCTGGCCTTGTCGTGTCAAGACCAAGAAGATTCAGGAAGCAATCGCCGACATCATCGAGTTTGACGAAAAGGTGCTCACACCGCGCCTCAATCCGACTGAAGGCTGGCGAAACTTTGATCGACAACTCAGGCAAGTAGCTGCGCAGAGCGGACACCAATCGTTGCGGTCCAGGCTCTATGGATCGTTGAATCGGTTCTTTCCAGCCTCGCGCTTCCTTGAGACTCCCCATGCGTGGTTCAGACCAATGGTGCGAAGTCTGGCCGCTGCTTTGGCTTTGATACTCGTCGTAGCCTTGGTAATCCGCTTCAGGCACGAGCCGATAGTCTCGGCCAGTGAACTACTGCGAAATGTGACTGAAGCTCAAGCCGCAAGAATGCGCACGTCCGCGGAGCCTGTGGTCCATCAGCGGTTGCGTGTGCGTCGTCATGATCCGGCGTCAGCCAGCGAAGCGTTAGCCACGCTAGAGATCTGGAATGACACCAAACACGCGCGCATTCGCGAGTTCACAATCGATAGTAACCAAAAGGCCTCTTTGACTGACAACGCCGGCAAGACTCAGTCGCAAGAGGTCCCTCGCAATGCTGTTATTAACGAGCTTTCGCAAGTGCTTGCGGCTAACCACATGGATCCGCAGAGCCCGCTCTCTGCCGCCTCTTACCAAGCATGGCACAACACGCTTCAGCACCAGCAGGATGAGGTCACTCGCTCAGAGCTGCCCGGCGGTGTCGATGCACTAACGCTTCGCACCCTGCACGCAAGTCCAATAAATGCGGGCCAGATTGCGGAAGCTGTATTCATCGTACGAGCGAAGGATTGGAAGCCCTCCGAGTTGCGCCTGAGCGTACACGCTGAAACTGGGAACCGCATTTACGAATTGACGGAAGATCTCTCGGAGGTACTGAACCTCGCTCAAGTTGATCCGAGGGTCTTTGCTGACGATGCGGTTGCATCTGCAGCCGCACCGAAGGCTTCTCCTCAGATGAGCCCTACTTCCTCGCCGCCCCTCAAGGTTAGTCCGAGCATCGTGCCGCTGGTGACGCAACCGGTCGCAACCGCCGATATGGAGGTTGAGGCGCTTCGGTTGTTGAATCAGGTGGGCGCCGATCTCGGTGAGCAGATCATCGTAAAGAGACCTTCTAATGGGACTCTTCAGATCGCCGGCATCGTTGAGACAGAGCAGCGCAAGACCGAAATCCTCAATGCGCTATCCCCGCTCGCGAGTAACCCGGCTGTTCGCATAGAGATTCAGACCGTGTCGGAAGCTGTCGCCAAACAGAGCCATACGCCAACCCCATCCCCAAGCACACGAGCCGTGGAAATCGCCGGCAACACGATGGCTGCTGAAGCGGAGTTGCGAGCCTACTTCGCGCGCGGAGGCGGAGACACAGATGCAGCCATACGCCGGTTCGCAGCGCGGATGGTCGGCCTTTCGAATCAGGCGATGGACCATCTGTGGGCCATGAAGCGGTTACTGAATCAGTTCTCGCCGGAGGAATCGCGCGCGCTCACCCTTGAGGCGCGGGCCAAGTGGTTAGGCTTGATCCGCGCGCATGCGCGCTCGTATCAACAGAGCACTCAATTGTTGCGGAGAGAACTACAGCCCGTGTTCTTCCCGTCACAGTCCGCTAGTGCAGTCTCTGCCGACGGAGCGGCGATTGCCGATAAGAACGAGTTGAATCGTGCGGTTGAGGAACTCTTCCAATTAGGTTCGTCGAATGACCGGGTGATCCGCTCAGCATTCACAGCATCAACAAGCGGAGTGATGACGACGGTCATCAAGGCGCCGCAATTCTGGCAATCGTTGAAGAACGCAGAAGCACTAGCAGCGAGAGTTTCATCAAGCAAGTAGTCGGCATGCAATCTGCTGAAGCTGGGAGAATTTCCAACAAAAACCAAGTAGAAGAGGATACGTTAATGACGCCATGTTACCCCTTAGCACTCGTTAGCCGCCGGTTACTGTTTGCTGTGCTCCTGGTCATTGCTTTTCACTCATTAAGAGTAGTTACTCTCGCTCAGTCCTCCACCGCAACCCTCAGCGGCACCGTCACTGATGCAAACAGCGCTGTCGTCCCAGGCGCACACGTCACCGCCACGAATGGCGCGACTGGTTTGAAAAGAGAAGCGACTACCAGTGGATCCGGCACGTTCACCATTCCGTTGCTCCCGCCAAGCACTTACTCAGTCCTAGTTGAAAACCAGGGATTCACCACAGCAGAAATCAAGGATGTCGTCCTTAACGTCGGCGACAATGTAGCGCTGAACATTCAATTAAGGGTGGGTCAAGTCGGCGCGACTGTCGATGTGAAGAGTGATGCGCAGCTTGTCAACGAATCGCCAGCAGTTGCAACGGTTGTCGATAGACAGCTTGCCGCGAACCTTCCGCTGAATGGAAGAAGCTTTCAGTCGTTGATTGAGCTTACGCCGGGAGTTGTCTTTACGCCTACTAGCGGCGTGGATACGGGCCAGTTCAGTATTAACGGCCAGCGGGCAAACGCAAACTATTGGACATTGGACGGGGTTAGCGCAAACATCGGGATCAGCGCCGGTTCTACGCCGGGAAGCGGGTTGGCGGGAAGTCTGGGTTCCTTTAGCGTCTTTGGAGGGACGAATAGTTTGGTCTCAGTAGATGCTCTCCAAGAATTTAGCATCCAGACCTCGACCTATGCGCCGGAATTTGGTCGCCTCCCTGGGGGCCAGATCTCGATTGTCACGCGCTCCGGAACAAACCAGTTTCACGGTACAGCCTTCGAGTATTTTCGAAACGATGCTTTGGATGCGAATGATTGGTTTGCAAACAGCAAGGGCTTGCCCAAGCCGAAAGAACGCCAGAGCGACTTCGGTGGAGTATTCAGCGGTCCTATTCTGAAGAACAGAACCTTCTTCTTTTTTTCCTACGAGGGGTTGCGATTGCGACTGCCACAAGTTGCACTAACTTTTGTTCCTGACCTTGCCGCGCGGGCAAGTGCCCCACCAGTGATTCGGCCTTATCTGAACGCATTTCCGTTGCCTAATGGACCGGACGACATAGCGGCCGGTCAGGCAGAGTTCAACGCCAGTTACTCCAACCCAGGCACGCTCAACGCCACCAGCATTCGAGTTGATCACAAATTGAGTGACAAGCTGAGTCTCTTCGGACGTTATAACTATTCGCCTTCAAGAATCACTCAACGCGGAAATAGTGGCTCATTAAGCACGCTTGTCCCTACTACAATTACCACCAAGACTGGAACGGCTGGCCTGACCTGGGCGATATCAGCCGCTGCTGCCAATGACCTTCGTTTTAACTACAGCAGTACGGATGCTTTAAGTAACACTCGCGGCGACAGTTTCGGAGGCGCGGTTCCTCTGACTGCTTTTCCATTTCCGAGTCCGTTTACAATCCAAAACTCCGCGTTTACTGTGCAGGTATTCTCGGCGGGATCCCTCCTTAACGGGGCGAATGCGCATAACAATCAACGGCAACTGAATATCCTTGATACCGTTTCGCTGCAAAAAGGTTCACACAGCCTAAAGTTCGGCATGGATTTTCGCCGCCTCACCCCTCGCGTGGATCCTGTCGAGTATGCCCAAATACATCTTTTCGACGACGTACCTTCTTTGGCATCAGGAAACTTGGTTGGCACCGTCGTGAATTTTAGTATTCCTGTGACTTTTTTGTTTCGCAATCTCGGTAGTTTTGCCCAAGATAACTGGCATATTTCGTCCCGTCTGACCATGACCTACGGACTGAGATGGGATGTGGATTTTGTGCCGTCATCGGTTCGCGGCCCCCACCTTAATGCGGTTACGGGATTCAACCTCAGCAACCTATCCAATCTGGCTCTGGCACCTTCCGGCACTCCGCCCTACAAAACGCGTTGGGGCAATTTTGCACCTCGGGTCGGATTGGCTTATCAGATATCGAAGAGCCAGAGTAGACAAACGGTGTTACGGGGCGGTTTCGGCGTCTTTTATGGTCTAGCGTCTTCAGAAGTGGGAAACGGTGTAAGCTCCGCCAACAACTACCCTTTCGGATCGTCCGTCTTCCTAGACGGCACCGCCATTGGTGGGACTTTTGCGTTTCCCTTAAGTCCTGGAGATGCGGCCCCACTGCCGATCACCCCGCCGAATGCCAGCAACGGTCAAACGCTTTTCGCCGTTAATCCAAATCTCAGATTGCCTTATACGCTGCAGTGGAATATTGCTGTCGAACAAGCGTTGGGTAGGCAGCAAACTTTGAGTGTCTCCTATATAGGTGCCGCTGGAAGACGTTTGCTGCAGACGGCATCCATTCGCAACCCCAATCCGAGCTTCTTTCAAGCCCTATTGGTGACGAATGCAGCCACATCCGATTACCATTCGCTGCAATTTCAGTTTCAACGTCGAGTATCTCGTGGCCTACAAGCAATGGCCTCGTATTCATTGTCACATTCCGTCGATACTGCTTCAGCTGGTTCTACCGGGAATGGATCCAATGCGTTGTCGGGGTTTGATTCGAGCGTCAACCGGGGGGCCTCCGACTTCGATGTTCGCAATGCGTTTTCCATGGCCCTAACCTATGACTTGCCCACTCCCAAAGGCAATCCTTTGGCGAAAGCGATTCTTCGGGGTTGGTCGATCCAAAATATTTTCCAGGCTCGATCCGCGACTCCGGTTGACGTCTATTACGGAAGCTTTAGTCGTCTTTCTAACGGATTCAGCGCCCGTCCCAGGCCCGATGTTATAGCTGGCCAGCCTTTCTATCTACTTGGTTCGCAATATCCGGGCGGTAAGGCATTCAACCCAGCGGCGTTTATGGCTCCTCCGCGGGCTGGAGGCCTTCCAACTCGTCAGGGAGATCTACCGCGGAATTCGCTGCGGGGATTTGGCTTTGCCCAATGGGATTTTGCAGTCCATCGAGAGTTTGTCGTTCGTGAGTCAGTGAAGCTGCAGTTTCTAGCCGAGATGTTCAATGTTCTGAACCACCCCAACTTTGGGCCACCCGATGGAAACCTCGGATCGGCAACAACACTTAATCCGAATTTCGGCCGATCAACCAAGATGTTGGGACAGAGTCTTGCTGGAAGCGGCTTTATCGGAAATGGCTCATTTCAGCCTCTCTATCAGCTTGGCGGTCCCCGATCCATTCAGTTTGGATTGAAACTTTCCTTCTAAGCATGCCATGCATAGGTAATTCGCCGGACGTTATGGCCTGTCCGCAGAGCCTAAAAAGGTTGGACGTGTTGCTGCGCAGCCTGCTTCTGATCAGCAGTCTGGCTAGTATTTCGGTGGGACAGGGCGCATTGGCGGCCGGGCAAATCAAGCGGCCTGTAACCGTCGCTGACTCGATTCGAATGGCGCGTCTCGGGGACGTCAAATATACCGACGGCTGGGCCTCCAAGGGGATGGTGGCAAAGTTTTCCCCGGACGGGAAACACTTCGTCGTCATCTTGCGGAAGGGAAATCTTGAGGCCAATACCAACGAGTATTCTCTGGTCCTGTTCCAGACCGCCGAGGCCTTTCGATCACTCGCACCCCAGGTCTTGGTTACATTAGACTCATCCTCGAATCGTCCAGCGATCGATAATGTGCGATGGCTTGATGATAACGATACTATCTTGTTTCTTGGTGAGCGTCCGGGCGAACCGATTCAACTCTATTCGTTGAAATGTGATTCAAGACAGCTAACAAAACTCACGAACCACTCCGCCAGTCCAACCTCGTTCGTCAGTACTGGCAGAGGAGAGGTAATCGTTTATACGACTACAAATCCGGTCACAAGGTTTCTTACCGAGAGCGTCGCACGGAAAGGGATCGTTGTCACAAACGAGTTGGTAACCGACCTGATAGTTGGAACTTCTGGCGGACAGGATTACGGCGACCATTCCTTGTTGATCAAGCGATTAGGGAACGACGCGGAAATCAGAATAGCGATCCGTGGACGAATCGGGACCGACCATCCCGAAATGTGGCTTTCTCCCGACGGGCAGCACCTGTTGATTCAAACGGAGGCCACCAGTGTTTCCAGTTCTTGGCGCGAGTACGAAGATAAATCCCTCAAAATGCGTACGAGCGCTCCCACCCCCAACGGAGGCCCCACGGGCATCTTCCAATACGAGTTGGTTGATACTGGTACAGGAGCTAGCGAGGTCTTGTTTGATGCGCCGAATGGGAATTACTCAGAGGCGGTTTGGTCGGCTGACAGCACGTCCGCAGTAGTTTCTCACATATATCTTCCATTGAATGTTGACGAACCGGCTGAGCGAGCCCTAAGAAAGGCCCATTCGTTCTTAGCGGAGTTTAAGATTCCCAGCCGCGAATTCGTTAAGATAAGCAACGAAGACCTAAGACTTCTTAGCTGGGACCCCAAGACGGGCTACGTTATATGCGATGTTGGAACGATTGAAAGTCTCAAGGGAAATACAACGCCGAAAGCTTATTTTCAAAAGAGCGACGGGGCTTGGTCACGGGCGAATGCTCCAGAACAAATACCAACCTCGCCGCTGCCGGATATCGTTCTTGATGAGGGCATTAACACCCCACCACATATTGTCGCGTTCGATCCTGCCAGCGGCCGGAAATCCCTGCTGATGGACTTGAATCCCCAGTTCCAGAATCTTGCTTTAGCGCGGGTGGAAGAGATTACGTGGAAGGATTCCTGCGGCAATGAAGTGAAAGGTGGGCTCTATTGGCCTCCCAGCTATGTTCCAGGCAAGAGATATCCCTTGATTCTTCAAACCCACGGATGGAGGCTAGACAGGTTTTGGATGGACGGCCCTTGGACGACGGGCTTTGCCGCTCAGGCCCTGGCGGGCCGGGGTTTTTTCGTTTTGCAGATTGCTGACACGTTCAAGCCTGTCTGGCAGACGTCCAAAGAAGCTCCAAGGGCTATGGCCGCATATGAGAGCGCCATCAACAATTTGGATCGCAAAGGGCTCATTGATCGGACTCGAGTCGGGATCACAGGATTCAGCCGGACCTACTGGTATGTTACCTACACCCTCACACATTCCAAACACCATTTCTCGGCAGCAGACATTGCTGACGGGGCAGACTTCAGCTATTTCCAATATATGGCGGTCTCAAACGCGATTCCGGCGGTGGCGGCGGAATATGAGCATGTGTATGGCGGTCCCCCGTTCGGGAAAACACTACCGCACTGGCTGAAGGAGTCGCCGGCATTTCTTATGGACAAGATCGAAACGCCGCTCCGCATTCAAACATTAGATCCGGTGTCATTGTTATGGGCTTGGCATTGGTATTCCGGATTATCGCGGCTAGGTAAGCCCATCGAGATGATTTACATCCCAGAAGGAACACACATGCTTGAGAAGCCGTGGGATCGCATGATCTCGCAGCAAGGCAACGTGGACTGGTTTTGCTTCTGGCTCAAAGGCGAGGAAGATCCTGATCCCGCCAAATCCCAGCAGTATGAGCGCTGGCGCGAATTGCGAAAGCAGCATGAGCAGAATGAAAAGAAGCCTTCTTAGTCCGGTTCTCGCGCAGCTTAATCGAATCATCCTTCGTCTAACACCCACGTGTCTTGGGTCTCAAAGTTTTAAGAGTGGTTTGCGTTGGACCAGTATGGCTAAGACTAAGTAATGAAGCGATGAGTTCTGTCCTCAACAACCCAAGTGGATGCTCTCAATGAAGCGCCGAGTCCTGTCACTAACCGCTTATTAGCGGCACTGCCGAGCGATGAGTACGAACGCCTCGTGCCGCACTTGCGACCGATCCATCTCTCCAGAAATAGAATCCTCTACGAGGCCGGCGATGAAGTGCGTAATGCGTACTTCTTGAATAATGGCATGGCCTCGCTGCTTGCGATTACCGAAGACGGCCAGACTGTCGATATCTGCACTGTTGGGAATGAAGGAGTCATCGGACTGCCAATAGTCTTAAATGTTCCAATCATGCCTAGTCGGGTGGTGACCCAACTGCCATCTGATGCGTTAATGCTCAAGAGTGAGCTGCTCCTCGTGGAGTTCAA
>Ga0070698_100000471_pt1 | contig 42715 bp, 44 predicted proteins | sample KBSK1502metaG_FD_65477 | JGI IMG/M metagenome (GOLD analysis project Ga0070698, IMG submission 65477) | Corn, switchgrass and miscanthus rhizosphere microbial communities from Kellogg Biological Station, Michigan, USA - KBS K1-50-2 metaG | ecosystem: Host-associated > Plants > Roots >...
CGCATTTTTGTAGGTGTGGTGGCGATTTCGTCGATGGCTTGACGGCGCCGGGCAGGCGTCACTTCCTTGGGCATTTCAAATTTTCCGATAGGGTAGCGCGGGTCCATTTTGGTGTTTCCTTCCTGCACCTGAATTCATCGCATAAGACACAATAAATCTTTAGGGGTGACGGACTGAGCTACAGATTGCCCGAACAGAGGCATTGTACAGCCGCGGCGGCGTGAGGCGGTCAACGAGAGGAGGCGCGTAAGTTCAATGCGCTCTCCAATTTGGCTGGTCCGCGGTCGGAACGCTGGCGGGCGGCAATGCTACAATGCCGCTCCGTTGCACCGACAGCGAGGGCCAGGGAATCTAATAGTAAGGAGTAATCGAATGCATAATGTGGTGATCATCGGCAGCGGCTGCGCAGGGCTCACTGCCGCGATTTATGCCGCGCGAGCAAACCTAAAACCCCTGGTGATCGACGGGCATGAACCCGGAGGGCAGCTTTCGCTGACAACGCACGTGGAGAACTTCCCGGGCTTCCCGGACGGGATTATGGGTCCGGAGCTGATCGAGAATATGCGCAAGCAGGCGCAGAAATTTGGGGCGGAGTTCCGGTCGGGGGCGGTCACGGAAGTGGATCTGACGGAGCGTCCATTCAAAATCAATACGCGAGACGAAGTGTATGAGGGCAAGACATTGATTGTCGCGGCGGGCGCGTCGGCGCGATTGTTGGGCTTGCCGAATGAGCGGGAGCTGATCGGTCATGGCGTGTCGACTTGCGCAACCTGCGATGGCTATTTTTTTCGCGGCAAGCCGATCGCCGTCGTCGGAGGGGGCGACTCGGCGATGGAAGAGGCCAACTTTTTGTCGCGGTACGCGAGCCGCGTGTATCTGATTCACCGGCGAAATGACTTTCGCGCGTCCAAGATCATGATTGACCGCGCGCGGGCGAATGAAAAAGTGGAATTCGTGACGCCGAACGTAGTGGAAGAGATCGTCGCGTCGAAGGGCTTGGTGGAGGGCGTGCGGCTCCGCGATACGGAATCGGGCGAAAGAACGGACATTGCCGTGGACGGAATGTTCGTGGCCATCGGACACAATCCCAATACGATTATCTTTCGTGGCAAGCTGGATATGGACGCGAATGGCTATCTGCTGGCCGAACGCGGAACCCTGACGAAGGTCCCAGGCGTATTTATCGCAGGTGACGTGCAAGATCATCGCTATCGGCAAGCGGTCACCGCGGCAGGGTCAGGCTGCATGGCTGCTCTGGACGCGGAAAAGTTCCTCGAAGAGCACAATCATTCCTGAGGTTTCTAGGCGGGCCCGAGGCGCGCGGGGATAATCAAGTTTGATGCTCCGGACGACTCTGCTGAAGCTGTCGGAGAGCCCTGGATTCGCGCACTGGGTTACTTCCAACGGCGCCACGCGAAGGATGGCGCGGCGGTTCGTTGCGGGCGAGACGCTGGACGAGGCTGTAGCGGCGGCGCGGAAGTGCAACAACCTAGGCATGTTGGTGAGCCTGGATTACCTCGGCGAGAATGTTTCCACTACAACGGATGCGCAGCGCGCGCGTGACGCGTATTTGGAGATTTTCGACCGCATCGCGCAAGAGAAGCTGTACGCCAACGTTTCTTGCAAGCTCACGCAGCTTGGTTTGGACCTGAGCGCGGAGTTCTGTGAAGGCTTGGTGCTTTCCGTAGTGGAGCGCGCGGCCAGCTACCACAATTTTCTGCGCGTGGACATGGAAGGATCGATCTATACGCAGCGGACCGTCGAACTGGTGAAACGCATTCGCGCCCGCAACGCGGCTGTGGGCGCGGTGATACAGGCGTACCTTTACCGGAGCGAAGATGACATTCGGGATTTGCTGACGTATAGCTGCCGAATTCGGTTGTGTAAGGGAGCGTACAAGGAATCGGCGGAGGTGGCGTTCGCGCGCAAGAGCGATGTCGACGCCAACTTTGTGCGCTTGATGCAGAAACTACTGTCGAGCGGACTGTATCACGCGATCGCCACGCACGACCCGCGCATGATCGCGGAAACGATTCGCTGGGCGGCGGCCAACAAAGTCACGAAGGACAGCTTCGAGTTTCAGATGTTGTACGGCGTGCGCACGGATTTGCAGCGCAGATTGGTGCGCGATGGGTATCGGATTCGAATTTACATTCCGTACGGACGTGATTGGTTTCCGTATTTCATGCGGCGGCTTGCGGAACGTCCGGCAAATGTTGGATTTTTGTTGCGAAATTATTTTCGGAAGTGATGCTGCAAAGTTATTTCGTCCGGCGAATTCTGTCCCGCGGATGACCTGGAAGAGAACTAGCCGATAGCTGAACAACAACACTAGAGCTTGCGGCAAACAGTGACGCCGTCGCGCAAAGGAATCAATACGGTATAGAGATTCTTTGCGGCATAGGTCAGGCGATTGAACTCGTGCACACCGGCGGTATCCGCGTCGTTTGCTTCTGCGGGGCGCGCCGCTCTGCCGGACCATAGGGTATTGTCCGTAACGAACAAGCCGCCTTGCCGGAGCTTGGGCAGAGCCGCGCGCATGGCATCGGGGTACTGGCGCTTGTTGACGTCGTTGAAGATGAAATCGAATTTACCCGGCGCTTTTTTCACCAATGCGAGCGCGTCGCCTACTTGCACGTGGATGCGCTTAGCAACGCCAGCCTTGCGAAAATGTTCCTGAGCGCGCTTGGCGTTTTGCGGATCGCCATCGGTATAGAAGACCTCGGCTTTAGGTCCCGCGGCGCGTGCGAGCCAAATCGTGGAGTACCCGATTGCCGAGCCCATTTCAAAGATGCGCCGCGCGCCGGAAGTCTGGACCAATAAGGCCAGCAGCCGCGCGACGGCCGGACCGATGATGGGCACGTCCTTTTCTGCGGCATATTCTTCCATGGCGGCGATGACTGCATCGCGTTTGGGAAGAAGCTCGTAGATATATTGGTCGACATCCTTTTCCATGAACGCACTGCGCAAGTTGTCGGTGAGGATCATAGGCTCTCTCCAGGATTCAACACGTGAAGCTGCAGCCCGGCAATGTCCTTGGTTTCTTGCCGAAGCGCGTCCGGTGTGCCGGTCAGAAAGGGAAACGTCGCGTAATGCATGGGGATGACGTGGCGGACTCCGAGGAAACGGATGGCGTACGCGGCTTCGCGAGGGCCCATGGTGAAGTGGTCGCCGATGGGCAGGAGGGCAACGTCAGGTCTGTACAATTCACCGATCAATTTCATATCGCCGAATAGCGCGGTGTCGCCCGCATGATACAACGTGAAGCCGCCCGGCATTCGGATGACGAAGCCCGCAGGCTCGCCACCATAGAGGCGAGTACCTTGATCGTCGATCGAATTGGAGTGAAACGCGTGCGTCATGGTGACTTCGAACTCGCCTACCTTCTGCGTGCCGCCCTTGCCCATAGGTTTGGTCTCATCTTCGAATCCCTTGCTCTCGAGCCATAGGCAGGTTTCAAAAATGGCGACGATCTGGGGCTTGTGCTGCTTCGCTAGAGCCAGCAAGTCGCCCATGTGATCGGTGTGAGCGTGGGTAAGAAAAATCACGTCGAGGCTTGGAACGCTCTTCAGCGGCGCCGGACAGCGTGGGTTGGTCATCACCCAGGGATCGATCAACGCGACCTGGCCCGACGGCGTCGTAAGCGAAAACGTGCTGTGGCCGAAGTAAGTGACTCTGTTGCCCTTGAGGTCGAGCACTGGACACCTCTAGAAAACGATGCAGAATTGCGCGGAACTAGTGATGTGCCGCGGCGGCGGAGCCTGTGTCCGCGGCTAGGAGGGTGCGGATGGTCGCTTCATACGTCTCTCGATTACTGGCGCCGAACAGGTGGGTTACTTGCCGGCCGTCCTTCGAGTAAAAAAACGAGGCGGGAAGGGCGCCGTTCCAATCGGGCAGAACAGCTTGCGTGAAGGCCGACTCGTCACCGGCCTTTTTCCGATAGTTGGGGAATATGGGCTTATAGCGCGCCATAAAGCGCCGCATGAGGATCAAGTCCCCGTCCTGATCAAAATTGACGCCCACAACACGCAAGCCCTTGGGGGCGTATTGCTTGGCCAACTCGTTGAGCATGGGATATTCGTCGCGACAGGGCTCGCACCAAGTGGCCCAAAAGGCGACGATCAGGGGCTTGCCGCGATACTGATCGAGCATCTTCTGATAGCCTAGCGCGTCGATCAATGGAGGGTCGTGCGGCACGCTGGTCGGAGGCGCGGCGAGGACGTTCGCCGTGGCGAGCAGGAGTGCTAGCAAAGCGGTGGAGAGTCTCATGAGTGTTCCTTCCTCAACCATTCTATCCGGATGAGCGGAAGTTGAGAAACCTCTCTGCGCCGCGTAGAATTGAAGTATGTGGCTTGTTGGCTCAAGCAATGCCGTGATATAAGGAAATTTCCGCAGGTCGATCCCTTTAGCCAAGCGATCCTTAGGTCTGCGGTCCGAACGAAGGAGATCCCGAATGGCTTACGTGATTGCCGAGCCTTGTATAGGCACGAAAGACACGGCCTGTGTGGACGTGTGTCCGGTGGACTGCATCCACCCGCGCAAGGACGAACCTGAGTTTGAGGGTGTGAAACATCTCTTCATCAACCCCGCGGAGTGCATCGATTGCGGGGCGTGCGTGCCCGTGTGTCCCGTGACGGCAATTTTTGCTCTCGAGGATTTGCCCGAGAAATGGAACAGTTACACGCCGATCAACGCGGACTACTACGCGAAGAAGTAGCGCGATCGGACTTGCTGCGAATACGCACGCTCAGCGCTCAAGCTGTATCTGACAAAGGTATCCTCGATCGTAGTCGACTCTTGCTAGCACTTTGAGATCCCCAAGATTGTCCCGGCGCAGGACGCTATTGAGCGTGTCTCCCCTGGAAGAATTGACAAAAACCCAGAGAACCTGGGGGCTTCGGGGCGAGATTCCCGATGCGACGTCCACGGCATGGTCGTCTTCGAGGAGAGGAAGAAAACGGATTTCCTGTAGTCTGCTGCCGCTTTTGGGGAGGTAATAGTAGAGCAGCGGCATATTGCAAGTTGCGCTGCGAAAGACCTGACGAATTGGAATTTGATTTTGGAGCAAGAAGTTTGCCACTTGCTCCGCGTTATGGCAGGAACCCGAATCTGGGGAGTCCAAGTCGGCGCGCTTCGAGAGGACCTGAAGCGAGAGGACGATCAGCACTGAAAAAGCCACGATCCGCCAGGTTGGTTTCCACCCTCGCCAATACGGGTAGATATACTTGCCGAGATAGACCAGTCCAGCTGCCGCCGCCATGAAATAGACAGGGAGCAGAAAGAGCCATACCCTAGCGAAGGGCGCGAACCGGAAGACCGCGAGAGCCGCAAGACACCAGGCAAAAATGGCCGCGATGAAACGCCTGTGACGATCCAAGTTTTTGAGCGGAAGCAAGAGAGACAAGACGAATCCAGCTGGCAATAGAAGCATTCCCCATACCGTCAGGTCCCGGTTCCACACCTGCCAGGTCTCCCGGAGCAATCTAAGGTTTTTCGAAATGAACGAGGCAAAATTCAACTTCGCGACGGTAGGATTAGCAATTACAGCTTTGACTCCAGAGACCACAAAAATCGGCGAATAAAAAGTGACGGTGAGAAGGCCGGCCAGAATCAGCGAAACGATGTAGAACTTCGCGAATGGCTTAGCATAAGTGGGTCGCTTTTTTCGGACAGAAAGCGCCAACCACAAGAAGATCGCGCCTGCGGGGAATAGCATGATCGGAATGGTATAGAAACCGATGGCCGTGCATACGGCCAACAACAGGAAAAGCAGCGGGTCGGTCTTGCGTTGCAGCAACGTCGCGACAAAAATGAGAAGCAAGAAGCAACATCCGAGGATCATATAACCACGCGAATTGGCGGAAAATTCGATCAAGATCGAGGAGGTCGCGACCAGCGAAGCGGCTACGACAGCGGGCAGGCGTCCGTAGAGCTGTCTGCAGGCAAGATAGGTGAGCGGAACCATCAGCGTTCCCGCGGTTAGTGCCGGCAGGCGCAATGCCCAGAGGTGGTTGCCGAAAATGGCGGTCGAAAAATGCGTCAGCAAGCTGTTGAAGACGTGGTTCTCCGGCTCAGTGTAGATGGAAACAAGTAAGTAGAGGGGCTTGGAGGCATAATCGAGGTAGCTGCTCGCTTCGTCAAATCGTACCGGCTGAGACAAAAAGAATAGGCGGTCTATCAAACCCACGGTGGTCAAGACGAAGACGTCAAAGATCTCTGATTTATCTGTATGTCGAAACGCATAACGGCCAAGGTTGACCGAACGTTCCCAACCTCGATGCAAATAGTCGAATTGGGCGGCAAGTAATCGGGTCAAAGCTGCCCGCCACCAGGAAATAATGGCGGCTAAGAGCAACGCCGAGAATCCGACCATGCGCACCAGAAGTTGCTTTTGCTCGTAGAACTCCCTTGTTAGTCTCTTCGCGGTCAGCTCTCCGCCGTACTGCCGTTGGAGCATTTCAACTAACGACGAGTACGGCAGCCGAGACGCAATCAAACAAACGATTCCGATGATGAGGAGCAGCCCCAGGGTGGCGTAGACCAAGCCCTGCGCCCAAGGAGAAGCAATCTTCGGAGAAAGACTAACTTCGTTTTTCATGAACCCTTCGCAATTCGAGCTTCACGATCCCTGCTACATCACCTAGTTAGATCCAGAAACTGCCAAAATCGGATGAGCTTGGTGGCTGCTCGGAACGATATCATCGGGGCGCGGCACCTTGCAGCGGAGCCTGTCGGCCCTAGGTTCGGCTCGCAAAATGCCAGGTTCCAACTTTCTGGGACAGGGAATCATCCTATTTAGGACCCACGGAGGATGCTGGTGAAGAGCGTACTTCGGCGATGTGTGACGATTCTCGTTTGTACTGGCACCGCCATCGGGGCACCGCAAAAGCCGTCCGCGCCATCCACGCCTCAGGAAGCGCGGAGGACCACCACGCAAGGAGTCGAAGGCACGTGGGTAGGCACATTGCAAGCCGGCGATGCCGCCCTTCATCTCGTCCTACACATCTCAAGAGAGTCTGGCGGATCCCTGAAGGGTGCGTTAGACAGCCTGGATCAGGGGGTCTACGGCATTGAGGCGTCCTCCGTGAAGCAGTCCCCCAATGCGGTCAGCTTTGAGGTGGCTTCCGTTAACGCTTCTTACGAAGGCAAAGTTTCCATGGATCATCGCACCATAGAAGGAACGTGGTCGCAGGGCGGTGCTAGCCTTCCGCTGATCTTCCGACGTCAAGCGCTCACCGCCGGCGCGAAGCCATCCGGGGCCGTGGCCAGCTCGGAAGGAACGTGGCAAGGAGCGCTGGAAACGAACGGCATGCGCTTTCGGCTTCAATTGCACGTATCGCACGATACGCAGGGCAATCTGGTCGCAGCCCTGGACAGCATCGATCAGGGAATCAATGGGTTTCCCGCGACGCATGTCAGCCAGAAAGACTCCGCCGTCCATTTTGATTTGCCGGCAGTTGGGGGCAGCTACGAGGGCACTTTGAACGCTGCTAAAAATGCGATCTCCGGGACTTGGACACAAGGCGACAACACCGCCGCACTAACTTTTCAGCGTTCCGATCAAATCTTGCAACTCCGGCGGCCGCAGACTCCTGCCAAACCCTATCCCTACAGGGAAGTGGAATTGTCATTTCCCAATTCCAAGGCGGGCGTCTCCCTCGCAGGAACGCTGACGGTGCCGCGCGGACAAGCGCCGTTTCCGGCAGCCATCCTTCTTGCGGGCTCCGGGCCACTCGATCGAGACGAAGCCGATGATGGCCATCGTCCCTTTTTGGTTTTGGCGGATTACCTCACGCGCAATAGTATTGCGGTACTTAGGTACGACAAGCGCGGGGTCGGCAAGTCGACGGGCAACTACGACGAGGCAACCACGGCGGACTTCGCAAGTGATGCAGAGGCGGCTCTATCGTTCCTAAAAACACGCAAAGAGATTGCCACGGGGAAAATCGGACTGGTCGGCCACAGCGAAGGAGGCGTAATCGCCCCGATGATCGCCTCGCATTCAAGCGATGTGGCTTGGATCGTGATGCTGGCGGGATCCGCGACAAAGGGCGAGGAGACGCTGCTACTGCAATCCGACCTCATCACGAGAGCGGCGGGAATGAGCGACGAACAAATCGCGAAAAGCCTGGAATTCGACAAGCAATCCTATCTGCTGGTGCGGCAAGAAAATGACCGCGCGATGCGAGAAAGCAAGCTGGGAGAGCTGATCAAAGTGAGCGGTTTGGGTCCAGCGATGCCCCCCGCCTTTCTACAGCGGCAAATTCATTGGATCAGCTCGCCATGGTTCCGATATTTTCTTGACTATGATCCTGTGCCCGCGCTAGAGAAAACGAAATGCCCAGTGCTGGCGCTCAGCGGCGAAAAGGATCTGCGAGTGCCGCCGAAAGAGAATTTGCCGCTGATCAAGAAAGCTTTGGAAGAAGGCGGGAACAAAGATGTCCAGGTCACCGAGCTGCCCGGCCTCAATCATTTGTTCCAGCACTGCGTGACCGGTCTGCCGACGGAGTCTCGCGCAATCGAAGAAACCTTTGCGCCCGAAGCGTTGCAAGCTATATCCGAGTGGATTGCGAAACATACAGGTGCGTAGCGGTCGGGAGGGTATTTCCCACTCTCCCCGACCTACCGCCAGCGATGCGCGCACCGCTGTTCCATCAGCAAGTTTCGGCTTCGCGCGCTCCAGGTTATGCTGTCTTATAAGGAGAGCAGCCTGTCCCCGTGCCGCCTAAGCTCCAGCTAACTCTGCTCGTCCACGCCCACCAGCCCTGCGGCAATTTCGAACACGTTTTCGAGCAGGCCTATGCCCGCTGCTACAAACCCTTCATGGACGTCCTGGAAAAACATCCCAGCGCGCACATCGGCCTGCATTATTCGGGTCCACTGCTGACCTGGATAGAACAGCATCATCCCGAATATTTCGAGCGTTTGCGAATTCTCGTCAAGCAGGGCCAGGTGGAAATGGCTGGCGGCGGTTTCTACGAGCCGATCCTGATTTCCATTCCACCTGCGGACCAACGCGAGCAGATTGTCCGGCTGGCCGATTACATTGAACGGCATTTTGGCCGCCGGCCGTCTGGAGCATGGCTGGCCGAGCGCGTATGGGAGCCGCAGCTCGCTTCTGTGTTGGCGGAAGCCGATGTGAGCTACACGGTACTCGATGACATTCACTTTCTGTCCGCTGGATTCGAACAGGAAGAACTATTTTGCGACTACATCGCCGAAGATCGCGGGCAGGTCGTCCGGTTGATCCCAGGACAGAAATCACTGCGTTATCTCATTCCGTGGGATACCGTGGAGAGGGTCATTGCACATCTGCGCGAGACAGCCAGCGCACATCCTGACGGTGTTGCCGCGATGGGCGATGACATGGAGAAGTTCGGCGTATGGCCGGGCACGTTCGAGCATTGTTACCAGGACGGCTGGCTGGAGAAATTTTTTACTGCGGCGGAAGAGAATTCCGATTGGCTGAATCTATCGACTCCGAGTGAATACCTAATGTCGCATGCGCCACAAGGCCGCGCCGACCTGCCCACCGCTTCGTATACCGAGATGATGGAATGGGTGCTTCCCACACGCGTCCGCCAACGTTACCACTCCGCGCTCAAGGAGTTCGATACACGACCAGAGGTGTTGGCGTTCTTTCGTGGAGGTCCGTGGCGCGGCTTTTTCCGCAAATACTCGGAATCCAATCTGCTGCACAAGAAAATGCTACATGTCTCGCGGCGCATTGCCGCCGCACCCAAACGGCGAACTGGCTCGAAGCCCGCCGAAGAGTTGGAAACGGCACGTGACTTGCTACTGCGCGCGCAATGTAATGACGCTTATTGGCATGGAATTTTTGGCGGGCTGTATGCACCTCACCTCCGCACCGATCTTTGGCGCAATTTGATTCGCGCAGAGGTCATCTCGGAGCGGCAAACACCAGGCGCGCTCGATCCCCGCGTGGAAACGCAAGATTACGATTGCGATGGTAACGACGAGCTGCTCTTCACGGCGCCTGAATATCAAGCGTTGTTGAAGCCGTCCGATGGGGGCACGCTGGCGGCCTTGGATTTTCGCGCGACAGACTCGACACTCATCAATTCCATTCAGAGGCGCCCCGAGGCGTATCACGCTCGACTGCGCGATCCGAGCTATCGTCCGCCAACGTCGACGGCAGCGGCCTATGAGCAGACCAAGGTCAAAGAAGCCGGTCTGGAACGCTTTCTCCAATACGACCGCTGGGCACGTCATACCTTTCGCCTATTTCTGTTCGAGCCGACGCGCACGCACGCGGACTATGAACGGCTCGCGCTGCAGGAAGATATCGGCTTCGCCGGTGGCAATTACGCAGCAAACAGCGCGAGCGCGCACGATGCGCAGTTGGTGCGCGAGGGAGCACTCGCCTCGCGCGCCAGAAAGGTTGACACTGGCAGCAGACTGTCGGTCACGAAGGTATTTTCATTTGGTCCTGCGCCTCGTGGATGCGAGGTTGCCTGCGAAGTCAAAATCACGCTGGCGACTGGGCTGGAGAGCCCGGTTGCCATCGGCGTCGAATCGGTGGTGAATCTTCTTGCGCCGACCGAACCCGACCGATTTTTTGAGACGCCGTTCGGTCTACACAATCTCCGCTTCAGCGGAGCTCTGCCTGGACCTGTCTTAAGAATGGAGGATGGTTGGCAGCGCCTGCGAGTCGGATTGCACGCTCCCGGAGCGGAACACTTCTGGATCGCGCCCATTGAAACAGTCTCAGAATCGGAGGAGGGTTTCGAGCGGGTGTATCAGGGTTCGCAAATACTGGCAGTGTGGAGACCGGATCTGTCCACCGCGAAGTCTTGGAGCGGACACGTGGTGTGGAGGGTTGAAGCGATTTGAATAGGGCGTTCAACCAGGCAGCAAAAGCCCTGTCTGGGGGGGCCAGAGAGGTTTCAGTGTCTCATTCTACAACCAACAAATTCTGAGCGAATGGCCATTCCTCATCGATCCATTGACCGCTACATCGAAATCCAGTGCGTTCCGCCATGCGGAGGACTTCCTCTGGCCGATACTTATGAGAGCTCTCCGTCCAAATCGTCTCGCCAGCCTCGATCATTACGCCGAGCCCTGCAGCGGGTATTTCCACGCGCTGGTCTTGCAAAGAACGCAGGTGCATTTCGATCCTGCGCTCTTTGGTGTTCCAGCGGGCTTCGTGGCGGAAACACGAAAGATCAAAATTCGCGCCAAGTTCGCGATTGATGCGCGCCAAAATGTTCAGATTGAATGCCGCAGTCACGCCAGCAGGGTCGTCATAGGCCAAGAGTTGAGTATTTATGTCTTTTTCCAGGTCGGTTCCTAATAGCAGTGCATCGCCCGGTTGGAGAACGGCGCGAATCTCACGCAAGAAGTCCTCGCCGGCTTCCCGATCGAAGTTTCCAATGGTGCTGCCGAGAAACAGCACGAGCAGATGATCTTGGTTATCCAACCTTCCCGCAACGGAGCGCAGGCCTTCGATATAGGGCTGCTCGTACCCAACGATGCTAACCATATCGATATACCTGAGCTCTTTTTCGCAGGCCGCCAGAGCCGATGGCGAAATCTCGATAGGGTAATAGTAGGTTTTCTGGCGGCGCGAAAGCGCCTCTAGAATCCAGCGGGTCTTCTTCCCGGTGCCGCTCCCTAGCTCGGCTACATGGACTGGAAAGGGCAGGCGATTCACAATTTCGACCGCGTATTTCTCCAGCAGACGCGCATCGGCGCGTGTCAAGCCGTATTCCGGGAGCACGCAAATGGTCTCGAACAGCGCCGAACCTACTTCGTCGTACAAATATTTCGATGGAAGCTCTTTCTGGACGGGCTTCGTCAAACCATCGCGAACCGCGTCCGCGAACTCGGACACATGTCTAGTGGGAAGAGTATAGGTCAGCATCGCGGCTCCCAAGCCTGCTCTTCAGCTAGTCTTCAACGCAGCGGAACGTGGCGTACACGTACGGGTAATTAGGCTGGAACCAGTTTCGAAACGACCGCCGCAACATGCAGGCGGCTGTGCGGGGGGAGCCGCCCTTCATTACGTAGTGTTTTCCGTCAAAAAAATTGGCCGAATACCCGGGATAGAAGGGCATGGGCGTGAAGCCGGGGAAAGGCGCGAATGTTGTGCGCGTCCATTCCCAGCCATTGCCCACAATATCGTGAACGCCGAAAGCGCTGGCGCCTCGCGGGTAGGAACCTACCGGACTAGTATCCCAATGAGCGAAATCAAAATTACCATACCGCGGGCTGGGCGCCTCATCGCCCCAGGGATAGGTCCGCTCGACGCCGTCTTCGGAAGTGCCGTAGGCCGCGCGATGGAATTGCTCCTCGGTCGGTAACTTGCGGCTCAGCCACTTCGCGTACGCGCTTGCTTCCGCGTGGCTTACGTATACGGGCCAATCCAGGGGCAATTGGATCTCTCCAAACATTGTCCGATATACCCATAAGCTTCCGTCACGCCGCCAGAATGTGGGGTGCTTGATGTGATTCTGCTTTTTCCAGGCCCAGCCGTCATCGCTCCACAGCGATTTGTTCTCGTAACCCCCGGCATCCATGAACTGCAGAAAGTCGCGATTCTTCACGTTATAGTTGTCGATCGCGAACTCCGGCACGAAGACTTCATGGGCTTCTAGTTCGTTATCCCAGCCGAATTCCTCGTCCCCTGTGCGCTTCAGACCGAGGGTCGCGGGACCCGCAGGAATTTCCACGAGGTGTGACTTCGCGCGTGGTGTTTTCCAGACTGCTTCTTTTGCGGCGGGGACCTTTCTGTCTGCAGGAAGCTGGTGAAGCATGTATGCCAAGGTCTCAGCGTGCATCAATCTGTGCTCCACGGCAACTTCAAGCATAGAGAACAACAGCGGGTGTCCTTCCGATGGTTTGGCGAGCGCCCCGGCGATTGCTTGGTCCAACTCCTGGCGAATCTTGAGGTTATACCGTCCAATTTCCTCGCGCTTGGGCCAATCGGTCGCTTTGTCGGTCGGCAATCCGCCGCCGACAGGATCGATGCCAAAGGCAAACAACTTATCGAATGTTTCATGGAACGACCGCAGGCCGAATGCGCGTTGCGCGAGCAAGTTCCAATCGAAAGCTTCCACATGACCCAAATAGAAAATCACGCGGTGGCGCTCCGGAATAGGTCGGTCGTACATCGCCTCTTCACGGACGATAGCAAACACCTCGTCCGTTTGGTTGCGCGCGCTGGCTAGACGGGATTGAAGATCGTGTCGAGTGCGGACGGCGGTAGTAGAAGATCCCATGGCAATACCCCAATACCCCAATTCCCCTTCCGTTGGATGCCGCTTCCGCGCGAAGGATGCGCCAAAATTCAGCGCAAGGGGGCTAGGCGAAGTATCATGGTCCCCCTCGCAGAGCGGAGCTGTCAACCGAAATGAATGCGAAGCCCACCATTGTGAACGAGAGTACCATTGAGTTTGATAAGGTGACATACAGCTTTCAGGGTAGCTCGCCTAATACCGTAGTCTCTGATATTTCACTGAAAGTTAATCCGGCTGAAACCCTTGTTCTGCTGGGTCGCAGTGGTAGTGGCAAGACGACGCTACTCCGGCTGGTGAACCGCCTGTTGCTGCCTACCGGGGGGCAGGTGCTGGTGCAAGGCCAAGCGACTTCCGAGTGGGATCCCATTCCATTGCGGCGCAAGATCGGCTACGTAATCCAAGAAGGCGGTCTATTTCCGCACTTCACCATCGCGGAAAACATCGGATTGGTTCCCAAGCTGGAGAAATGGGACGGGGATCGCATCGCGAAGCGCGTTAGCGAGCTCCTTACATTAGTGGGACTTGAGGCCGATCGATTCGCCTCTCGCCGGCCTCACGAACTCTCCGGTGGTCAGCGACAACGTGTGGGTGTGGCGCGTGCTCTTGCGGCCGATCCTCCCATTCTTCTGATGGACGAGCCGTTCGGCGCACTTGATCCGGTCACCCGGGCGGAACTGCAGCGCGAGTTCCGCTCGTTGGCTCGCCGCTTAGGGAAGACGATTGTTTTTGTCACTCACGATGTGCGCGAAGCTCTCCTTCTTGCTACGCGAATTGTCCTACTGGAGCGCGGGCACATCGTCACTTCTGCCCCACCCGAGGAGTTTCTCCACGTCGATCACCCTGAAGTCCAGGCTTTCGCTCTCTCCCTCGGCGCTCTTCCCGGAGCGACCGCATGAGCCCGTGGAGATTCTTCCATGAACATAGCGCCGAAATCCTGGAGGCCACACTCACTCACTTGACGCTGGTTCTGGTCGCAATGGCGTTCGCTATTGCCATCGGCGTGCCGCTGGGCTTGCTGATCGTCCATCGGCCCGCGCTGCGTAATCTTTCGCTCGGCATTGCCAGCGTTTTGCAGACCATCCCCAGCCTCGCGCTGTTTGGCTTCCTGATCCCAATTCCGTTCCTCGGTGGGATTGGTCGCCGGACAGCAATTGTCGCCCTGGTTCTTTACGCGTTGCTCCCGATTTTGCGAAATACCTACGTCGGCCTGACGGGCATCGATCACGCCGTCTTGGACGCTGCCGAAGCCATGGGCATGACCACGGCACAGATAATGTGGCAAGTGCGCCTCCCGCTGGCATTGCCGGTGATTCTCGCCGGTATCCGCACGGCCACGATCATCACGATTGGTGTTGCTACCATAGCCGCCGCCATCGGTGCGGGGGGACTCGGCACGTTCATATTTCGTGGCGTCGCGATGGTCAGCGATGCAGTCATTCTGGCAGGCGCGATTCCGGCGGCGCTCCTGGCTATCCTCGCCGATGTCTTCCTTGGCTGGCTCGAACGTCGTCTTCGCGTCGCCTGACGTTGCTTCTTGCTCGATTTCCCTAACTTCTCTTAGCTCCTCAACATCCTTTCGTGAGACATTCCCACGATGCGTCGCGCGGCCTTCTACTTCCTTTATTTTTTCTACCTCATTAACCTTCTTGTCCTGTCCGGCTGCCGCAGTTCATCGCAACCTCATATCACCATCGGCTCGAAATTCTTCACCGAGCAAGTTATCCTCGCCGAGCTCCTCGCTCAGCATATTGAAGGGCGCACGGGTGTCCACGTCGAGCGCAAGACGAATCTGGGCGGCACTCTCCTTTGCCACAAAGCGCTACAAGCTGGTCAGCTCGACATCTACGTTGAATACACCGGCACCGCGCTAACCGCTGTACTCAACGAAACACCGAACGGTGATTCCAAGGCGGTTTACGATCGCGTCAGGGAGCAATATTCTCAGCGGTTCAACTTCGAGGTTACTGAGCCACTCGGTTTCGAGAACACCTTCGCGATGGTGGTGCGTGGCGACGACGCACAGCGGTTCCACTTGCGCAATATCTCAGACATTGTTCCGTTAGCCCCGCGCTGGCGCATCGGCGTTGGATACGAATTTCTCGAGCGCCCCGACGGCTTCCGTGGCTGGAGTGAGCGCTATGGACTCCACTTCGCCGGCCAGCCAAGCGTCATGGATCTTGGTTTGATCTACCGGGCTTTAGTGGACAAGAAGGTGGACATTGTCGCCGGAAATTCCACCGACGGCCTCATCGACGCTCTGCATCTTTTCGCCCTGGCTGACGATCGCCATTACTTTCCGCCTTACGATGCTGTCCCGATCGTGCGTCGGGATGCGCTCGCCAGATTTCCTGGCCTTCGCCCGACTCTAGCCGACCTTGCCGGCAAGGTTTCCGCCGAAGAAATGCGTCATCTCAACGCCGAAGTGGATGCCGATCAGCGCGACGTCCCGGCGGTCGTCCGCGGATTTCTGGCTTCCAAGCGTTTATAGCGAACCAAAGCAGCGAAATGGACAGGCCCGCGCATTCAATCCGTAATCATTTCGCCAAATAATCCACGAAGCCCGCTGGTGCGGCATCACAGTCGCGACCACAATAGACATGCTTGCTAAGTCATGCCACCAGCTTCACGGCAACGTGAACGCCAGCACGTAATCTCCCTGCTTCGTTCCCAGTTTTCCGTGTCCTCCCGCGGCGATCACCACGTATTGCTTTCCGCTTACGCTGTAGGTCATCGGCGTAGCCTGCCCACTCGCCGGCAGCTTGAATTTCCATATTTCTTTCCCGGTTTCCACATCGAACGCCCGCAGGTAGTCGTCCATCGCCGCGGCTGTAAAAACCAAGCCGCCGGCTGTCACGATTGGCCCGCCAAAATTCACCGTGCCCGTTTCCCTATCCGCCGCGTAGCTACCGAGCGGCGCCTCCCACACTTTTTTGCCGGATAAAACATCGAGGGCCAGGGTCGTGCCCCACGGCGGGGAGGTGCACGGTGTCCCCTTCGGCGACAAAAACGGCTCGCGATACATTGCAAATGGCGCGCCGGTTTGCCGTGCGAACTCCCCTTTCATGCGATTTTCTCTCTCCGAATACACTTGGCCAAGCTTGGCGCGTTCGATCAGCCTCACCCACATCGCCAGGTGGTTCATGTTCATGATGAGAACGTGCCGTTGCGGGTCGAAGGCAGAACTACTCCAATTTACACCGCCCGCATTGCCCGGAAACACGAGCGTGCCCTGCACACTAGGCGGAGTGAAAATCCCTTCGGAACGCGAGGACTTGATCCTGTCTTCGCACCACTGCTTGTCCTCCGGAGTGAATCCGAAAGCATCGCCGGGCTTCAGCCCTTCTCGCGCCAGCGAAATTCCCGCGGGCTGAGTCGGCCACGCGTCTTCGCCCGGAATGTCGCTCTTTGGCACCGGCCGTTCTTCCACGGGAAACAGCGGCTTGCCGTCCAGCCGGTTTAGGATAAACACGCGTCCCATCTTCGTCGTAATCGCGATTGCGGGCGTGTTTTCTTTCCACGTAAATAGCGTCGGCTGAGATGCAACGTCGTAGTCCCACAAATCGTGATGCACCACCTGGAAGCCCCAAACGAATTCTCCGGTCGTCGCGTGCAGCGCCACCACCGAGTTCGCCCACTTATTATCGCCGCGGCGAATTCCGCCGAAATAATCCGGACTCGCACTGCCCGTGGGCACGAATACCAAATCGTGCCCTTCGTCTACTGCCAACGTCGACCATGCGTTACCAGCTCCTGTCCGCGGCTGCGTCTTGTTGGCCCAGGGAATGGGATCCCAGGTCCATCGCAATTTCCCAGTTCGCGTATCGAATGCGCGCACAATCCCGCGCTCCAGATCAACGGCGCGATTGTCCCCGATAGACGACCCGAGAATTACGAGGTTCCCGGCAATCGACGCGGCCGAAGTGACCTGGTAATCGCCCACGTCGCGAAGATTCACATCTTTGGTCAGATCGATCTGTCCGGCATCGCCAAAATCCGCGCATGGTTTTCCGCTCTGCCCGTCGAGCGCGATCAGGCGTGCATCCAGCGTCCCGATAAATACCCGTAGAGCGCAAGGCTGTCCCTGTTCTCCGGCGGAATCGCGCCATGCCGAAACGCCGCGCGATGTCACTTCCGAGTAGCCATGCGAAAGATCCAGCTTCGGATCGAATTCCCAGAACTTTTCTCCGCTTTGTGGGTTCAGCGCAATAACGTGATCGTACGGTGTGCTCAAAAACAGCTTGCCCTCGACCAGGATCGGCGTAGCTTCGAACGCCGCCTTATGATTCAGATCCGTCTGTACGCTGAGCGCTCCTGTCTGATACGTCCACGCTACGCGCAATGCTCCGACGTTCGCACGGTTGATTTGCGAGAGTGGCGAATACCGTGCTCCGCCCGCATCATTCCCGTAATGTGGCCACGCCGAATCCGGTACCGACTGCGAGCGTGCCAGGCAAGCCAGGGAAAGCGTGCACGTGGCCCGCAGAGCCCATCGCCACCCAAGGATCCATTTTCGTTTCTTCATAGGCTCAACACATATCCAAGATCGTGGACAGCCGCAACCGCGTTGTGAAGACCGGGCTAGAAAAGAAATCACCGAGCGCGTGCCTGCATGCATCCAGAATGGCGTAAATCACAGCCAACGTTGGTCTGGTATAGCCTTCTCAGGACTCGCATCCATTCCAGATTTAACATCTCATTGACATTTTTTGACACATTGGTGACAGTTCCTGATTCCGACTGACCTATGTTCTCGCCCACTTACTGTTCTGCTAGGCGACGGCCCAGCTCGTCTCGCTCTCCTTGCAGGACGCGTTTCCGACATGCGGTTACAAGGAGAAAACGATGAAAAATATTTGCATCCGGGGTGCGCTGGCGGCGTTTTTTGTCCTCGCGTTCGCCAGTTTTTCCACGACTACCAAAGCCTGGGACGATGACATCTTCATCTCTGCTCAGATGCGTGGGCTGGGAGAGGTGCCACCCACTAATAGTCAGGGCAGGGCACTGCTCCGCGCTAAAATCAGTGCCGACAACTCCACCATCACGTTTACACTGACCTGGAGCGGCATTACCGGCCCGCCCTTGTTCAGCCACATCCATTTCGGTCCTTCCAAGGAAAATGGCGGCGTCATGGTGTTCTTCTGCGGGGGCGGCGGAAAGCCCGACTGCACCCAGGCGACCTCCGGTACAGCTAAGGGCATGATCACTGCAAACGACATCACCGGCCCTGCGGCGCAAGGCATTGACCCGGCTCCGGACGGACAATTCTCAGACGTGATTCGCGCCATTCTAACGAACAACGCATACGCAAATTTGCATACCGCAAAGTTTCCGGGCGGGGAAGTGCGAGGCCAAATCATCGTGCATGGTGATGAGGACGAGTAGACTCAGCTGATCGGCGTTGATGCGTCGCTCTGGGGCGCTGCTCCGTCTGCGCCCTGAGTGATCCCAGTGCCGCAGAAAAATCGTGCGGCTCGCGAAGCCCTGCTGGTACGGCATTCGGCGATCTTGAAATAGCCGCTGTTTCATTGCTCTTTGACGCTCGAATGCCCTCTTGTCTCATCCACTTCGCGGGCTGATTTCTGACTCAAAAATTCAGTCACCGCGGATACAAACTCCGCCGTCTTCTCGATTGGCGGCACATGTCCGCACTTATCAAACGTCACCAGTTTCGCTCCCGGAATTTGCGCAGCGTACTTCTCTCCCGATTCCACCGGAAGCAGCGCATCCTGCTTTCCCCACACGACTAACGTCGGTACGCGTATGCTGCCCAGCTTGCCATCCAGCATTTCACCGCCCAAAGCTGGATTGCTTAGCACGCTGTGTACCGTGTAGCTGATGTTCGCGCGTATCCGGTCTTCCAGACCTTTTCGCACCACTTGATCGTTCACCCAGCTCGTGTCATAAAACACCATCTTCAGCAAGTTTCGCTGGCTTGCCAGCGAGCTTGGATTCAAATCGGGTATCGGCCTGTCCTGTTTCAGCCCTGCAGCGTCCACCAACACAAGCTTCTCCACTGCAACCATCTGCGTATCACTCGACGCCTGCGCCGTGTACTTTGCCGAAATCCAGCCACCCAACGATTCGCCCATCAAACTCGGCTTCGCGATCTTCAACTGTTGCAGGAATTCATTCAAGAAGTCCACGTAGGTCTGAATGGTGTAATCGATCATCGGCTTGTCCGATTGCCCGAAGCCGATTTGATCCAGCGCTACCACCCGGTACTTTTGCGAAAGCGGCGCCACCACTCTCCCCCAATCGCCGCCTTTGTTGCTTCCCAGCCCATGCACCAGTACGATCACCGGCCCCGACCCAACGTCCCAGTAGTGAATCGTCTGCCCAAATACCGCGACCGTCTTCTCCTCCGGCTGCTGTACCGCCGCCATTTGCGCAGAGCACGGAGCCACGCACACGATCAACAGCAAAGCAACACTCAGCATCTTCTTGTGCATAGATCCCTCCTCGAAATGCGCTGCTTATTAGCACACGCCCGCCCCATTTACCATCCACCTCCCTAAATATCCGCTTTGCGGGTTTTTCTGCGAGAATGTCGGAGTCTCAGTGTGCGTTTCGGCACCGCAGGCCCTGCAAAATGGCTTCAGCGATTTCTCATGCCGTCGCCGCCCTCGGCATCGGCGCATGCTTCTACAATCCCGGCACGCCCAAAAGTGTTTGGGTGGTCGGTGCGCTGTGCGCCGTCGTTCCCGATCTGGACGTTATTGGATTTCGCTTTGGAATCCACTACGGTGACTTTTGGGGCCACCGCGGATTCACGCACTCTTTGCTTTTCGCTGCTCTCCTTGCGAGCGCAGTGCTTTTCATACGATTTCGCGGCGGTGTTGCTGGTCTCAGCCAACTTTCGCTGTGGACGTATCTCTTCCTCGCAACCGCGAGTCACGGTTTACTGGACGCCATGACCGACGGCGGCCTTGGCGTTGCTTTCTTCTCCCCATTCGACAATCGCCGATATTTCTTCCCCTGGACTCCGATCCAGGTCTCGCCGATAGGCTTCGCTCGATTTTTCAGTCATCGCACTCTCTCGGTCCTCCAAACCGAACTCCTCTGGATCTGGCTTCCGGCTGCCCTACTTGCTGTATCCGCTGGGTTCCTCCGCCGCCCCGACTTCGGCGTCAGTCCCGACCGATAGCGCGATTACCACAACGACCGTCGATTCGCTGCTTCCAGTCTTTTGTAGCGCCGCCCGGACCGTCGGCGGCATCTTTCATTTGATCCTAGACATCTCCCACCAATGGCAACTCTACTTCTTCTTCCTGCGGATGTCGCACAGCATGTCCGAATGGATGTTCAGACCGATGTTCGTCATGTTATAGAGGTGCTCGCTCGCGACCAGCCAAACAATCTCGCAGATCTGACGCTCCGAGTAATACCGCGCCATTCGGGCAAACGTCTCCGGATCGACCTTTTTCTCCTTCGTCAGCTCTGTCGCATAATCCAGCGCTGCGCGCTCCGCATCGCTAAAAAGAGCGCTCGTGCGGTATTGCTCCAGAGCATCGAACTTCGCTTCATTCATCGACGCCTTGATCGTGATCGAACGGCCGATGTCCATGCAGAAAAGACACACGTTGATGCGCGCCACCTGTTCGCGAATCAGCAGGACTATTTCCGCCGGCAACTCCAGCTTCTTGTCCAGCTTGCCAATCTTCGCGTAGAACAGACCAAATGCCGCTGGCAATCGCGCGGAATGCACTTTCAGCGGCGTCAGCACCTTGCCGAATTGCTGGCGCGTAAAGGAATACGCCAGCTTCATCATCAAGCTCTTCGGTTTTTCGATGGGTGGAAGAAATGTTCCCATTTCATGGTTCCTCTGTCTCGGTCGGACTTCGTCCTCTGGTTATACGACGAATGGGAAACGCGAAAATAGACACTCGGGACGACAGGTTTTTGTGGCACGGCGCCACTCGACAATATCGCCTCATCCGTCATCGCTTGAATGGCCGAAAATGGGTGCCTGCAAAAGGAGCCCGACAAGAAAGCTGGCCGCCGCAAGTACCTCTGCATGTCGGTCCTTAAGCGTGATCACGAAGACAATCATTGTGACCAACAGGCCCCATTTGATTGCCTCCTGCCGGAACGCGCTTCCCCATCTCGGATGAATTTCTTCTGCGACAGGAAGCACCAAAGGCCTGCCTAACAGCAACCGATCCTGCCGTGTCGGAACACCTATGCGCCGCATCAGGCGAAAGACGCGCAGCGCCTCCCCCGTGACCAGAATAACGAATCCTGCGAGAGGAGCCAGAGAACCCAACCCAATCGCGTAGCACAAATCGCCCAGGTACGTCCGGCGATAGGGACACCGGTAGGATTCACGCACGACGCCGCTACTTGCCCTGCAGCAAGCGCGCGCCCAAGTACAGAGAATAGCTCCGGCGGCGATGAAGAGGCTCGCGAGGATAAAAGCACGACGTTCCAGTTCATGAGGTGTAGTGCTGTCCTTGACAAAACGCCATACAACATCTTCGCGATCGACCAAATACGTGAGAAAAGCAGCGCCCACAATCAATCGATGAACCAGCGCCTGATGACGATACCCAAATTCAGTCGCCTTCATTGCGGAGTGGCCTATGTTACGTCAGCTCTCGATTCGGTGAAGAACCCGCCTGAGTTCCGACCGACCTGGGTTAACATCGAAACCGTCAACATCGAGAAACCGTTCGAGAAGAAGGACCCAGTGTTTCAACGTTATACGCAGAAGGCAAGACGTGTAGTCCACTCTGCGCGCTATATGGCGGGTCGTGTCGGAAGTCTCGAGATAGACACTGAGCATCTCCTATTGGGGTTGCTGAAGGAAGACAAACGCCTTGCGCATCGCTTCCTCGGCTCACCATGGGCGGCGGAAGAAATCTGGCGAACGATTCAACGAACGAAACCAGCCCGCGAGAGATTTCGGGCCCAGTGGAGATTCCCCTTAGCAACTCAAGCAAAGGTGTGCTGGCCCTTGCGGCAGAGGAAGCTGACCTGCATTCCAACCAGCATATTTGCACAGAACACTTACTGCTCGGCCTCTTCGCGACGAGAAATGCTTCGCCGCAGAGATATTGCATGAGCAAGGCGTTCGTCTCGCACAGAGTCGGGAAGAATTACTGCGAATTCCCCACGATGATTCGGCAATCGAAGAGTTTGTTAGAGAACGCGGCTCGCGGCCAGAGGATGTCGCTGAGTTGCAAGACCGGATCAGATCAATGAAGAGCCGTGTGGGGGAGGCTATCGCACAAAATGACTTTGTAGCAGCAAGCCTATTCCGACGAAGAGGGCAGGGAACGTGACAAGTTGTTTTTGCCATACCAGCAACACGGACTGGTTGACTGGATCTACGATTAGATTCAACCCGTCAAAGTCCATAAGCCTGCGTCCGTTCAAACTCCGACCGGGTTCCTGTTGACAGTGGCAGCACTCGGCGATACGTTTGCTCTCATGGCTGCCGATGTTCTGAGGCTCGCGGTGTTGAAATATACGCTCAACAAGCTTAGAGAATTTCTCAGCAAGGCTAGAGATACGCGTTACGCTACAGTGCGTTATACGGGCGTTCCGATCTGGAGGCCTTGGCGCGACTTGTAACCGCTCGGAGCTGACCCTGCGGGCTTTTAGGCTTCCGTCCTTGCCGTGTCACCGAGCGAATCTGATCATCCGCTGGCAGATCGTCACGAATCAGCTCCCTCCGAAAGAACTGGCTTTATATCCACGATAGGTGTCCCATCGATTGCCTCCAAAGGCCCAACCCTCAGCCGGTTCCCGACGACTTCCAACACTTTTACCCGATGCAATCCCAGTGGATTCGGCCGGTCCGGCGACCGTGTCGCAAAAACCCCCGTAACCGGCAAGTTCTTATCCCCTCGGGGATGCAATTTCAGGATGTCACGTCGACTCTCATGGAGCCACGTGATCAGGATGAGGTCTTGGCCGGCCTCAATTCCTTGCAAGCCCCGCTCAACGCTCGGAATGATTTCTACCCAAGCGTCAGGCGCCCCCTCATTGCCCTGTTTGGGAGCCTCCCTGCGAGTCTTGAGGGAAGATTGAACGAAACCCACCGCTGTCAAGAAATAGCTAGTCGCTTCTGACATCGCCTCAGCTCCTATACACAAACAGCCGGCTTATCTCTGTTGGATGAGTATTAGACTCCATTCCTCGCTTCTTATAACTGCGACTGTTGGGCCCCTGAGCCCGCTCCTCGTAGGACAGACGTTCCTCTCTGTCGTCTTGTCCGCCAACAATTGCAAAACTCGTGGTCGCCGATCGTTCGAACGCCACTTACGTGTTCTTACCCGTTGATTTTGTTCATAAACTGTTAGAAGCAGAGTGGATAAACGCACAGGCCGCCGCGGTTCCAGAGTTGCCCAAGTACTATCTGAGTACCATAAAAATCTGTGTGACATTCGGTAAATACTGTTATAGGCTTGAATAAAATTGCGGCGAAGGGCTTGCTCTGGGCTCCTCAGGCAACGTATCTCGGTTGGCACGACGCATTGACCCGCACCCAGGTGGTGTGCGCCAAAAACCGGCCAAGCTCGTTTTCATCCCCCTACTGCGCTGATTTGTGCTATCGCGCTCCTTTCCTTCGCGCTATCTCCTTCAGAATGACATCGTTCCGACATGGTACGCGCTAAACGTCATGGAATCATATCGTTATGAAAAAACATAGGGGGTGGGGGTCAGGTTGCGAACTAACCCTAGCAAAATCAATGTTTCTTGCTTCAGTCGCTACGTCCCCGCTTCCTCCGGGCGCGTCGCACCCGAGCATGGATTCCCGTCTGGCCGTCCCCCTCAATTTTCGGCATTCTTCGACTCCCTCAACTCTTCAGCTCTCACGCTTCCACTTTTCCACCCTTGAACATAAACTCTCTCCCACACCTTGAAAGAAGGAGACACCGTGATGCCCATTCCCCAAGAGCTGCTCGATATTCTGGTTTGTCCCCTTTGCAAGACTCCCGTCAAGTTCACTCCCGACAACTCCGGCCTGAAGTGCCAAACCTGCCGCCGGGTCTATCCAGTGCGTGACGAAATCCCCGTCATGCTCGTGGAGGAGGCCACGGTCGCTCCAGAGTAATCGCCAGCTCGATCGCTAGCCTAAGGCCACGGCGATCACGAGAAAAAGCCGACAAACGCTAAGCACGAAACGCAAGAAAAGCACAAAAAGAGGAAGGAAACACGCGAAAAGCGAAAAAATCCATGCCGAGCGACCTTGCTGCGTCAGTCTCGCGTTTAAAGCGCCTCATCCCCAAATTGCGCGGTCAGCGCATCGGCGTCCTCGGCGACCTCATGTTGGATCGCTATCTGTGGGGCACCGCCACGCGTCTCTCACCCGAAGCCGCCGTTCCTGTCGTGGATTTTGTCGAGCAGAGTGAATGCCTGGGCGGCGCCGGCAACGTCGCCGCGAATCTTGCCGCTCTCGGCGCCCGCGTGGAAGCATTCGGCGTGATTGGTGGCGAAAAAAATAGCGATCAGGCGGGCATCGCCCTACGCAACTGCTTGCGCGCAGCCCACATAGGCGACAAAGGCGTTCTCGCCGATCCCAAACGCGTCACCACCGTTAAGACTCGCATCATCGCTCGCCATCAGCAAATCGTTCGCGTTGATCGAGAGCGCCGCGAGCCGCTGCAGCCGGAAACCGAGGGGCGCCTCCTGCGTGTCCTGTCTGCGTTGCTGAAGCGCTTGGATGCGCTGATCATCTCCGACTACGACAAGGGACTCATTACCGATTCCTTCGCCGACCGTGTACTGAGTGCATGTCACACCGCTCGCGTTGCGGTCTTCGTCAATCCGAAAACTTCCCGGCTGTACGCCTATCGTGGCGCGCGGGCCATCGTTTGCAATACCAAGCAGGCGGGATTCTTTGTCACCCGCGAGCTGAGCGACGAAAAGTCCGTCGAAGAAGCTGGCCGCGCGCTGCTCGCGCACTTTGGGTGCAGCGCCGTGCTTATCACGCGAGGTGAAAAGGGCATGAGCCTTTTCGAGGAATCCTCGCCTCGCCATCTGAACATTCCTGCCACCAGCTTTGAAGTGACCTACGCACGCGTTGGCCAGCCCGGGATAGAGCGCGGCGCGACAGGCCGCCAGGTCTTCGACGTCACCGGTGCAGGCGACACTGTCCTCAGCGTGTTGGCACTCGCTTCTGCAGCGGGGGCATCGCTACCCGATGCTGCTTTGCTGGCCAATACTGCTGCGGGCGTGGTTGTAGGCAAACTTGGCACAGCCACCATCAGCCCGGAAGAGCTGATGCATGCCCTCGAGGATGTCCGCTGAAAATATGATTAGCACAAAGAACGCACTATGGCGGAAATGTGAGCGACTTGTCTTTGGTTACGACCCAGATTGCGAGCACGCGTGTCTTGCGGCTCTTCTCCCCGTCGGACGGGTCGGGCATCGGCGCAAACGGACTGATCGCCACGGTCACCTGGACGGCGTTAGAGCCGAGCGGAGAATCTTCTCGGATGATGCGGTAGCTTTTCACCGGACCGTAATAGCCGTTGGGCCCCCAGTCGGCAACGAAGTCGTCCATGCGATAGCTTGGCTTGGGCTTCCACAACTGGTACGCCTTGGCGGTATCGCCGGCGACGAGCGCGTCAAAAAAATGCTCTACAGCGCGCTTTTCCGGATAGAAGCGAAAGATCCACCACAACAACACGATAACAATGATGAAGATTGCTGCTCCGGCGAAGGCGAAAGGTCGTGATTTGTGCGCTGGATCGGCAGGTGGTTCGAGAAGTGACATCCAGTGTTCTCCTGCCCTGCGAGCGAGAGAGTAGCCGCTGGATCATCGCGATGTGCGTTGCTTTGCGGCAATAAGAACGTAACAAACTTCACGTACGAGAGGAAATGATTTCGCAGCGTTTGTAGAACCGTGTCGTGTAGTGCAAAACGAGAAGGAGAATTCAGTCTTGTAGCGCGCCGGCGGCGCCTTCGGGCAGTTCGATTTCGTATTTGGTGCGGGCTTTCTCGTGGTGCTGCTCGAGGGCCAGTTCGATCAGGCGATCGATGAGCTGGCGAAACGGAATCCCGCTGGCTTCCCACAGCTTGGGATACATGCTGATGGAAGTGAAACCAGGGATGGTGTTCACTTCATTCAAGAAAATCTTGCCTCCGCGCTTTTCCAGGAAGAAATCGACGCGAGCCATGCCGCTCAATTCCAACGCGCGAAACGCTGTTACCGCCATCGTCTGAATTTGTTTCACTTGCGCGGGCTTCAGCTTGGCTGGGATCAGGAGTTTCGTGCCCTCTTCGAGATATTTCGCCTGGTAATCGTAGAACTCGCGATGGGGGACAATTTCGCCAGGAACGGATGCTTGTGGATCTGCGTTGCCTAGCACGGATACTTCGATTTCCCGCGCGACCATCGCGCGTTCCACCAGAATCTTCATCGCGAATTCTGACGCAAGGTTCAGCGCCGGCTCTAATTCCGCGCGCTTATGCACCTTGGTCATGCCGACGGAGGAGCCGAGCGTTGCAGGCTTGACGAAAACGGGATACTTGAACTTCTTCTCGACGACGCGATGAATCTCTTTTGGATTGCGCTCCCAGTCGTGGCGATGAACAGTGATCCAAGGAACGACCGGAATGTTCGCCACCTGCAAAAGCCGCTTCGCGACGTCTTTGTCCATTCCGATGGCGGAGCCGAGCACGCCCGCACCGACAAAGGGCAGGCCCGCAAGGTCGAGCAGTCCCTGGATCGTACCGTCTTCGCCGAAGGTGCCGTGCATCACGGGAAAGACAACATCGAGGTGTTGGCCGTAGCGAGTAGTTCCATCGAGCGGCACAAGCGCAGCATCGGTGGGATCGGCGGTCATCATGACGCGCCGGCCTTCACGCAGAACTTCCGGCAGCATCTTTTGCGCGCCTGCACCGATTTGCCAATGGCCTTCCTTGGTGATGCCGATAGGCACCGCTTCGTATTTGTCGGGATCGAGCCCGCGAATCACCGAGGCGGCGGAGGCGAGAGAAACTTCGTGCTCGCCGGAGCGGCCACCGAAGAGCACGCCAACGCGGAGACGTTTGTTGTTGTTGGGAGCCACGTTAGTATTTTTCCAGAAAAAGCCTCGGGCCTGAAGGCCTGAGCTACAGTGAGTTTCCAAGAGCAGGCGGGGACGTGATCGTTGCATGTTGCAGTAGGAAGTCGCACTCTTCGAAGAGGTGGCTGCAGCCTACAGTAAGGAGTGGATCTGCGTGTGGGCGCTGGAAATTGAAACTAGAGGATTTTTTTGCCGAGGGCGGAGAGGACGAGCTCGACGCCGAGGAGGGCGGTGCGATTGTGCTCGTCGATGACGGGATTGATCTCGACGATCTCCATTGAGACCATGGCTTCACTGTCGGCGATCATTTCCATCGCGAGGTGAGCTTCGCGATAAGTTACACCGCCACGAACGGGCGTGCCGACGCCGGGCGCGTCCGACGGATCGACAAAATCCATGTCCAGACTGACGCCGACGCCGGCCGTGTCGTCTATGGCGTATTTCAGCGCGTCACTCATGACTTCGCGCATGCCGCGCTCATCGATGTCGCGCATGGTGAAAACATGCACGCCGGATTTTTTGACGATCTTGCGTTCCTGCGCATCGAGGTCGCGAGCACCGACAATGACGATGTTGCCGGGTTCGGCCTTGGGCTTGAATCCGAGGAGATCGACGAGCTCAGGAGCGCCGTAGCCCATAATGGTGGCGAGCGGCATGCCGTGGATATTCCCGGATGGTGAGGACTCCGGCGTATTCATGTCACCGTGCGCATCGAGCCAGATGTAGCCGATTTCTTTTTTTTGCTTGCGATAGAAATCGGAGGTGCCGGCGGCGACGCCAGCAGCGACCGAGTGATCGCCGCCAAGAATGAGGGGCATGAAACCTTCGTCGAGAGATTTCTCGACAGCGACGGCAAGGTCTTTACAAGTCTCGGCAATTTCATCTAAGTATTTTGCTCGTTTTTCCCCATAAGACATTTCTTCGGGCTGTTTCACCTGAATGTTGCCAATGTCTTCGACCTGGAGACCAAGCTGTTTGATGCGAGCCTGCAACCCGGCCACGCGAAGGGCGGACGGTCCCATATCAACGCCGCGGCGGCTCTGGCCGAGATCCATGGGAACGCCGATGATTCTTACCTTTTGGGGCATAGTGGATTTAGTGACGCGAGGCTAAAGGCGCCCGCTTCGGAAAGCGGCCGCTACAGTTGCATGTACGTCGGGTGTTGCAAATAGCTCACATTGAGATCCTTCGGCTCCGGCACAAACCGATGGAGCCTCAGGATGACAATGTTCCGTGTTGCGCACAAACTCGAAAAAGTCGAATACAAAGATGCCCGCGACGGTCCGCGGGCGCTACAGTTGCACGTACGTTGCGGGTTGCAAATGGCTCAGGTTGAGATCCTTCCGCCCTCCACTGGAGCGCGCACCTTCGAAATTGAAATAGAAACGGAAACCGTCAAAGCAGGATCAGCTAACCCGCCGCTAAGGATACACGCGGTAAAGCATGCGCGGGAAGGGGATCACCTCACGGATGTGCTCGGCGCCACAAATCCAAGCGACGGTGCGCTCCAGGCCCATGCCGAAGCCAGAATGCGGGACACTGCCATAGCGGCGCAGGTCGAGATACCAACGAAAAGCTTCTTCGGGCAAGTTGTGTTCGCGGAGGCGCTTCGCGAGCAGATCGTAATCGTGGATGCGCTGGCTGCCACCAATGATTTCGCCGTAGCCTTCGGGCGCGAGCATGTCGAAGGCGAGAGCGAGGTCGGGACGCTGCGCATCCGGCTGCATGTAGAAGGCTTTGATCGCGCCGGGATAGCGGTGGACGATGACGGGGCGATCAAATTCGTTGGAAACGATGGTCTCTTCGTCGCCACCGATGTCTTCGCCGAACTTGGTGGGATTACCGTGCTTTTGGAGCACTTTGATGGCTTCCTCATAAGTGATGCGCGGGAAAGGCGGCTTCACGTTTTCGAGTTTCTTCGTGTCGCGTTTCAAAGTCTCGAGCTCGCGCGGCTTATTTTTGAGGACAGATTGGACAATGGCGCTGACAAGGCCTTCGCCGAGGTCCATGGCTTCGTCAAGCTCAACGTAAGCGGCTTCGGGCTCGAGCATCCAGAATTCGGTGAGGTGGCGGCGAGTCTTTGATTTTTCGGCTCGGAATGTCGGGCCGAAGGTGTAGACCTTGCCGAGCGCCATGGCCGTAGCCTCGATGTAAAGCTGGCCACTCTGCGTGAGGTAGGCTTTCTCATCGTCAATGTAATTGACTTCGAAAAGCGTGGAGGTGCCTTCGCAAGCGGCGGGCGTAAACATCGGCGCGTCGGTAAGTGTGTAGCCCTGGCTATCCATGTAAGCGCGGGCGGCGCGCTCGGCTTCGGCGCGGATGCGTAAAATGGCGGCTTGGCGCGGGGTGCGCATCCACAGATGGCGACGATCGAGAAGGAAATCGACACCGTGCTCTTTGAGCTGGATGGGATAGGGATGCGTCTCCGGAACTTTCTGCACTACGAGGATTTTCGTGACGCCGATTTCGAAACCGCCGGGAGCACGCGGCTCGGCGCGAATCACGCCCGTGACGATGACGCTGGACTCCTGGGTGAGGCCTTTCAGCGCTTCGAAGGCTTCGGGGTTCTCTTTTAGCGCAACCACACCTTGGATGATGCCGGTGCCGTCACGAAAGATGGGAAAGAGGAGCTTGCCGGATTCACGAAGATTGTAAAGCCAGCCGCGAATGGTGACTTCTTGCCCGACGTAGTTCCCGGCGCTTTCAACGGTGATGATGTTCATGGCAGGTTTGGCATCGTGGCTCGAGGTTGCGGGTTGCACGGACTGCGTCTCGGGAGCGTGCAACGCATGGGGACTTGGCATTATTCTATCCTCCGGAACAAAGGCGTCAACGAAAGCATTGACAACGAAAGAATAGGATATCGCGGCTGGAGGCGGCAGGCTAATTGTACGGTAAATCGTGGATCATTCGAAGGTTGAGGCGGTTCGGACAAAGGCCGCGGGTAGTACAAGATGCTCAATTTCGGGGAACTCGACCAGTTGGTGCTTAAGTTGAGACCCCGGCAGTGGCGCTGGAAGATATGCGGTGACGCTCGAGGAATTCCAGATAATCGGCCATTCCTTCGCCGGTTTCGGCGGACAGGATGAAAACCTGCATGCCTGGCGGGACCGCTCGGATGTTGCGTTTTGCGCCTGACTCGTCGAATTCCACAGCAATTTCTTCCACGCGTCAGTTTTCATTTCGATTGGTTGGAGACGTCAAAGCCTTGCTTGCGTCTTATATAACTTCTGATCGGTGGACGGCGACTGATTCAGTTTCCGAATTCTACGGGAAACTACGGATTGCTCTCAGGACTTTCCTCGATAGAAGCCAAGGCGTGTGTGACACCGACCATTGCTTTTCGTTGCGGTTCCGTCCCGGAGGTCATCACAAACGGCGTCACCGGGTTGATCGTGGACCATATCTCGCAAGCGGCGCAGGCTGTCGGGAAAATAGCTGATTTGAGTCGCGTGGCATGCCGCCAGGAATTTGAAAGGCGATCTAGCTCCTCGCAGATGGCTCGCGATTACGTTAAGCTATACGAGTCGGTTCTGAGTGCGTCCTCCGCTCCCGCGGAGACGCCCGAAACCGAAAGTCTTACGTTGTAGGACGGTCTTTTTGTTTTGACGGACATTGTCCGCGTTGCAGATGAATACTATGTGCGCGCGTCTTCTGCTTTGGCGGACGACAGAACGCGTGTCTTGAAATACGGCGAGACTTTCGCCGTTTTCAATCGTTACGGCGATATCGAAGCTCTTGGTCCCTCGCAATTCGGGCTTTTCCATTCCGAGACAAGGCATCTCTCACGTTTCACTCTGCGCCTAAACCAGCAGCAACCCTTGCTGCTGGGCTCTAACGTCCGCGAGGACAACGCCTTTTTGGCGGTCGATCTCACGAATCTGGATAGCTTCAGAGACGGTGAGGACACATTGCCTCGCGGAACCATCCACGTTTTCCGTTTGCAATTTCTTAGAGAGGCATGCTGCTACACCCACTTTCGTCTGTTGAACTCCGGCCTGTATGCCGCGCAAATCTCCTTGCTCTTACGGTTCGACGCTGACTTCGCGGATATCTTCGAAGTACGCGGCACAAAACGTCCACAAAAGGGAGAACTTCTGCCTAGCAAGGTTGGGAGCGACGCGGCTGTGCTTGGTTATCGCGGCCTGGACGGTGTGGTTCGCCGCACCCGGCTCGAGTTCTCTCCGAAGCCGACTTCCCTTGTCGCTGGTGAGGCGCTTTTTCAACTCCGTCTGGAACCCAAGGAAGAAGCGTCCATCTTTGCCACCGTTTCCTGCGAGCGCGGCGCCGGGCATAGAGTGGCGGATTCCTTTCCCTCTGCGTTCAGTGGGCTCGAGGGCCCGCGGGTCGGCATCGACGGATGTCACATCACCACATCAAGCGAAAGCTTCAACGCGTGGCTGACTCGCTCCTCCGCTGATCTGCGCATGCTTATGGAGGGCAATCCGGAGGTTGCTTATCCCTATGCGGGGGTGCCCTGGTTCAACACCGTCTTCGGTCGCGACGGAATTATCACCGCGCTGGAGTGCCTTTGGATGGCCCCCCATATCTCGGAAGGCGTTCTGAAATACCTGGCCGAAACGCAGGCAACCGAGGAACTACCTGAACAAGACGCCGAGCCCGGCAAAATCCTGCACGAGATGCGCAGGAGCGAAATGGCTGTGCTGAAAGAGGTGCCTTTCGCACGCTACTATGGGAGCGTCGATTCCACGCCGCTTTTCGTCCTACTTGCGGGAGCCTATTTTTCTCGAACCGCGAATCTCTCATTCATCAGGGGCATCTGGCCCAACATCAAGAGCGCTCTGCGTTGGATGGACGAATATGGCGACTGCGATTCAGACGGCTTGCTGGAATACCAACAGCGCTCGTCCAGAGGCCTTTCTCAACAAGGCTGGAAAGACTCGCACGATTCGGTTTTCCACGCGGACGGCCGCATGGCTGAGCCGCCCATAGCTCTGTGCGAAGTCCAGGGCTACGCATACGCAGCTAAGCGCACTGCGGCGCAGATCGCCCGCGCTTTGCAAGAGCGCGATTTTGCAGCTCGATTGGATAACGAAGCGGAGATTTTGCGCGACAGATTTGAGGATGCTTTCTGGTGCGAGGAGATAGGTACTTATGCACTAGCCCTGGATGGCCGAAAGAAACAGTGTCGCGTGCGAACCTCGAATGCCGGACACGCCCTTTTTTGCAAAATTGCTAGTCAAGACCGCGCCGAGGCCGTGACCGCCAACTTGCTGAGTGACCGAATGTTTTCTGGGTGGGGCGTACGAACGGTCGGCGCTTCTGAGAGCCGCTACAATCCAATGTCGTATCACAATGGTTCTGTTTGGCCGCATGACAACGCCCTGATCGGAATGGGCCTCTCACATTACGGTTTCCGCAAACAAGCCGCCAGGATTTTGCACGGTTTGTACGAAGCGAGCGTGCGCGTCGAACTACACCGTTTGCCCGAGCTGTTCTGTGGCTTCCATAAGAGGCCCGAATCCAGCGGTCCGACCCTCTACCCGATCGCCTGTGCGCCTCAAGCGTGGGCCGCGGGATCGGTTTTTCTTCTCTTGCGAGCATGTCTGGGCCTCGATGCCCGCGCGCACGAGCGTCAACTCTGTTTTCAACATCCCGCACTCCCAGAGAACGTTGAAGAAATTCGCATCGAAAATCTGCGGGTTGGAGACGCGAGCGGTGATTTACTCATTCGGAGTGATGGACCAGAGGTTGCGACGGTGGAAGTCTTGCGAAGGCGGGGCCAACTGGAAATTGCTACATCCACCTGAGGCACAGTCCGTTACGGTTGGAGTCCTCCAAGGAAAAGCGCGATAATACGAATTCTGCTTAGGATGCCGACTCGGCGGGCCTTTTCATTTTTGGTGACGCGGCCGCTGCCGCTCTAGGCAACCCTCGCGTTAGCGCGGCGGGTCCAACGTTATGAGCACTTGATTGCGGGCCAGGAGGCCAAGCGCGATGTCCAGAAAGATCTTCGAGCAAATGAGACAGCTCCGCCGATACGACGTGCTAGTGAGCACAGTTTTAGGAGTCGCCTTTCTGGCTCCGCCTGTATCGGCTCAGCGTCAGCGACCGCTGACCGCCTCACACTCGGCTGAGGCAGCAGCTCCGCCCCAACAGGCTCCCTCCGCTCCTTCGCAACCCGCAGGACAAAAAACGGAATCCTCCAATATTTCCAAACAAGCGCCTGATATTCCGGTGGAACAAATCATTCAAAAATTCGGCGCGCGCGAGCTCGAATTCAAGAAAGAGCGTGACAACTACACCTACACTCAGACTTTCGTAGTGCAGACCATCGATTCGGATGGGCGTCCTGATGGCGAATACCGCCTGACCAGCGACATTCTTTTTACGCCGGAAGGCAAACGCTATGAGAAGGTCATCTCCGCGCCGCCCCCCACGCTACAGCGCATTTCGCTATCACAACAAGACCTGGACGACCTAGAGCACGTTCAACCTTTCGTACTCACTGCAGACGAACTGCCGAAATATGACGTCAATTACGTCGGCCGCGAGCCGCTCGACGAACTGACCACTTACGTCTTCGATGTGAAGCCAAAGAAGATCGAGAAGAATCAACGTTACTTTCAGGGCCGAATTTGGGTGGACGATAAGGACCTGAATATTGTCAAGTCCGATGGAAAAGCAGTGCCCGACATCATCAAGAAAGGGCAGGAAAACATTTTTCCGCGCTTCGAGACTTTCCGCGAAAACATCGAGGGGCACTACTGGTTTCCCACCTACACGCGCTCGGATGACGAGCTACATTTCAGCACCGGCGCAATCCATATGCGTATGACTGTGCGCTACGCGAACTACAAGCGTTTCGGCGCCACCATCAAGATCGGCAACCCGGTCGAGATCAAACAAGACAAGCCCTAGCAGCACAAAAGCCCGTGACTGTCCCTCCGGACAGTTTCCAGCCGCGAACGCTGCTGATCAAATCTCTTCGTGCGCCTCGCGCGAGTGTTTCACCATAGAGACACGGTTTCTCTGCGCGACGTCAGTCTCGGTCCCATTTAGCACCAGCCGTTTTGACAGCCGCCGTGCGGAAAGCTGACTTGGTGGAGGCCCAATGCGAAAACTGATTGCAGCCACAGGGATATTCGTACTGGCTGGAGCCCTGGCGGTGACGAGCCGCGCTCAAGATCGCGACGATCGCCGCGATCATGAAGACCATCACGACAACGGCAAGCACAATGGCTGGTACAAGCACGGCGACCGAGATGATGACGACCGCCACGACAACGGCCACCACGACAACGGCCGCCACGACAACGGCCGCCACGAAGGTCACTACAAGGACAGTCGCGACGACTACCGCGACTGGGACCACGAGCACGACCGCATCGTGCCTGGGCGTCACTATCCCCATGGCCGCTACGAGCATGTCAAAGAATCCTTCATCGCCACCTCCATCGATTACCGCACGCGTCGAGTTATCCTCTACGATCGTTCGAACTGGGTCGTGGCTGCCTATGATCTTGATCGCTGCCGCGATTGGCGTTGGGATCGCGACACTGTCTACGTCTACGATGATGATCACCACGCAGGCTGGTACCTTCTCTTCAACGCGCGGCTAGGTCGCTACGTTCACGTGGAATATTTCGGAGGCCGCTAGAAGGCTAGGTCCGTCAGAAGCAAGCAACAACAAACCCGATAAATCAGCGGGAGACTTGCATTTGACATGCTGCTTTGGCCTAAATCGGAATTCTGTCTAGCGGAGCGATGAATTGAATGCCCGGAACCTGTTTGGAATGTAATCGCGTGTCGTTGGTTACGAAGAGGTCGACCCTCACAGATGCCGCGCACGCAAGTTGAATGGCGTCTGGCGGGCGAAGCGAGCCGTCTACGCGAATCCGCGCGTAGGCTACTGCGGCCCTCTCCTCAAATGGAATCAGAACGGTCGTCGTTGTGATCACTTCTCGATAGTAGTCTGCTGCTCTCGCGTCGCCATTTCGAAGCGGCTTGACAAGGATCTCGCCCAGGGTAATGGCCGACGTCAAGAGCTGGTCGCCACGGGTAAGCATACGGCTGCGCAGTGTTGCCACTTGTATCGACAGCGGCCCTGAGCCCTCGAAGAGATAAATAAAGATATTCGTGTCCCAAAAAATCCTGCTCATTCCCAGCCTTCGCGCAATCGGCGCACATATTCGTCCGCAGGCTCATCGGCCCAGAGACGCTTTCCCGAGCCTTGCGCTTTGAGCAAAGGATCGTCGTTCAACCGTTTTTGATTCGCCCGCTCAGACCAGTCGCGATACCATTCCAAAAGAACACCATAGCCACTTGGAATCTCCTCGGGATTAGGACAGCTCTTCGAGCCTTCGCGTTCAGCGTGATAAGGATCACCAGGTCGATAGAGACGGCGACGCCCTTCCGACGTCTCGAAAAGCATCCGATAACGGCCTGGATTAGGCGGGCGATTGGCGACGCAGTGCAACACCGCATGAACATACACACCCGGGCGAAGGCGCTCATGCAGACCCTCGTGGCGAGCGCGCGCAACTATCTCTTCAATGGTAAAGTCGTAGGCTTCTGGATGCTCCCTGTGGAGCAGGGCCGTTGCGATCCAGACCTCATCTGCAACCTTAACGCCTAGGGCGCTCGTACTCTTCATGGTTCCCAACCCGATTTCGCCCCGCGTTCTAGGTCGCAATAAATCTACCTCGATACCAAGTATTGGCGCGCCGGGCCAATATGTCAAGTCCACCGTCTCGATTCAGATGGGATCCCTTTGGGAATCTATAGGTTATCGAGAAAGAACTGCATTACTCGGTTCATCAGAATTCGCCGAGCCGGCGGGTCGCTCACTCCATGACCCCGCCCAGGAAACGGCAAGACCTCGACGTATTTCCCTGCCTTAATCAGCTCATCGATCAAAGACAGCGTATTCGCGAAATGCACGTTGTCGTCGCCGGTTCCGTGAGCGATCAGCAGTTTGCCTTTGAGCTGCGCAGCATATTTCACCGGTGAGGATTCTTCATAGCCTTTCTCGTTCTGCGGCAGAAGTCCGAGATATCGCTCCGTATAGATGGAATCGTAGAAGTGCCAATCGGTGACCGGAGCGTGAGCAAACCCGACTTTGAAGTCTTCTGAATCCTCGAACATGGCGTGCAGCGTCATATGACCGCCATAGCTTCCCCCCCAAATTCCGATGCGATTGCCATCCACAAACGGAAGGGACTTGAGATACGTCGCACCATCGTGCTGATCGGATAGCTCCTGCGCGCCAAGCCGGAGATGCAATGGGATCTCGAAAAGGTGGCCTCGTCCTGCGGAGCCGCGATTGTCCAGCGCGAAAATGATGTATCCCTTCTTTGCCATGAGCTGGTGCCACAGGAAGTTGCTGCCTCCCCAGGCGTTCAAGACTACTTGGGCGTGCGGACCGCCATACGTGAATACGATTACCGGGTATTTTCGTGCCGGATTGAAATCGGGCGGCTTGATCATCATCGCGTTCAGTTGGGCGCCGTCGTGAGCGCGAACGGACAGGAACTCGACGGGTTGCAGATTGTAGTTCGCGAGATCTGGAACTTTGTTTTCGTTGATCACTGCAATAAGCGATCCATCCGCGCGAAACAGACTCTGCATTGGCGGGTTCATGCTGTTCGAGTACGTATCAACGAAAGACGCGGCGTCTGGACTGAAATGGATGCCGTGCGAGCCATTTGCTTTGGTAATGCGCGTGAGTCCCGAGCCGTCCAACGCGACGCGATACAGATGGCGCTCGAGAGGAGACTTTTCGGTTGCGCTCAAGTAAATGACGCGCTTCGGTTCGTCGACGCCAGCGATACTGGTGACTTCCCAGTCTCCTTTGGTAACTTGCGTCAATTGCTTGCCGCCAATATCATACGAATAGAGATGCCGGCAACCCGATCGCTCGCTGGACCACAAAAAGCGCTTACCGTCCTTGAAGAAATGAAGATCCTCGCTGATGTTGATCCAGTATTGATCTTTTTCTGTCAGAATAGCGCGCGTCTCACCCGAACTGACATCCGCGAAAAGCAGATCCAAAACAGTCTGTGGGCGATTCAGCCGCTGAATGGCCAGATGTTTTGAATCAGGCAACCAATTCACGCGCGCGATGTAGATGTCGGCTTCTTTGCCGGTATCCATCGCGTGAGCTTCTCCTCCGCTTACCGGCGCAACGAACACGCGCACCATCGGATTGGCGCCGCCCGCCGGTGGATAGCGTTCCTCTTCGGCTTCGCCCGTCGGCGAAGCAAAATCCACCAGCGGATATTTCGCCACTTTGCGTTCATCCATCTCCAAAAACGCAATCGCCGACGAGTCCGGAGCCCACCAATACGCGGTAAGTAGGTCCAATTCCTCCGGATAAACCCAGTCGAGCTCGCCTTTGCGGATTTCCTCTGTGCCGCCTTGCGTCAATGCTCGTTCTTTACCGTCAACGACATCGACGAGCCACAGATTGTGGTCACGCACGAAACTTATGCAGCGCCCATCGGGCGAGATCTTCGGGTCTGCAATCTCCTGTCTACCTGAAACCAGCGCCCGCGAAGTTTGCGTTTTCAGATCGAACCATGCGAGTGAATTCGGCCCTTGGAACAGTAGCGCTGTGCCGTCTGGTGCCCATTGATATTGCGCCGGCGCGCGCCGGCCGAGACCCGTAGCCTGCGTAGGCCTTCCCGGTTGAGTGGGCAACACGGAGTCAAGCTTGTCGGAAGAAACGAGCAGGCGGCTCTTTCCGGAAGCCACGTCCATGACCCAGAGCTCCGTGCGCGATTCCTTCAGGCGGCTCGGCGGAATATTCCTGAAAAATCCAAGCTGCTTTCCGTCCGAGGACCATGCGATGCCGCTAGTTAAGCGTCCGCTCAGGCTCGGCTCGCTATAGATTCGATCGACCGTAAACGGGCGTGCAGGAGCCTGTGGAGCTGCCGTCTGGGGTGTCTGACGCGCCGCCAATCCTGACGGGGAAATCGCGACTGCAGCAATTAAGACCAATTGCGCCAGTTTAGAATTCTGCGCTGTACTCGGCATAAACCCTCCTGAAACGAGCAGCGTCCACACAATAGACAGCAAGTTTCCGCGTGCGCCGCTGTTAGGCGCGCTTCAGCGCCGTCGTTTCACAGTGACGCTCTCATGAACGATGCTGCTCGAAGACAAATTTAGCCAGGCGGCCAACGAAATGTGCGTCCGCCCAGAAGATGTAGGTGCAGATGAAATACGGACTGACCAGCGCCCCGCCCATTATTCAACACGGTCCGGTATCCACCGAGCAGATTGAACTTGCGAGCGAGCTCTGCCGCCACAAGTTGCAATTTACCCAGAACGGGCTGATCCTCGGCGGTGGCTTCGTTGAGCGATGCCAAGTGTTTTCGCGGGCAGATCAGAATGTGCGCGGGCGCCTGCGGGCCGATGTCCTCGAAGGCGAAGACGTCATCATCCTCGTAAACGACTTTGGAAGGAATTTGCTTGGCGGCGATTTTGCAGAAAAGGCAGTCGGCGTTCATTGATTCGCTCCGGCAAGAGCGACGTCGTCGAGACGGACGATCACCGGCGCAAAGCCTTCGCGAGTGCGAAGCTGCTCCCCGAATTGGTGTGCCGCGTCTTCTCCCGGAATCTTTCCCACACGAACGCGATAAAACGTCCCGTCGCCAGCTTCCATTTGTTGGATGTAAATCGGCGAGTAAGAAGCACTCAGACGCTCGCGAAGGCGCTCGGCGTTACTGCGGTCGCGGAATGCCCCGACTTGCACGGTGAAAAAGCCCGCACTAGGGTCGATAGCGGAAAGAATCTCCAGGCGCACGGGCACGATGCCGGGACCCACCGACTCGATCTCCCGCGCCGCTGCAAGTGACAAATCGATGATGCGATTATCGACAAATGGGCCGCGGTCCGTAATGCGCACAACCGTAGACTTCCCGTTCGTAAGATTGGTGACGCGAACGACCGTCTCAAATGGCAGCGTACGATGCGCGGCGGTGAGTTTGTTCATATTGTAGATTTCGCCATTGGAAGCGCGCCGCCCGTGGAAGGGCGCGCCATACCAGGAAGCGACACCTTCCTCAACGTAGGCCGCCCCGTGGGGATTCGCAATCGGTGCCATACTTCGATCGAGTTTGTCGGGCTGAGAGGATTCGGCGACGGTGGGTGGGGCCTCAGACGGCTGGATAGAAGGCGTCTGCCGTGTTGCAACGGGGGTACGCGCGGCGCAGCCACAAACGAGAAGGGTGCAAACGACGTTCAGCAGGTGAAATAGGGAAAGCCTTGCAGGAGACTTACGCGCAGCTTCGTGGTGAATCACGGATTAGCCCGGATCATGCTTGAGGACTCGGTGGAGACGGCGGGCGCCGTGCGGCCATGCGCGCCTCGAGTTTGGCGGCGGCTTCGTTGAGCTTCTCCGAAACTTCCCGGAGAAAAGACGCGGTGCGGCGTTCGGTTTCGGGCGCTACTTCCTCTTCAACATATCGGCGAAGGCGTGTGAGTTCTTCGTCGATACGTTTGCCGATCTCTTCAAATTTGTCCATTTTCCCTCTGCCGGAACTCCTGGCGCGATGTCCGGTATTATAGAAACGCTCCACGAGCGTCGCAAGGAGGAGAGTTGCCGCTTCCCTATCAATGGCAATGGCGTATTGAGCGGTGGAAAAATGCGGTGCGCAGCTTTTTTGGCGGAGGCAACAAGCAACCGCGCCCGAAGCTTTGCCCTTCCTGCGGATCGTTGGTGGGCATCAATGTAAATCGATGTCATCAATGCGGCACGAACCTCACATTCTCGCTCGCGGCCGTGAGCAAGGGCCTCGCCGGATTTTTCGGCGGACGCGCGCCGGTCACAACGGCGCTATTAATCGTAAATATTCTGATGTTCGCGGTCAGTTGGATGGCAACGGCAAGTACCGGCCAAGGTGCTGGGTTGAGCATTTTATGGAGCATGGGCGGAGAGCCGCTCTACCGTCTCGGCGAGAGTTTTCCGTACTCCATTTTCATTCAGCATCAATGGTATCGCTTGGTGACCGCGATGTTCCTGCATGGAGGGCTGATCCATATAGGCTTCAATATGATGGTGCTGATGGACATCGGACCGGTCGTCGAAGAGGTCTACGGCTCTGCGAGATACTTGTTCTTGTACGGCGTGGCCGGAGCCGCCGGTTTTTTATGCAGCGCCTTGAGTGGACATATTTCCGTCGGCGCTAGCGCACCCATCCTCGGGCTGATTGGCTTGATGATCGCCATTACCACGAAACGGAGCGGAGCGCACATGCAGCAACTCCGCTCCCGATTGATTTCTTGGGTGGTGTCGATTTTTGTCTTCGGCTTTCTGATGCGCGGAGTAGACAATTGGGCGCACGCGGGAGGACTGGCGGCCGGCTTCGTTCTCGGAAAGTTATTTGCCGATCGCGAACCAATAAATGCCACCGAGCGACGCACAGCGAACCTGCTAGGATGGCTCGCGGCCACCGTGGTCATCGCTAGCTTCGCGCTGATGATTTTGCACTATCGCGACCCATTGCCCGGCGAATAACGTAAATACCGGCTGAATTCAAGCTGTCAACTCTTTCTGCACCTCGGACCGGGCGTGTTTCCGCTGGCTTTGCCTATTGCGCTACTCTGATCGAAGGGAACCGCACTCTCTTATGGATCCGCACTCGATCGTTATCGTCAGCTTGCATACTCCGAAGGAAAAAATCTGGGGCGAGCTCCTAGCCATCAACACGGCTGGCATCACGATCCGCGGGATCGATCTCAATTCCTTCGACCATTTCATCCGCCAGATCAATGAGCCCGATACGGAACGCGTGGGCATGCCCACATTGTTCTTTCCCATGACCCGAATCGACAGGATCGCTCTGGACGAACCGTCCGGCGCCATTCCTTCCATGGACGAGCTGTTCACTCGCAAAGTCGGCCGGAATCTGATCGAGTACCTGGCTCAGTTCGCTTGAACTGCGCTATCCTCAGTCATAATGCAAGGTCGGATCTGGACAGTACCCAACCAAATCACGCTCTTGCGGCTTGGATTCTTGCCGCTGTTTCTGATTTTTATCTCCTACGATCGCTACAAATGGGCTTCGTTGGTTCTCGTCGCGGCCGGGATGAGCGACGCGATCGACGGTCTCCTGGCCCGCCAGCTCAATCAGCGATCCGCTCTCGGGGCATATCTCGATCCGATCGCGGACAAGCTTCTCCTGTCCTCGTCTTTCATCATTCTTTCCTTCAAGCAAAAGATTGCTTGGTGGCTTACGATCATCGTCCTGAGCCGCGATATTCTGATTCTCATCGTCGCGGTGGTGATCATTCTCATCTCCGGCTATCGCCCTTTTCCACCTAGCATTTACGGCAAACTGACCACGGCGTTTGAGATTGTTCTTGTTTTCGCTGTAGTGCTTGCCGCTGCGTATCCTGAGGCGCGGTTCGCCACCGTTCTGCTCCCGCTGATTTACGTCGTCGCAATTTTTGCGATTGTATCGGGCTTGCATTACTCCGTAACGATTGCGCGAGGCCTCAGCAGTTCGTAGCTAAATTAGTGCTAACTTGGACCTTCATTTCGCCCGCTGGTAAGCCTGATCCAGCCACCAGAGCGCATCGCGCAGGTCCTCCGCCGAACTCACCTCGAAGGGGTACCACTTGGCACTCGGGATGCGGTTTTCCGTATCTATGCGGTGGTCTTCGCTGGCACGGCTCAGCAGCTCCGGAGGCATGGGTTTAATCCTGAACATAAATGAATTGGGGCTGTTGATTCCGCGTGTGACGGGCAGCGCCCCGAAAATTTTGTTTCGCCGGTAAAAGCAAAGGAACCCAAACATGGGTCGCGATTTCACCTGCGGCCAGGCGCGTATCTCATCGCCCAGCATCGCAGACCACCGCTTCATCTCGTCACTGATGCGCGGCATCTTGGGACGCGGGGCCTTGCGTTGCTTTTTGTGCATCTCTGCAAACTCTCGAGTCAACTGAAAGCACTCAACTAGCCAACCGGCATTGCCACGGGACCACCAGGGGGCAGAAGGAGTTTTGGTTCCGTGAGCGACTGCACTAGTTCGATCGACGCATCGTCCGCGACCTCGCGCAGCACCAGCCCTTCCGGCGTGACGTCGATGAGCGCAAGCTCCGTCACGATATGATCCACGACTTCGACGCCCGTGAGCGGCAGCGAGCATTTCGTCACAATTTTCGGTTTGCTATCGCGAGTGGCATGCTCCATGGCGATGAACACGCGCTTGGCTCCCGCGACCAGGTCCATGGCTCCGCCCATGCCCTTTAGCATTTTGCCCGGAATCGCCCAGTTGGCGAGCGTTCCCTTTTCATCCACTTGCAACGCCCCGAGTACGGTCAGATCCACATGACCACCTCGGATCATGCCGAATGAATCCGCCGAAGAGAAATAAGACGTGCCCGGGAGCTCCGAGATCGTCTCTTTCCCGGCGTTGATCAAGTCAGCGTCAACTTCCGCTTCCAGAGGATAGGGGCCGACTCCAAGCATGC